>Ga0247778_1001228_pt1 | contig 12554 bp, 14 predicted proteins | sample UWRJL049202B5_FD_179939 | JGI IMG/M metagenome (GOLD analysis project Ga0247778, IMG submission 179939) | Plant litter microbial communities from Arlington Agricultural Research Station in Wisconsin, United States - UWRJ-L049-202B-5 | ecosystem: Environmental > Terrestrial > Plant litter >... | reverse complement strand
TTGGGAGACATGGCCGAGGTGGAATCTGGAGTCCATATCATACTCACTGAATCATCGGAAAGATCCCCTATCTGAAGACTCAGAACTGAACGTGGTGATTGCAGCAAGTTACGTAAATCACTGGGATTGTACACTTGCGCGGCAGTAAACCCGGAATACTCCATATTCTCGTCCGTGTCTTTGTTGTTGTCGAATTTGTCAATGGCCCACTGGATGCGAACTTGGATATCTTTGAGACGCCGGTCCTGTTTCTTCGCCAAAACCTGCAACTGCTCCACCTTACTCATGATTCCAGCTGTCATTCTCCTTGGCGTCATGTCAGCAAGCTTTATCTGGGTAGGCTTTGTATTTCGATGGTTTACTTACGCGGTAAATGTGTCAAGTACCAAAGCAAGTGTAGATTTCTCATCCGCAATTCCTCTCAAAATTTCTTCCATAAGACCTTCTTTGAACCCCCATTTGACGCTCTCCCATGCCTTCTTTCCCTTTCCCTGTCCTTGCTCCGCTAAGCCCGATTTTCTGACTCTAGAATCAACACCACTAAATAATTCTGTGCAGCGAGTCAAGCAATTTTCAAGCGCGGCAATCTCTTGGTCGTTGGATTGCTGTATGAAGTTTGGGTCTAGCAATACCTCTTGAGCTTGGCAGAGCGAGGTTTTCAATGAAAACAAAGCCAACGCCCAGGCTACGGGCTGAGCTCGGTGCGCCAACGGTAGATATGAAGAAGGAGTAGAAGAGTTTACCGGCTGTGCTGCCTAGACAGATCAGACCTGCTAAGCCAGAAGCTACAGACAGAGGATCGGACATTTGAGTAAAAATCAGTATGGGCCAGATGGACAAGGCTGGGATGCTGGGAGACCGAAAGGAATGGAGGCCAAACTTCCAAGGTGGACTACTCACTCTATAAAGCTATTGTATTCAGCACGTGTTTCATGCAGTTTTACCGCCATTTTATTTTTCTTTTGATTGTATTGTGTCAGCCCTGCGGCCGTTGCCGGGCGTTTACGGCAAGCAATGTCAACCTTGGTGGGAGCCTCGCAGATACGAAGCTGAATCCCGTGGAGATAGCGATTGGACAAATGGAACAGAACCAAGATATTATTTAATGACAACTATACACGTAGGAGTGGACCTAAGCACAGAATCAAACTACGCCAAACGACCAGGCTACAGGCTACACCGTGAAACAAGATCACGAAAGGTTTGCACTACAGAGGCTTCACATGAGAGGTTTGATAAATCGATGAGGTAAAACAGGGTGTCGGTTGGACATTTTCACCGTATTAGGGACTATTTATATCCTTAATGTCTGGGTCGTAGAAATCTAATCAATCAGAAATTGAAGGATGGGAATCGTCGATACCGTATCGACTTTAAAGATATGGATTCGCGGAGCATGAGTAGGTTTTCGCTTCAAGCTTCGGCCCACCATTCTGCATCAATTTCAAGCCCCATTCAAGAAGAATAACATGACTTCTATACAAGTCCATGGGAAAATATGGTGCTTAACTTACCTGACCCTGAACTAAAACGCTTGGCAAGATTGGAGCGCCAATCAAGATTCGTGTATCCCTGACTCGAGCATCATCCTCCTCCACCGTTGAAAAGACGCAGCAAGTCCGCGCAATTCTGTTTTCCTTGGTCTGTCATCTTATAGCGTGTACTTCAAGAAAGCTCTTCAAGATATATTTGTCTGAGTCCATACAAATTAAGCCCGAAGAAATTGGTTCTAATTGTCTCGTGACCTTAAAGCCCCGCGCCCCATTTTTACCCCAGGCGGGTCCAACGATTGGCCCATTTCCCCGCATTCCTGCGCCCCGTCTCAGCCAACCATCCTCAGCTGATACACAAGTGCGTATGCGCCGTGTTTCTTCTGGTTAGTCGGTGGGCTCAGGCCATGGCATGTGACGAGTACAAAGGAACCTGCTTCCCCTTCTCTCTCTCCCGTCTCATCGATCACTCTTCACTACTCTCCTCCTGCATCACTTCAACGTTATACCCCACATAAACATACTACCTATCAAATCTCCACTCCAAACGAACAACCATGCCTCGAATCCCCGCAGCACGCTCCTTCACTAGCCGTAATGGCCTGATCGGCACTGCCGCCGTGACCGCCTCCGCAGCCCCTCTCCTCATCTTCGTCCCGGGCTTCGAGGAACGTTTAGCCGCACAAGCTGCCAAGTGGGGACCACGATGGAATAAGGGCTTCGCTAGCATACAACCCAGAGTGGAACGAGGCTGGGAGAAGGCGAGAGTTGAGACGCGTGTGCAGAAAGGTGTCAAGACTGTGGAGCCACCTTTGAAGAGAGCCGCTTTGTAAGTTGATCGTCCTTGTTGGACGAGGGAAGATCCAATGCTAATGTATGTTGTGAACAGGACTATCGATCGAAATATCAAGTGGGTGGTTGACAACTCGAGAAAGTAGATGCGGGGTCGAATAGCGATGCATTATATAGGGAGCCGATAGATAAGACGATAGACTAGAGAACCTCAGAAAGAGTCCTAGAGAGAATTGATCATCGAGTACAAATACGTCACTCCCTAACGTCTGTCCCTGCGTGCCGAAACGCACCCCGTAACGAAACAAAATGTAGGTACTTCAAGTTCAAATGATTTAATATCTGTGAAATCGTGAAATTTTTTATTCTTTTCGATTTCAATACATTATATACTTTTTTTAAACACTCCTAGTTTATTAATTCCGAAAAATATTATTATATCATTATTAGCCTATTAGATTTATAAAAAACCTCTTTTTATTTTATAATTAAACTATTCGATTTATAATATTATTATTAAAAAATTTTTTATTTCAATATATAAAATAATTAAATATAAACGTTTAGGTCTTTTAATAATACGGAAATATTATTGCCATTTTGTGGCGGCCAAGGCGTGCTTTGTCATACAAAATCGCTATAAAGGTTGATACCTCCTCTAATTAAACGAGTAAGAACCCTAGTTAGCTGCGTCGTGGTTACAGTAATCTCGGTAAAAAATAATTATATTAACAATGTAATACCTGTGGCTGGTAGTTTGTGAATGCGAAGCGTGTGGCTGGGTTAGGGCGGACCTTGCCGGAAAATTCCGTTTCCCGACATCCGGCTTCTCGCTGCCTGCCAGTTTTGCACTGCCGGCTTGCTTTCACTTCTGACTTTTCCCTCAAACTGTTTGTGCTCTGCTTGAAATGACGAACGGCCTCGATTCCTGCCAAAAGACATTCAAAGAAGAGATTGAGATAAAGGGAACAGAGCTGAAAAAATGCAGCATGGCACGCAACGTGTCACCCTGCAATTGGTTTCCGGCTAAGTAAGTGTGGTTTTGTCTGCTATCAGCACGTTACATCGGTGCCTAAACAGACCGCCAAGTTATAAGACTTTAAACAGTGGCTCTTTCTTCTGCGGATGGCCGAACAGTCTGTCCTCAACCGTGGTACAGTCGCTTGCAAAACCGGCTTCCCCTTCGTGTGCAGTGCTGGAACTTTTGTCTTGCTCTTAACTAGGGTTCCCGGCATGATCTAACCAAATACAGTTAAGCGTATAATAAGTTACTCGATCTGTCACTTGAACAAGGCCGCGTCAAGGTGTCCTTTTTACAAACTTCAAATACCTTCGAGAATTGGTCTCTTCATCACCCTCGCACTCTAGTGCCTCGTTTTCGTCGTGATGGCCCCGAATCTCGCTTCCTCCCAGCACGGCCTAATTCAGGACATGATAATTGACAAGAAGCTTAAGACTCGTCAAATGGCTAACGTTGTTGAGTGCAGTGAGCGTTCGATCAAAGCAATACGTTCAAACATTCATTACTACAGGACTACAAAAACTCCTCCAAATGGTAGTGGAAGGCCTCGGTCAATTACACCCCTTATACTTGAGGCTCTATGTGATCACCTTCTCAAAAAGCCTGAGCTGTACTTAGAAGAGATGGAGGTCTTTTTATGGGACGAATTTGAGGTCCTTGTATCAACGTCTAGTATTAGCAGGGCTCTAAAGTCAGTAGGCTGGTCGAAGAAAGCAGCTCGTCGAGTGGCGAGAGAGCAAAATCCAGATCTACGAGACTTCTACCTCCAGAACTTATCAGCCTTTCGTTTTTATCACCTCGTGTACATTGATGAGTCTGGATGCGACACGTTGATTGGATTCAGGCGAACGGGCTGATTTCCTCTTGGTATTGCGCCCGTCCACGTTTCTAAGTTTTACCGGGGCCAACGATACCAGATTTTACCTACGTATACCCAAGACGGGCTCCTTCTTGCGCGTGTTTTTAAGGGATCTACAGATAGCGAAGTCTTTGAGGATTTCCTTGAGCAGCTCCTTCGCCACTATGGCAAGTGGCCAGAACCGAAATCTGTACTTATTATAGATAATGCTTCCTTCCACCGCACAGAGCGGGTTGAGCAGATATATAATGAAGCAGGTATCAAGCTTGTTTATCTGCCACCCTATTCTCCCGATCTGAATCCTATTGAGGAGTTCTTTGCCGAACTGAAGGCTTTTTATAAAGAAATTCTGGCAGATATTTGAAGATTCTCCTGACCAAGACTTTGCACAGTTTCTGGAATGGTGTATTGATGTAGTTGGGGAGAAGAAGAGCAGCGCCCAGGGCACTTTAGGCACGCTGGGATCACAGTTGAAGAATTATACTGAATTTTGGGAGAAAACTAAACTATTCCCATTGCGGACTACTTTTCCTCAGTGAATACAAAAGTCAATAACATTGACAATAACGTGCGTCACAAATATCATTCTTCATACATCCGATTAATATGCCTTTGTTGTGTGACCCAGTACACAATGTCATTTACAAAACGACGAGCAACCCCTGGCCTCACGCTTACACCTTTGTCCTTGTCCTTGTCTGTGAAAAGTTCGGGATTTTGATCCTCATGAATATTTTCGAGATCCAAAAGTCCTGCATTGCTATCTCGTATGCCTTCATAAATTCAGCCTTTAGTAGAGGGTCACTCACTTGTGATTGCTGCCAGCCAGTGTATTCTTTCAAAGCAATATCTCGGAGCCCGTGGATCGAAAGAGGCTCAGTTGCAGCCATAACAGAACCCGAAGGCATAGATTGTGAGTTGGTCATAGCTGAGGCCGACATCAATAGTTGAGAAGATGGCCCAGGTAGCACGTTGGTAATGTTAATGGGAGGTATGTTCGAAGATGACACATTAGTAGTCCTCTGATGCCTTTCAAATCGCTGCTGCTCTTCTGCATATATCTGCTGACGGATGTCCTCGGGGACGTCATCGTGTGTCCGCAAATGGCCGCCATGCTCCACGTACCGAATGAGAGCCTTAAGTTGATGAGTTTTAAGCTTATAATGCTTCCTTCCAACAGGATCCCTCCAGCAATGTGGCCCAAGATGGCAAGGGGGGCTGGGGCAGCGCATTAGATTATACACGTCTCGCCAAACCGATAGTTGCCCCGACGGTTCTTCTTCAGCCTCAACTTGAGTCTGGCTTTCTCTACGCATCTGCTACGTAGCAGAATAACCACTTCGTTTGTCTCCCCTTCTTGCTGATGAAGCCTGTAGCTGACCTGTTTCTAGATAATTGAAGGAGATATCTACCCTCAGCTTCTTACCAGCCCGGAAGAGCTCTCCCCAAGCCACAAGTTGCTTCTCTATCACTGGCCAGTCAATGTCAATTTCGTCAAATCGCTTGTAAGATCCCTTTCGGATCGTTCTGTCACCGAAACTACCACATTTGTATCATCTGGTCTGACACGTTTATTTGATGGCAGCTTCTTGTAAAGGACTTTCTCTAACTTGGGCCGAGGAAATAAGGGCCAGTAGAAGGTTGGCGCTAAGACAAGATTCTGCTCTGTGTCCTTGGAGATTAGCTTGTTGTTGAAAGTAACTTTCCATTCGATCGAATAGTGGATGCAGCTGGGGACGAGTTCGTCATATGCCTCTCCTTCATCCCACTCATCTACGTGAAGCAGCTGGAGTTTTTCTGGTTGGGATGTCTCTTCTCGCTCACTGTGAGTATTACTACGATTACTCTCTGTGTCCTGGTCCATGGTTTCGAAGTGCAACATCTGCAGTGGTCGGTTCCCTATCAGATAATGGATCCTCTTCTGCATCTATCAATGGAGTGCCCGAGATCTGCGCCGGTACAAAGTGCAACGATGGCTCGAACGGCGACAAGTCACGTAAGTGATCGTACGCATCAGCGCTTGTTTGCGAAGATGACTGCGATCGAGGCTGTTCGCGACGCTGCGGAATTCCCATTGGAGCTATTCGGGCTCGAAATCGATCCGGCTCACTGCGGTATACGGGCATCTTGAAGTCGATGAAAGAGGTTGTGGCTCGCCACGACCGATTGCTGTATCTACAGAATATACGGCTACAGAGGGGTCATCGACGACGAGGACGGGGAGGAGCTATGTTGATTACCATGGTCCGTGCACTCCGTGGTCTGTTGGCACTGTTGCGTTTTGCACCACCACCAAAGATGGTCGAATCAATAGACGCTAAGCAGTTCGACACAGCATTATTGCACTCTACTACAGTATAAAACCTCTTTGCACATCCTCAGAGCAATGATAGAAGCAGTTCTTGACTTGTTGATGCCGAACGTGCGTGATATGCTGCGCATTCTTCACATCCTCGAGGTTGAAGGCGAAGCAATGCGCAAATTGACATTTCGACTCAGTCAAACGAGTAAGTGAGAGCGTAACCGACTTCTGACACGTTCACTAATACTCCGCTCGTTCCAACAATATTCTGTCGAGCGGAGCAGATGTGTAGGTCTGTCTTCATCTGCAGTTGATTTCGCACTTTCATCGACCCCTCCCCCTAGCCCTCCATTCGCGGAGACTGAAGTTGTGGAATCCTGCCGCTCATCTGGACGCCTCGCAACTCAATCATCGAAACGATCCTATACTGCTATGCAAGGGACGAGCGTTGGGGCGCGCAGATCTAAGATTTCGAAAGTGCTAAGCCAGGTCAATGATGCTACAAGCACGTCCGGCCTTGGTGGTTGTACTCGGGAAACGTCCATCAATAGCAAGCTTTCCATAGAAAAAATTGTTACTAGTGGACCTTCTTACGACGTCCCCCATGATACAGGAAGCTTCGAGATTCCGACGAACAATACGGATCATCCCTACAACGAAGAACCACTTTTGCAAGCCGTTATACAGGGAAAGGATAATGAAGAACTGTTTACGGAAGATCATATCTCTGCTATAACTCATGATGACGGAATGGCTATACTGGATGAGTACTTCCTAAAGTCTCCTGTGGGACAAAGTCGGACAAGCCATGCTTTAGTACTGGACACGTTGCGAGGTTCAGAAGATGAAATTGCTCACCGGAATGATCATGAAGCTACGGCTCGCGAATTATTGTCAAGACCCCAACCATCCCATGTGGCCCTGAACACAACTTCTCTTACGGAAAAGACAACACCAGTCTTGGAGACTTATCAGACTGAACCTCTTCGCGTTGACAATAATTTACTGGCTGCAGCTACACATGCTCGCCTGGTGAAGCGCACAACCCTCGATGAGTCGGGCTCTAAGTTAGACGACGTCATGAAAGCACTCGCGAAGACAACTGACACTGCCCGGATACCCGATTTCATTGTACCAGGTGTATCGGAATACCTGGCTAAGGATGAATACATGGACTACTCCAAGATCGCAACGAGTATTGCAACGAACTGTGTCAACTCTAGTCGTAATCTGTCAAAGTCAGCGCTCTTTGCTGAGAAGGAAAGACTTCAAGACTATGAGAGGGATATGTTGGAGCGCATTGCCGAAGACCGACAGCAAATGAATATGACGCTCCCGGCACGGCTTGCGTCAGAACTAAACCACCAGCAATATGCAGATCGCTTAAAGAAGGCAACACAACGTGCAATTGTGCGCCTGGACTTGAAGGAACTCGCTGAGAAGGAATTACAGGACACGCTAACTGAACCTAGTGAGCTGACGGGCGAATTTAGAGACGAAAATGATTTTGAAAAGATCATTAAGCAATTTGAGAAAGATAGGGCTAACAGTACCAAAACTCAGCAACGAAGCTTGTGGAAAGAAACATTTTACTGGCCTATAATCCAGCAGCGCGCAAAAATGGTTGGCCAGCTACCCAATCACTCAGGGCCCAAAACGGATATTACTTCTCAAGAAAAGACTGCGGCTAAAAGGCTCATCCTTGCACTTGGGTATGGTATAAGTAGGGACAACATTTTCAAATGGACATCCTACTGGAAGCTCCTATCTGACCTTCGAAGCCACGGATTAACTACTTTACTTCTCTACCGGACCAGTGAATTCAAAACTTACTTCTTTCGTAACAAAAAAAATTAACACGTTACTTGCATGGAATCAAGTCTTCGATTTACCTCTTCAGCAGCTTCGATTAAGAACGATAGCCCAGGAGGGAGGTGATTTCTCTGGTAAGTGTGATATTGAGGATGGCAGGATCTTCGACAGACTTCGTACCGTGCGACCCGGCGCCTGGTGCGATGATCTCACAATCTCAGATGAGTCTGATACGGAGAACGAAAATCTCTCGATTATCCACAATTTGATGGCCACCTCTGGGAGGTCAAATCAATATATTCTTTATCATCGCGTCAAGGGCAAAAGTGACTGTAATAAGTCTGTATTCGTGAGCTTGGTCCCTTACGACGGCGAATCTAGAAAGAGGACGATCGGGAACAAGCCTGCGTCGACGAAACTCCTTTCCGTTTGCTCAGTAGCTGCAGTGGTACCAGGGGATTTCCTTGGTATCTTCCCTGGAAAACATCGAGACGCAGATCGGAGGCCGTCAAATGCTATAAGGAGCCCTTTCCCGGGACTTTGGTTAGATTATTCAGAGACTCCGGGGAAACTAAGCCAGATGAGAGTGGCAAGGTCTGGTGAGATGACAAACGTCTGCCTTGCGTGGGAGGGAGCGAATGAGATTAAAGGGGAGAAATCATTCTGCTAGTATTGGCGAGTCCTAGTGATTGCCACAAGGGATATCCAGCCATTTGATCAGCTGATCCGTTCCCCTTGAGTTGAGTCTTCGCGAAAGGGGAGCGTTTGCCTGAGGTAGCGTTGTAGATGTAGAGTGGAGGGTTACCAAGCAAGCTATAATAGTGATTAATACGCCATAGATTTAGACCAAATAGCAAAACGCTCTTACTTCTTTTATGTGATCGTTCTAGTACTGTATAGAGGTGAAAGGCATAACTCTTAAGTGCTTTTGGCAATCGTCCTGGCAATGACTTAATCCGCATTTAGACTAGCTTGTGGAACGGTCCGGAGCTGAACTCTAAACCTTGGCGACCTTGATCTAGTGGATTACGGGGCACGTGGGGGCAGGTCTTGGCAATTTCAGGCGCGTATTTACAGCCTCATCTGAATGGCCTCACATCGCCCAGCGCTTACCGTACCATCAAAACCTGCTTTAATCCATCCTTTTCCATCGATTACATCTGAACTACACTGAGAAATATAGCCATGCAACAAGCAATGTCGGCACAACATAAAGACGAGTCAAACCCCCTGGACAGCACAGGTCTGTGTCTTCTGTCTCTCGATGGCGGAGGCGTGCGCGGACTCTCAACGCTTTATATTCTGAAGAGAGTCATGGATCGCTTGAACCACGTACGCAAGACTGCAAGTCTGCCACCGGTAAAGCCTTGTGAAGTATTCGACCTTATAGGTGGTACTAGCACTGGCGGGTAAACGATCTATCTATAGGGCAAGATTCATAACTGCTGACCCCGATTCAAGGCTGATTGCGATTATGCTCGGTCGGCTCGAGATGGACGTAGATGAGTGTATTACAGCATACACTAAGCTCGCAGAAGCTGTATTTTCCCAGAAGAAGTCTCGCCTGCCATTCAACCTAAAAGGCAAGGTAAAGGCGCAATTCGACTCTTCGAAGCTCGAGAAGGCGATTAAAGAGACTGTCAAAGGATCAAGCATTTCTGAGATAGATTTGTTCAACGACGGTAACGAGCGAGGGTGCAGGACGTAAGTCCCGCAATACACAAAACGATATCTTACTAACGATAACAGTTTTGTTTGCACAGTCGACCAGAATACCAAAAGCATTGTTCGCTTTCGAAGCTATAGTTCATCCGACGAGTCAAATATCCCAGCTAGTATCTGCCAAGCGGCACTTGCAACTTCTGCTGCTACTACCTTCTTCGAGCCTGTTCGAATCGGAAATCGTAAATTCGCAGATGGCGGACTCGGCGCAAACAACCCGGTTGACGAAGTAGAGGGCGAAGCAGCAAATATCTGGTGCTCGGAGTCTGGAGATCTCAAGCCTTTAGTCAAATGTTTCCTTTCGATCGGGACTGGCAACCCTGGCATCAAGGCATTTGAGGAGAGTCTTGTCAAGTTTCTACGTCAAACCGTGGTTGATATTGCGACTGAAACAGAAGAGACCGAGAAGCGATTCATAGCCAAGTGGAGAAAGCATTATAATGAAAATCGGTACTTTCGTTTCAACGTTGATCAGGGTCTACAGAGTATTGGGCTCGACGAGTACAAGCAGCAAGGCGCGATAGAGTCGGCAACAGATAAGTATCTGGTCAACCAAGCCCAGAAGAATCGAGTGCGAGACTGTATCAATAACTTGGAATCGAAAAAAAGTGTGTACAATGTAGATTTCTCGTAGCTATTGAATAGAAGAACAAGCTGATTGTTTCAGACAAAACCGAAACGTCTTTCGCTGTCTCTATTGAAGTGAGTTATTTTATTGAAGTGAATTGACTTCTACTTACGCTGGCAGAAATACACAATTCTTAGCCTTCAACAAAATATCGGTATGATTTACTACTTTAACTGACATCATGCTAATTATATTACAGACATGCCTAGAATCAAGTGGATTGTGCCCTTCGAAAGAAATAGTTGCTTCACCGGCCGCGAGTCAGAACTGACCAAGCTAGAGAAGCAGCTGTATACAGAGGGTGGACCTAAGAAGATTGCTGTCATTGGCCTTGGAGGTGTTGGAAAGACGAGTCTTATTGTCGAACTTGCTTATCGTATCAAGAAAGACCATGAAAACTGTTCAATCTTTTGGATTCCCGCAACGAACTTCGAAACTCTCCAACAAGCATATCTCAATATTTGCACACAACTTCAACTTCCTGGTTGGGACGACAGAAACGAGGATCCGAAAAGGCTTCTACAGAGATATTTGAGCCAATCTAACGCAGGTCAGTGGCTGCTGGTTTTTGATAATGCTGATGATATCAACATGTGGACTGGAAACCAAGGATCTGACCGGGTATCGAGCTCACTGAAAGACTACCTTCCGACAAGCCAAAAAGGGCGTATTATCTTCACAAGCCGGGACAGGAAGACAGCCTACGGTATTGTGCAGCGAAGCCAGCACATAGTCGAAATACCAGAATTAAGTGAAGACGTGGCAATAGAAATGCTGCAGAAGTACGCACCTAAACTTGACCTCGGTAAACACGAGGACGATGCAAAGTCCTTGCTCGATAAGCTCACTTACCTTCCCCTCGCTATTGTTCAAGCTGCTTCATATATCAACCAGAACAACGAATCACTTGCTACCTATCTATCGCTGCTTGCAGATCAAGAAAAAGAAGTGATTGATCTTCTGAGCAAGTATTTTGAAGATGACAGCAGATATCGAGACACCAAGAATCCAGTTGCTATGACATGGATCATCTCTTTTGAACAAATTCGAGTTCGCGATCCTTTAGCAGCTGAATTTTTGTCATTCATAGCTTGTGTGGACTCGAGAGATGTGCCACTCTCACTTCTTCCACCTGGCCTGTCACGAAACAAGGAAACAAACGCACTTGGAACTTTGGATGCCTACTCTTTTATACACAAACGCCAAGCTGACTCGTCACTTGACGTCCATCGTTTGGTACATCTAGCAATGCGGAACTGGCTCCGGAGAGAAAAGTCGCTTGTGCGGTGGACCGAAATAGCAATAAACCGATTAGATGACATATTCCCGGATGATGAACACCAAAACAGAAGCGTCTGGAGGAGATATCTGGCCCATGCGCAATTCGCTCTAGACTCTGCACTGGTTGATCAGGATGGAGAAAGAAGGATCGATTTAGCGTGGAAGGTCGGAAATTGTCTTGATAGCGATGGACGTTGGAAGGAGGCTGAGACTTTACTTATACAAGTAATGAAGTTTCGAAAGAAGGTCCTCGGCCCAGAGCACCCTGATACTCTCACGAGCATGAACAACCTCGCATTTCTCTATAATAATCAGGGCAAGTACGAAACGGCTGAACCGCTCTACGAAAAGACGTTGCAATTATCAAAAAAAGTCCTCGGCCCAGAGCACCCTGATACTCTCACGAGCATGAACAACCTCGCGGGTCTGTACGATAGCCAGGGCAAGTACGAGGCGGCTGAGCCGCTCTACGAAGAGACGCTACAGTTAAGGAAGAAGGTCCTCGGCCCAGAGCACCCTCAGACTCTCACGAGCATGAACAACCTCGCGGGTCTGTACGATAGCCAGGGCAAGTACGAGGCGGCTGAGCCGCTCTACGAAGAGACGCTACAGTTAAGGAAGAAGGTCCTCGGCCCAGAGCACCCTCA
>Ga0247778_1001227_pt1 | contig 12594 bp, 6 predicted proteins | sample UWRJL049202B5_FD_179939 | JGI IMG/M metagenome (GOLD analysis project Ga0247778, IMG submission 179939) | Plant litter microbial communities from Arlington Agricultural Research Station in Wisconsin, United States - UWRJ-L049-202B-5 | ecosystem: Environmental > Terrestrial > Plant litter >... | reverse complement strand
AAAATTAAAATGATGAATTATTGTTCCAGGCCCTGTACCAGCGCAACAAGGTCTTCTATTTTTTTCAGATCAGGATGTTTGTCCTTAATATATTGGCCGATCCATGCCTTCTTATCAGGAAAGACCGCCCCTAACTGCCGGGCATTATTCGCCGGCAGGAACTTCCCGTTCCGTTGGATCAGAAAATTATGCTGTGGAATAGGCTGAAACCCATCCGGCAGCTTCAGACTATAGGCGCCACCACTCTGTATCAGCGATTTCAGAGGCGCAGTTGCCGAAGTGTTCGAGTTCATCCCATACCCGATATCGGCCCCCGGTTCCTTGATCAAACAGGAATACTCCACATACAAGGGCGTCGGTCCATGCACCAACACCTCATAAAACCCCTTACTGACAGGGACGAACTGCCTGGAGAGAATTGTAATGGTATCCACATCCATCGGGTTGGCGATAGCCAGGTATTTTCCATTGTCATTAAAGACCATCTCCGAAGTAAGAGAATTATAATTCAATTCCTCCTCGTTCACACTGCCGGACTTCAGCAGAACAGTCCCTTTCATGAAGTGGTCAAAAATATAGTGCGACAGCCGTACACCCGCATCGGCCTGCGCCACCGCAGCCTCCGACATCAGACCGCCCAACAGGATAACCATCAATATTTTTTGCATACACTTACTTTTTCAGCTTCTGCTCCAACACCTTCATAAAATAACCCCCAACCACACTCCGGGCCTGGAACCCGACCATCCTTCCATCCGTCGTCTCATGCCAGTCACTCAGGGGAACCCGGGAAGAAGTCGATACGGCATATTTATACACAGGGTCGATGAGCGCTTCAAAATCCTGCGGACGATCGGCCATCACAGCCGTCCAAAGGATCCAGTCCGATTTCGTATACGTCTTGCGGCTGTCCAGCGGCAGTCCAAATTCATTTTGCTTGCCCAGGTAGAACCTGATCTCCTTCTCAAAAATTTCCTTCGGAAAAAGATCCAGCCCCAACACCTTATCCCATACCAGGTTATATTTCTGGCTCCAGGTCCCGCTCTTATCGAAGGTCAGTGCATAATGATCCCCTTCATCACACATAGGCCCCCATTTCAACGCCATATCCTTCGCGATCCCGCGATATTTTGCAGCCGTAGCCTGGTCACCGAGCATCTCCGCCAACATGGCATAACACCCGATACCTACGATGGCTTTTGCCGAAAGATTGGCATTCCGCGCCAGGTGCCCCGCAAAATCATCGGTACACAATTGATTGGCGGGATCAAAGCCTTCTTTCACAAGATAATCCGTCCAGGTGGTCAGCGCAGCCCAATGCAACTTGGCATAGTTTGCATTCCCCTCCGCTTTGGCAATAGCGCCCACCAGGATCGTCATATTCCCCGATTCCTCCACCGGCATGCCCTCGCCATATACCTGCCCATTGGCCAAAGGATAAGTTCCGAGATCATGCGCCGCAAAAGGCTTCGTCCATTTACCACTCTCGCTGAAATAAAAGATCCCGTTCAACATGCCCTTCATCAGCTCAGGGTTATAGATAAGGAATAACGGGGCCGATGGATACGTAACATCCACCGTATTGATACAGCCATTGCTGAAATTCTCCTTCGAAAGAAAAAGGATCTCGCCCTGGGGGCTTTTTACCAGCTTATGCGCCGCAATGCTCTGCCGGAAGGCAAGCGCACAAAGATCGGCATAGTTCTTACCCCCGGCCTTCTCCGCATCTGCACGCAGCTTCTCATCAAAGGTCGAACACCTGGCCATCACAGATGGATATTCGGCGGCAGCCTTCGCCAACTGGCCCACGATCGTCTGAGAACCATCCTTATTCCACCAGGGACGCAGATTCTGTTTAAAATATTGAATAGAAAAAAGATCATCATAACCCAGCAGGATCACCTGCTCCTTCCCCTCGGCGTCAACCTTGCCCAAGTCGACAACGGTACTCAGCACCAGGTCCTTACCACTTGTAACATCCGGCCCCGGCGCAGTCCCGCTCACAAAAAAAGACGAGGCTCCTGCCGCCTTACCGATCGATTGGCCCGCCTTCGCCGATGCGGAAACACCCACATAAAGATATCCCCAGTCGATCCGCAGGTCATCCCCCTTCTTCGCCAGGACAGGCTGGGCCTTCGTACCTGCCTTCAGTAACCGCAGCCCCGGAGCAGTAAGCTTTTCGGCTGTCACCTCCTGCGTGCCGACATTGGTAGCGAGCTGCGTAGAGGCACCAAAATACACCTGGACTGCATGCGTCTTCCCGTCCGTCGCCTTTACCCCATAACTGATATAGGTCACAGGCCGGGACAAGAGATCCAGGTCATCCGGCAACAAAGGAGAAGTGAAATCCATTTTCAGCTCGACAGGACCGCAGTTAAAAATATAACGGGTCTTTGTAGCCGTGATCATACTCGCCTTTTGAACAGCAGCCTGCACCATGCCATTTTCTCTGACGACGGATTCCTTCACGATACCTGCATCCAGCATGGCCCCGCCGGCCGTATTGGCTACATGGATCGCCAACACCTGTGGTCCGGGTTTTAATTTTTCAATGACAGCATCCGGAATAGGAATATACACGAACTTCCCTACCCAGCCCTTCAACGCATAGATCTTTTCGCCGTTCAGATATACTTCCACATTATCGTCATGTTTGATCTTCAGGAACAATCCGGAATAATTACCCGGGGCCAACATGAAGCTCCGGCGGACCCAGATATTTTTACCCATAAAAGGAGTGCCGCCCTGGTCCTTATTATCCGAAAAAGGAGCCTTACCGGTCTTCCAGCCAGCAGCCGAAAAATCTTTCTGCATCCAGCCTGCAGCCGGCTCAGTCTCCGTAAAGGCAGCGCTATACCCCGCCTCATCGCTGGTCGACACAACATTTTCATAGGCCTTCCCTTCCTTGCCAAGAGCCCTGTAAACCTTTCCATCTACCTTTATCAATCCCGTCAGCGCCTGCTCGGCGCCCGTCCAGTGCCGCGTGGCCGAGGCATTCAGGGTATCAGAAAAAGACCAGACGCTGAAATACGGATCATGGGTGATAAGGGGGTAGGCCGGTGCCTCCCGCTGCGCAAGGATCGACTTCGCAGAAAGAAGACAGACCGCAAAAAATAGTCGCTTTGTCATGTACATATGCTTTATCTATGATTTTCAATTTCCTGAAGGAGCCGCAATCGCAGCCCCCTCCTTCACAGGAATCCCAAATACAGGATTGCCATCCTGCGCCCAACTAAAAGGCTGCGCATGCGGCGACCGGGTATTGCCACAACCCTGCCCCGGCTTTGAATTGGCATGGTACAGGATCCAACTCTCCTTTCCATCGGGAGAGAGAAAAAAGGAATTGTGCCCCGTGGCATAGACCCCATTCTCCACCGATTGTTTGAATACAGACTCTGCCGATTTCTGCCAGGCGGCAGGATCGAGAGGATCCCTGCCGGCCCGCAGCCGCAATAACCCCAGCGCATAGGTATCCGTCCAGCATGCGCTACCCGAATACACGACAAAAAGATCCTCCCCATGGACCAGCCCCTGCGGCCCCTCATTCACATCGATATGCGGAGGTTCCCCGGCACTGTGCAGGTCCCCAAACTTCTCCCAACCATAAGAGGGGCTGCTGATCAGCACCCGCTGCCCCTCGATGGTCCAGGGGTTTTTCAATTTCGCGATATAAATATTTTGCTGCTTATTGACATCCCCATCCCAACCCGACCATACCATATACCATACGCCTTTATAAGAGAATATATCCCCGTCGATAGCCCATTTGTCCGAAGGATCGGCGATCTTCCCCTTCATCACCCACTCCCCTTCAAAAGGATCGGCTGATGCATTCTCCAGCACATACATCCGGTGCCCGATATTACTGCCGCCATCCGCAGCAAAATAGGCATACCATTTCCCATCGATAAAAAGTACCTCAGGAGCCCATAGATCCTTGGAATAAGGCGTACCCGTCGGTGGCGTATAGATCGTCTTATGAGGCGCCGCCCGCAGATCAGCCAGGCTCTTCGTCTTCCACAACTCGATATGGTTTCCCATCGTGTGGGTATAATAATACATTCCGTCTTTATAAGTAGCATAGGGATCAGGTCCCGAAGGCAATAATGGATTCGTCAGCGTCCCGGCAACCGGACTACCCGCCGCCGGCCGGCCATCACCGGTAGCACTTCCGTCCACGGCAACCACCGGAAAAGACGAGATCCTTAACCGCGCCCCACCCATCGGCACCAGGGTCAGTTCCTTAATAGGCTGGTCACTGATCACAGGACTCTGCGGCAATAACCCGCAGAGCTCATATTGATCCAATCCCCACGAAGGGATCCGCCGTCCGCGAGCCCTCAGCTCGATGGGAGCCGCCGAATTTAAAAAAGGATTATTATCCGCCGGCCACGACTTCCGCGTCAGGGTAAAAGATTGCTCAGGATGACCCGCATCCAGGATCAACCCATAATTCCAGTCCGAAGCCGGGAAGATCTCGTACGAAGGCCATTTTTTGGCATCCGCATTTTCCTGCCATCCCGCATCACCCTGCGCCGTCTCCCGGCTCCCCTTCTGCTCATATCGCTCATCGATCATTAAAGAAAACCCCAAAGGACCATAATTGACGCTCACACTATTTTTATTACGGGTCCATTCTCTAACAGTCAGCCGCATCGGTAAGACCAACAGGATCCTGTCTCCGCTCTTCCAGCTCCTCTTCAATTTTATATATCCATCCTTTGTATTGCCGGCAGCCTGCCGCTCACCATTGATCCTCACCTCCGCATTCGTACACCAGGCCGGAACCCGCAGATACAAGGGAAAGACAACGGACTGCCGGGCGCTCACCGTTAACTCCACCCCTTCCTCAAAAGGATAATGGGTCTTCGCGGAGATCGAGACCCACCCGCCACTGCCCACCCTTGCCCGCACCGTTCCTTCCGTATACAATTGCGCCGCCAGACCATCATCGGGCGTGGCCATCCAGGAATTCTCCGCATAATAGACCCAACCGGCAGCATGATTATGCTGACAGCACCGGCTGCTGAAAGGATTCATCATCAAAAAAGGTCCCTCATTGGCAATCCCCGGCGCATGATTCTTGTGATCGCTGACCACCATATTAGGCGCCGTCAGGTATCGCAATGATCTATAGTCCGGCATAAAGGCCGCCGGAAAAGTATTAAAGGCAATATCCTCGCAGTTATCCGCCCATTTCGTATCACCCGTAAAACGCAGCAGGAACTGGTCGGATGTCATCTGCTCTACCATGCCGCAGGTCTCCACCGCCTGCCGGGGATCATCATACCCCTTACGCGCATTCTCATCGGAACCAAAAAGCCCCCCCGGTACCTGGCCATACAATTCCCGGATCAGGTCAAAATCCCGGTAAGTGGCATCGAGGTCCGAAACCGCATGACTCTGCAGGTAGTAAGTAGCCGGCTCCCGGAAGCATTGGGCCACATTCACATTATGCCAGTTGGGTAAATTATTTTTTTGCCGCCAGTTCGCGGTATTCTTATCGATCTTCGTCGCCAGATCCAACAGCCACTTTTCCCCCGTACGATTGTACAGCCAGTAGACACTATACATATTATCCCCCCCACGGCTGTTCTCCCAATAATCCTTTAGAAAATGCTCATCCGGGATCGACAATTCCCACTTGAAATACCGGCTCATGAACGGCAGCACCCGCGGATCGTGCGAGTATTCATAATACGACTGCAAACACCACAGCATCGGCATATTCGTCCAGAGATCCCGGTTACCCTTACGCTCCACCATCGGTCCAAAGTCACCATTCTCCCGCTGATTGCTCAATACATGGTCGATCCAAAACTTAGACTCACGGATCATCGCAGAATCCTTCAGCATATACCCGATATTGGCATAGCCCTTCAGCCAGTAAGGCAGCTCCTCCCATCCATACTTCCCCTTCCCATCCTTATTCAACCAGGCATTATCCTTCTTAGACAACCATATGCTGATCTCCCCCAGCTTACCCGTCAGACCATCCCGCTGCAGTTCCATCTGCCTGCGTAACCATCCCCCCGGCGTAAAAGCCGTCACAGGAAGTTTGCTAAAATACTCCGGTAACAAAGGAGCCCGGCTGCCGGTATACCACCGGTTACTGGCCGTTCCCTGCGCGTACACGCCGATCCAGATACAAATACAAAAAAGGATAGATAGGGTCTTTTTCACATTACAATATTTTGTCTACAGGCTGTAAATAAAAGGGGAGGCCAGCGCCGCCCCTTTCTATCACAGCAATTTAATCTAAAAATTTAGAAGCTTACCTTCTGCGGAGGTGAAAAGATCATATCTTCTGCACCAAGGACCTTCAACCCGATACGGGCATACACATAATTCTGGCTGGGTACTATTTCTTCGGTGGGGACCACCACGCTCAACGTGATGGAAGTTCCGGCCACAACGGCAGTCCCGCTGGAATCCTTCTTTGCCAGGTTGTCTCCGCCCGATACAAATTGATCTTTATTGATATACAGACTGACCCACTCGATATCCTTGCCACCGGCGTTCACAATGATCTTTTCTGCTTTGAAAGTTGCCGTAATCTTGCCGCCCGACCCGGAGATCTGGGGCTCGCGGATCATATAATACGGTGTCACCTCGATATTCAGGGTCTGGTTGCCATTCATGGTGATATCGAGACTGTCCGGCACTCCGGGCGACAGCTCCTTCCAGATAAAAGGCCCCTGGCCCGATGGGATCAGGAATTTGTACTTGCCATTGAAAAGAAGAGACCCATAACTGCCATCCTGGGCAAAACTGCCATTGATGGCGCCAACCTTTCCAAAACCGTATTGAAAAATTTGAAAAGGCACCTGGTTCCGCTCCACCCCAATGGACTCTCCGTTGTATTGCAACTGACCTGACAACTGGGCCGTCGGCGCTTTGTAATTATCCTTCTTACAAGAAGACGCGATACACGCCAGAGCAATAAATGATATATGGAAGAAATTAATTTTCATGATGAACGATTTTTGGTGAAACCTACTGATTGGGTTGTCTGATAATCTTGGGATTAGCCGCCAGGATATTATCGTTGATGGCAGAGTAATAATTACCCAGCCTGAACCGGTCGATACCCGTGACGGCGGCAGGTAAGGTCTCTTTGAAGATCCACTTGCCGTTATCGGGATTGCCCGGAAGATACAGCTTGTAAGGCCACAGGCCCCAGGGCTGCGTATTCCGCTTCGTGGCGCTGCCGATATTGCTGAGCAGGTCGGCCTTGGTCATCGCGTTGCCATCCCAAACAGCCGTGGCGATCCGCCACCGTTTCATATCGAAAAGGATATGCCCCTCAAAGGCCAGTTCTACCCTTCTTTCATGGACGATCCGGTCAAAGGTCAGATCCCCCGCAGTCAGCGGAATGACCAGCCCGGCCCGGGCCCTCACCTGGTTGATGTATCCAACAGCCACACCGGTCTGCCCCAACTCAAAGGCCGCCTCCGCCGCATTCAGGAGTACTTCCCCCATCCGATAACGGATAAAAGGCACATCACTGCCACGTCCCCTTCTCCCCGAACCAACCGTGGGATCGAGCCACTTACGGATATAAAATCCGCTTTGCGTCCTGTATTCCAATCCATTGACCGGCCCGTCCTTACCCACCACCTGAACCAGCTCGGAGGTACCCGGTAAAACTTTCAGCGTACCCGCTACGTCACTGGTTATAATACTGCCGTCCGCCAGCTGGTAACCGGCCCATATGTCCACATGGGTACCCTTAAATACGCCATTGGGTAATATCACCGTACCCGCCAACCTCGCATCCCGACCTGCAAAAATATCCAGCGGATTCGTATAGGGTATGGGATTGCCGCCGCCATCCGTGGTCGGGATCGGCGCATAGGTGTTATCCAACAATTCAAAAGACTCAACCAGGTTCAGGGAAGGATTCAGTCGCCCGGCATCACCCCCTTCATCAGAAAAGGAATAAGGCTGATCATTCGTGGTAAACCCATGCGTCTTGCCCGCATTGGCCTTGAAATCCTCCTCGAAGATCGCCTCCTGGTTCACACTGCTCTTGTCCGTGAATATCGCAGCAAAATTATTCGATAGATCCGGCAACACCTTATAAAGAGCATAAGGCCCCGCACTGCCATCGATGATCTCACCTGCTGCCCGCAACGCGATCGTATAATAGTCGGCCGCCTTGCTGGCAGGGATGCCCACTTCCCCCCCGCCCAGGGATACCTGTGGTGTAGTGACGCCGTATTTAGCAATGGATCCCGCATACAGGGCGGCCCTGGCTTCCATGGCAAGCGCCGCAGCCTTGGTGGCCCTGGATTTCTCATTCACATCGGACGGCAATTGATTTTTGATAGCCTCTGCCTCGCTGATGACAAAATCATAAATATCCGATTCCTTCGCCCTTGGAAACTGCAGGGAACTGACATTCCCCTTGTAGTCATACTCCAAAGGAGAAAGGATCAACGGCACACCGCCCATTCTTTTGACCATATCAAAATAATAGTTGGCGCGCAGGAACCTCCCCTCAGCCAGGAACCTGGTCCTGATCGTGTCCACCAGCTTCGTTGCCGCGCTGTCACGCTGAATGAAAAGATTCAGGTCCCTGATATACCCATAGTCCCAGGTCCACCATGAATTATACGGCCAGTTGAACTTCTGTACTATGGAATAACTGCCGGCCTCCGAAGGGAAACTCTCCCCGAAATCCGCAAAGGACCGCCAGCCGGCAATATTACTGCCGCCATCATTCGGATCCAGAAGATAGCCATCCAAAGAAGAAAAATCCAGTTGCCTGTTATACAGATCCCCAAGGATGGAGATCACCAGCGCCGGATCGGAGAAGGCAACGTCTGTAGGAATGACTTGAATAGGAGGTATGTTCAGAAAATTACTGTCTTTTTTGCAACCCGGGAAAACCAGCAGGAGCACAAGTATCGTTGGTAGTAAGATCTTTTTCATTGAAATAATTTATACTTCAAAAATGATTGTTGGGTAGATTAAAAGCTAAGGTTTACACCCGCGTTAAGAACCCTGTTCTGGGGGAACTGCAGACTATTGTCATCCACCACTTCCGGATCGACCCCGAACTGCCTGAGATTGTCGATGGAGAAAAGATTATACGCATTCACATAGAACCTCGCGCGCTGTACCTTTACCTTGCTCAGTAGCTGCGCCGGCAATGTGTAGCCCAGTTCGATGGTCCGCGCCCGGATATACCTGACGTTATGCAGCCAGAAAGATGAATTGTGAGAATAGTCGCTATGGGTATTGCCTACATTGTACCGGTTCGCAGGATATTTCCCGGCAATCCACTCACTGTTGAGATCAAAGGGATCCTTTCTGTGCCACCTGTCTTTAAAGATCGCATTGAGATTCCCGTTATTCTGGAACGCCCACCGGCTCTCCCAGTTCTGATACCAGGTGTACCCGCCCGCGCCTGAAAAATCGGCATGGAAGTCAAAACCTTTGTAGGCCATCCCGATGGTAAACCCGAAATTGACATTGGGTTGACGCCCATACCCAAAACCCAGCGGCCGGTCGTCATTGCCATCGATCTTGCCGTCCCCGTTAAAATCCTTATAGATCAGGTCGCCAGGTAACAAAGTAGTGTTCCCCTTTCCATCAATATCCACCTTATAAGCGTTGATCTCATCCATGGATTTGAACTGACCGATAACCGTATACCCCCAGTCCAGATTCTGATACCTGTTCTCTGCACTATTTCGGTACTGATCCAGCGAATTGTTAAACACCGGCTTATAAGAATGGAGGAACTTACTGCGGGTAAACCCGACATTGCCCCCTACATTGAAGGTCAGTTCACCGATACGTCCGTTGTAATTCAAAGACAACTCCTCGCCATATTGCGCATCGGAGTTCGTATTTTCCTGGGGAAGTGAATACCCTAGTTCCACAGGCACAACAACATCATTCTTATTGCCCAGCAAATCACTGCGTTTCCGGTAAAAATAATCCACGGTTCCCGTTAGTTTCCCATTCAACAAACTGAAATCGATACCCACATCGGTGATCTTGCTCTTGGACCAGGATACCCGCGTAATAGGTACGCCCTTGTCGCGCGAGACCGTTACGGCATTCCCGTCAATAATCGATGTACCCTGGTTATAATTATAACCCGTCAGATACGCATAAGGCGGCACAATCGACTGTTTGGCGCCGAACAGCGTGAGCGCATCGGTGATCGTCCGGTCATCCCCCAACTGACCATAGCTGGCCCTTATCTTCAGATCCGTCAGGACATTCTGCTTATCCCCCAGTAGGCTTTTGAACCAGGCCTCCTCCGTGATCCGCCAACCGGCAGAAACACCGGGAAAATAGCCAACCCGCTTGTCAGGAGCGAAAAGATACGATGCATCCCGCCGGGCGCTTGCCTCCAGGAAATAACGATTCGCATAGCTATAGGTGATCCGGCCAATATACCCGATCCGGGCTTCCTTTTCCTCCGCATCTTCATACCGGTCCGTGATCGGGAAATACACCAGAGGCAAATTGTTTGAAATGGGAGAGGCATGCAGCCAGTTACGCAGGTTGTCGATCTGGATCCTTTCTGAAACAAAAGTGGCGCCAATGGTATGAGCCCCGAAAGTATTGTTATAATTCACCTGCAACTGCTGGGTAATATTTATATTCTTGATCTGCTCCCGGTCGCGCCACGGGTTCGTGCTGCCCCCGGTGGCCATATACGTCTGGTCATCGGGATGATAGGTATACGCCTTATACGTATACTCCTGGTTATTTTCAAGGTAGTCGGCAAAATAATAAGAATATACGCCCTTAATGCTCAGCCCCGTAATTCCCGGGATCTGGTACTCGGCATTCATATTCGCCTGCACCACCCGCTTGTCGCTCCTGTACCTCCCCGATAAACCTTCATTTAAAAAGGCATAATTGGATTCCAGGTGCGGACCCAGATCGTTTAGATAGGCGGGATTATCATTTGCATAAGGCCGCTCAGTCGGCGTATTGCGTAAGATCGCCAGCCGTGCAAGAAAATAATCATCCCCGCCGGGTACACCCGGATTCTCATGGAACTCCGAACGACCGTTCATGTCCACCCCCACCTTCAACCGGCTCGTGATCTTGGCCGTTATATTAGCCTGCACATTCGTCCTTCCGAATTTATATTCTTTGCCCAATACGGAATTCTGAGAGAAATTAGTCGCAGATACATAGTAATTCACCTTATCCGACCCGCCGTTGATATTTACATTCAGGGAACGCTGCGGAGCCTTGTTGTTCATGACATAACTTCTCCAGTCAAAGCTCCTGTATTCCGGCCCGGCCGACGCGCCCTGCTTGAATTTCGCCAGCTCATCGGGCGTAATATTCGTCTTCCTGAAACTATTCATTTCGGCATCCGCACGGTAGCTCATATAATCATATGAATTGGTCAGCACTTTGGGGAACCTTGACCAGCTCTGGATCCCGGTATAGCCATCCACATTCACATTATTCCTTCCGGATACTCCTTTCTTGGTGGTGACCACGACAACCCCATTGGCCGCACGGACACCATAGATGGCCGCCGAGGCATCCTTCAGCACCGAAATACTTTCAATATCGTTCGGCGCAATGTTATTGAACTGGGTCTCATCCTGTTGGATCCCATCGATGACATACAAAGGAGTTCCCATATTGCGTATCTGGATACTGGCCGCAGCACCGGGACGCCCATCCGGCATCCTGAAAGTGACACCGGGCAGCTTCCCGGCAAGCCCCGTACTGACCGTGGATCCCCCATGGACCCGCCCAAGATCCTTCGCCGTCACCGTAGAAATAGCACCCGTCAGGGACTCCTTCTTTCGGGTTCCATAACCAACAACCACAATTTCATTCAATTCCTTATTGGCCCGCTCCAATGATATATTCAACTCCCTCTTACTCCCAACTCTCAATTCTACACTGGTATAACCTACGGAAGTGATCACCAGGACCGACCTTTCCCCCGCTACCGATAGAGTGAACCTGCCGTCCGCCCCCGTGCTCGTCCCATTGGTGGTTCCTTTCTCGGTAACCGTAACCTGACCCATCGGCGCCCCCGAACTATCCGTAATAATACCGGAAACACTCAGTTTCACAGTAGTCTGCGAAAACCCGGTCATGGAAAAAGAGAGAAGAAAAAAAAGTGGAAGAAAAATTTTCTTATGCAGGAAAGATTGGATCCTAAAAAATCCAATTCCATGCAGAAAATACCCTTGGGTGAGTTTCATACAGCAATTAATTGTTGATTTACGAATGGTTGCAAACGTTTACATGAATAATTTCAGCCTAAATCCCTACTTTTAATCATCCGACGAAAGTAAAAGTTATATACGAGGCCCTTCATTCCCTCCGTATCATAATTTTATCATAATGTTACATTTCAGATACGCAGCCATATTATTTATCCTTATATATACCAGCACCTGCTCCACAGTTGCATACGCGCAACCTTATTATTTCAGACACTACCAGGTAGAGAATGGACTCTCCAACAGCACCGTCTTCTGCAGCATCCAGGATAAAAAGGGCTTCCTCTGGTTCGGCACCAAAGAAGGACTCAACCGGTTCGACGGCTACCATTTCAAATTATTTACCCGGAATGATAATAAGACC
>Ga0247778_1001226_pt1 | contig 12600 bp, 10 predicted proteins | sample UWRJL049202B5_FD_179939 | JGI IMG/M metagenome (GOLD analysis project Ga0247778, IMG submission 179939) | Plant litter microbial communities from Arlington Agricultural Research Station in Wisconsin, United States - UWRJ-L049-202B-5 | ecosystem: Environmental > Terrestrial > Plant litter >... | reverse complement strand
CTGACTGCCCGCTTCGTGTCCATTCCTCGATCCGCTCCACCCACATTGCTTCCGTACTTGGCTTCATGCGCGCGAAGATGCCGACCAATCACGTCCTCCGGAAGAACGGGCTCCGTGCATCGGATACCTAAATGTGAGTGTGAGTGATTCTCGGCGCCATCAAAGGAGCGGCCTGCTTTCCCAACGATTTCGATCCCGTGAACTGCTAACCGATCGGCATTGGAGTTCAAACTCTATTTTTGTCCAGCGAGGCCCTCTCAGCAGAACGCATCGCTCCGACACCGAAGCGCGCGCGAGGCCGCAGCGCGTGCGGAATGTTGCGGCCTCGCGGGGTGCGATGCAGGATTGCGATCGCCCCCACTCTCAGGCGGCTGTTACTGCGAAGTGACGGTTGCCCAACCGGCGGCGGGGATGGGGAACGAGAGCATCTTGCCGCCCGCGGAGACAATGGCCGTCTTTGCTGCCCCCGAATTGTACAGCACAGTGACGATCTTGCCGTCGGGGTTCTTGAACGCCAATGCGTCGCCGCCCGTGGTCGGCAAGACTTTGGCTCCCTGCTCGACGTATTGCGCGAGGTGACGGAATACGTAGTAGGTGGGCGTGATGTTCAGCTTCTTCGCGGTCGTATCTACGGTCAAGAGCGCGTTTTGCGGCCACACGCGAGTGGTGTCGTTACCTAGGCCCACGGTGTCGAGCACCATGTTCCAGGCGCTGTATGCGGTGACGCCCGCTTTGATCCAGAGCGTGAGATATTTCCAGCTCTCCAGACCCGTACGCGAGATCATTGGGCGCCGTGGTGGCGTTGAAGTTCTGATAATCAGAGGGCTTCCACGGGTAGTTGCCGCACTTGTGCTCGGTCTGCCACATCGGGAGGCCCGACGCTTTCGCGCCGGCCATGGCCGGCGTCGACGACATGCCCCACTGCAGCCCGATCAGGCTGATGAAGCTCTTGGCCGTGGCGTCAGCCAGTACGGCAGTGACGATCGCCGGGTCTTTGCCCGAGTCGCCATTGGACATCGTGCCTAACATGATCTTCGTATCGGGACTCGCGGCCTTGAGTGTGAGGCCGAGGAACTGCCGACGAACTTGACGAAGGTATCGGTGGCCCACAGACAAGACGGATAGTTTTGACTCGATCTGCCGCACATTTTCGCGGCCCTCTACGCGACCCACGAAGCTTCGAGCGGGACCGGGCTCGGTTTGGGCCACTGTGCTCCGTGAGCTGACGGACGAACCGCTGCGCTGAGCCATCACTTCGAGCTGGCCAGCGCGACTGCATCCGCGCCGGCCAGAAAGCGCAGCTGTCCGGAGCTGTCGTTGGCGGCCCTGAACACGACTTCGGCCACGTCGGTCGCGGTCGTGAACGCCGCTGAGCCCTGTCCGAGTGCGGCGAAGACGCGCTGCGCGAGCGGCGCATACGCCTCCGGAATGAGTCCGTCCATGCGGGAGCCGCTGTTCTTGGTGAAGGCCGTGCTGGGCCCATAGCCCGGCTCGACCAGCTTCACGCGTACGCCAAACTCGGCTAGTTCGAAGCCGAGCGAGCCGGTGAAGCCTTCGATCGCCGTTTTGCTTGCGGTGTAGGCAGCGACCAAGGGCATGGGTACGAGCGTCGCGCTCGAGGTCACGTTCACGATCACCCCCGAGCGGCGAGCGCGCAGCTGTGGAAGTAGGGCTTGGGTCATGGCCATTACGCCGAAGGTGTTGGCCTCGAACACTTCACGCACCGTGGTCATCGGGGTGACCTCGAAGGCCCCGAATAGGCCAATCCCGGCGTTGTTGACCAACACGTCGATCGGCCCACTCGCCGCCAACGCGGCCGCGATGCTTTCGCCCTTCGTCACGTCTAGCGGCAAGACGCGCAGCCGTGACGACTCCGGCAGCACATCGACACGCGGGCTGCGCATGGTGGCGATGACGTTCCAGCCTTGGGCGTGGAAATGACGAGCGGTCTCGATGCCGTAACCAGAGGAACAACCGGTGATCAGAACGTTTTTCATGTGCTCTGTATACGGGCCGCCATTCGGACGCTCAACCGGTAATAGTCCGGTTTTTATTTGCTAGAGTCCGGACATGTTCGATCCGCTGTCCGAGATCATCACGCTCCTTCAGCCGCGCACCGTGTATGCCAAACGGATCAGCGGCGCGGGCCGTTGGGGCGTGCGTTATTCTCGCTTCGACCAGCCGAGCTTCGCCGTGGTGCTCGAAGGCAGCTGCCGCCTCGCAGTTGACGGCCAACGCGTGGTCACGCTCCAGGCAGGGGACTTCGTGCTGTTACCTGCAACACCCGGCTTCACCATGTCGGGCTTCGAATCCGTTCAACCCGAGCGCATCGATCCCAAGCTGGTGTCGACGCCGACGGGAGAAGTGCGCCACGGGGCGCGCGGTGGCCGCCCGGACGTCCGCTTACTCGGCGGCTACTTCGTCTTTGGGTCGCCTGACCATACGCTCTTGGTTTCGCTCTTGCCGGCGCTCTTTCACGTGCGCGGTGTGGAACGGCTCGCCACTTTCGTGCGCCTGGTCGCCGAAGAAGCGAGCGAACGCCGGGCGGGCCGCGAGCTCGTGCTCACGCGCCTCGTCGAGATTTTACTGATCGAAGCCATGCGCAGTGCAATCGCCGAAGACGCGCCGATCGGCTTGCTTCGCGGTCTCTCGGATGCGCGGCTCGCGCCCGCACTGCGCCAAATGCACGCCCACCCAGCGCGCCCGTGGACCGTGCCCCAGTTGGCCAAGATGGCCGCGCTCTCGCGCTCCACGTTCTTCGAACGCTTCACGCGCCAAGTGGGGATGCCACCCATGGAATACCTGCTTTCCTGGCGCATGGCCGTCGCCAAAGATCTGCTGCGTCGCAAAGAGCTCGGTATCGACCAAGTGGCAGAGCGTGTCGGCTACGGTTCGGCCAGCACCTTCAGCACCGCCTTCAGCCGCTACGTCGGCGAGCCCCCCGGCCGCTACGCGCGTGCAGGCTAGCACTACTTCGCCAGAGTTTATGGGGGCACGAGGAGCCGCATCACTCCTCGACAGTGGGTGCACAGCAGTGGCGCAACGAGACGGCGGATCACGAACCGGCGAATCGCGGGCAACGTGGGCCGATGCGTCGCATCGCTACGCCGCAGATTTATTTTCAGTCAGCCGCAATGTCTGCAGGCATGCGAAGGCAATCATGGTGAGTAGAGCGTGATGGTGTAGGCCCCACCATGAGCGGCCCTCGAAATGGTCGAGGCCGAGTTCCTCCTTCATTTGCTGGTGTCCTTGCTCACACGTCCAGCGAGCTTTGATTGCAGCGACGACCTTCTTCCTGGATGCGGTGGCCGGAAGATTCACGAGGTAGTGCTTTCGGTCGCCGTTGCTCAGGCGCTCGCACACGAGCCATGCAGGATCGCCCGGTAGGTGCACCCCGTTCGAAGCCTCGACCCCGTCTGCGGGTCGGACACGCATGATTGCAAAGTCTCCGGTGAGCTGTCCTTTCGTTCCTTTTCGCCAAGCCACTCGACGGAAGACCCCGTGCTTTTTCTATGAATTCTTGAGCAGAGTATGGAGGTGCTCCGACTCTGGGGTGGATGCGAGGTCGACCTACCCGCTTGCGTGGCGTCGTGACCTTCACATCCTCGACGTACATGTTCTGGGTGATAAATTTGGCGAAGTAGTGATAACCGTCCGCTAGCCCGGATGCGTGGCTGAGGCAGGCACTTGGCGTAAGTAGGCCAAAAGCGCTGGGCGCTCGGTGATATCCAATGGGTTTGGTGCCTTTGCACGACCTCGGCCATGGCCACATTCAATGGGCGTCCGTCTTTGCTCATGCCTTGGGTGAGCGCCCTGTCGAAGTCGTCGACGCTCCATTCAGATCGGCCGGTCGAGTGAGGCGTGAGGTTTGCGGCTGCGAGCCAACTGGGCGGGCCGAAGCTGGCCGCGAAAAGCTCGCGCAAGCGCTGAGCTGGCGGGGCAGAAAGCGGACGATGGCCTAGTCGAAGCTACACACTGGCGTGGCTGCGCCAGTCTTGCAGGTAAAGGGCGCTGGGCAATCGTCAGAGCTGGCGCAAGTCATCGTGCAGCGGTAGCTGCTGGAGGAAGGCACTGCGGCGCACTTGGAGTCTACGGCCGGTGCAACCCCGCACGCGGCGTCGCTCGGGGCGTTCGCCACCGTGCAATCTTTGGATTTGAACTGATTGCGCGCGACGCACGTGCTCACCAAGAGCGTGCAGATGTCGCTCGAGTTGCCGTCGATGCTGAGCACGTTCACCTGAGTGCTGGAGTACGGTCTGCCGGTCGAGGCGCAATCAGCAGGCGCGCCATTGGCGAGGTCGCCTTTTTTCCAATGGCAGAAGTAGCCGACGCTCTTGGCTGGGCTACCGAATTTGTCCAGAACACATTGCTGGCCTGGACTGCAGTGGGCGTCGGAGACACAGGTTTCGCACAAGCCAGCGCTCGCTAGTTTGTTCGTGGTGCAGGTTCGGCTCAGGCTATCGCAAACCAGCGGCGTACCGCTGTCCTGCCCGCAGGCAGCAAACTTTTTGCCCGTACACTGGACGCAGGTCCCGGCGTCGCAGACGCCTTTGTTTGCGGTATTCGCGCACTCTTCGTCTTTCGAGCAGGCACTGCACGCCCCCGCGTGGCAGGCGGAGGCAGCGGGATCGGTGCAATCGGCCTGTTCCAAACAAGCCACGCACTTGCCCGCTGATCGGTCACAGAATGGTTTCGAACGATCCGCGCAGTCGGCCGCGGTCACACATTCCACGCATTCACCCTTGGCGGCATCGCACGCCGGCCTCGGAGCTTTGCAATCAGTGGGCTTCGAGCACTCGACACAGGTGTCCGTGACGGCGTCACAGACGGGCGTTTCGCCGCCGCAGTCTCCGTTGCATGGCGGTTCGCCGGCAGCGCCGCTCGCACCGCCAGCGCCAGCGGCGTCGCTCGCACCGCTACTGCCACCGTCCGTGTCGGCTACGCCGCTTGCCGCCGCGTTGCCGGCCTCGCCGAGATTGCCCCCGTTGGCGCCCGCGCCCCCGAGAGCGCCGCCGCTGCCGCCAGCGCTTTCGGAGCAATTGCCATAGTCTTGGCAGGTGGGGGAGCCGGCGCAGGCCGAGAAGAGCAGCAGGCTGAAGGCGGCACCCAGCGCTGCGCTGCGGGCGATGACGCGCACCGTTTTGCGAATTTCCATGCTTAAAAGCTTCCGTTCAAGCGTAGGCCGCCACCCTCGGTGCCGAGCCAGGCATCGAGCCTGGCTTGGTTCGGCCTCGCCCACAAAAAATAAGAGCCAACCGCAGCGACCGCGAACACGCCACCGGTGATGAAGGACCCGGTGGCGAGCCCATGAGATATTTTCCGTCGGTCTTCGAGCTCGTTCACGCTTTGACAGAGCGCTGAGGCTCTGCCCTTGGACGGTGTGCAAGGGTTGCTGCCGAATTCGGCTTCCGCAAGGCCGAGCGCTTTTTCTCCGTCACTCTTGGCCGAACCAGCATCGATGGCAAAGCCAGTTCCAATAGCCGCAGCGACGACGGCCAGGCCGCCCGTGACGAGCATCGGTGTCCAATTCGGGCTCGCGCGGTCAGCATGCTTGGCGGACGCGCCCGGCGTGCCGCCGTCGGAGTGCGAGGCGCTGGGCAAACCGACCGGCGCAGGTGCGGACGGCGAACCCTCGACAATCAGAAAGGCTCGATAAGATTCTCCAGCTGTGACGGTCAGTGTTTGCTGCCCGCTCGCGCCATTGGCGAGGCGAGCCTCGAGCAAGCGCGGTCCCGGATTCAAGTAGACCTCTCGAGTCAGGGGGGAAATACCAAGCAGTGCATGGTCGGCTGAGATTTCCGCTCCGTCGCGATTCACGGCCACGTGCACGGTGCCCACGGCGGCCTTCATTTCATCGAGGGCGGCGCGCAGACGCTCGACCGTTTTCGTCTTTTCTTTGGGTGGCACATTCGCCAGCGCGAACGCCGTGTACGTTGCGCCGGCTGCATAGTTTTCGAGAAAGAATTCGGCCTGCCCGAGGCCAGCCGCGACGTCCCACGTGTGCGCCTTCAACCAAAGGGGGAGGAATTGACGGCGCGCTTCGAGCCAGTTCCTTTTCGCAAGCTCGGCGAACGCTCGCCGATATTGCGTGTTGGCGTCATCCTTCGATTCGTGCGCGTCCTGCGCGCGCGCCAGAGCCGGCCGAAACGCTGCCGGCAAGCCCAGCGCAAGGGCGCAGGTCAACGGCACTGCGGAAAAACGGGACCTCATGACCTCCGGCTGACGTGGGCGGGTTCGCAAAGAAGTGGTCATTGTCTTCACTCACCGAGTCATTCAGTCGGGTGGTGGGGCCAACACGGAATCCAGCACGCTCCGCTTCTTGGTCGCGCTTGATCCACGGGAAACGGCAATCTGCGGCGACGCGCTGCGCGAGGGGACCTCGGCGCGCGTCGCGCGTTCTGCTCTCGTTGCCGTCAGCCCCGCGCGCTGCGACTCGTCCCCGAAGGCGACCGTCTCGATGTCGCTTTCCGGGGTGGGCTCGGGGGAGGTTGGCTGCGAACGATGGCCAACGTCGAGCGCTTCGCTTGGCCGTGAAGCTCCCACGGGCGGACTGGGCGCAACCAACCAAATCGTGAGCGCCAAGGCGCACACGGCGAGTCCCATCGCACCCAGCATCACGGCGCCGAGCGATCGCTCGTTCCGAGCGGGGTCGTCGAAGGGTGGACTCGAACGGTGCGCTCCAGGCAACCCACGATCTGCGCCTGCGGAAAGCTTCGCACGCAGTCGGTCAACGTCGAAGAGCTGCTCGATGGGCAGCGTGGGCGGCGTGCTGGCACTCAGCTCCTGCCTCGCATCCGGTTTGGTCTGTACGAAACGAAGCGGCGGGAATTCCCGTTCGGACGGCCGCATCCCGGCCGTCCCAGGAGCGCTCGTGACGGCCCTCGTGCCAAATGGTTGGGTGGGGATGTGGCCAAAATCGTCTGCGCCACTGCGGGGGATGCGTGAAACGCGTTTCGTCTCCATGGATGGCTTTCTTGGCTGCCAAGCAGTCGGTCTTCGCTCGATGCAGATGGCTGCCGCTGGAGATAGTGGCGGATTTGTGAAACGCGGCGGAGCGGCCCCTACGCATCGGAGCGGATGGCTGCAAACGGTGTGCCCGTGAAGCTCGCGCGTGAAAAGCGACCGCGCGTCGTCTCAGTAACGTGGGTCGTTGAAAGTCACGTCGAAGCCGGTGCTCGACCCCGGAGGATGCACCACGCTCACCGCGCAGCTCGTTTGAGTTCCGCTCACATGTGTCGTGACGTCGGTAACGCGCCAGAGCGCGCCGATCGCCATGCTGCCGACGGTGCCGCTGAAGTTGGTCAGTGCGTCAGGTGCGGCGCCGATCGTAGCGACCCGTCGGCCGTCACAGTACACGTTGACCAGCGGGTGGGCCTGCAGGCCGCTAAAATTTGCGATCAGGATGCGAAGGTTTGGTCGTCTTTGGGTGCATCGACGGGGACGCCCGTGGCATCAACCAGGTTGTTGTCGATGTCGAGGCGTGGGCTCGAGCAATAGCCGAGACTCTGCCAGGCCCCACCCTGTAAGGTATTTGGGCACAGCCCCAGGGCGCTGTTTGCGTAGCCCCAGTTGGCCCGATTGACCACTTGTGGCGGGACCATGACGTCGCCCTGCAAGCTTGCCTCGCAGTTCGCCCAGCAGCATTGGTCGAGGGCCGCGCTGTAAGCCTTCATCGACACTCCGTCACGATCGTCATCGAGCCCGTTGCACTGCGCTTCTGAACCGTCGGCGAGTGCGGGGACGCAACCTGACGCTTTGAGCGCGGGTGGCTGGCAGAGCCCGTTCGAGCCATCCGCGCCACCCGCGCCGCCCGAGGACCGCGAGCCGCCCGTGAGCAGCAGGCTCGGGCCCTGATCGCTGACGTCACACGAGGCCGGCACGGCGCAGGCCGAACCACCGGTTGCGGCTTGCCCAAGTCCGGGGCCCGAGGCCTGCCCGCCCGCGGCGAGCGGTGAGCTCGGGGCACTCGGGCTCGAGCACGCGGGCCAGAGTATCAGTGACGCGGTGAGCGCGAGCGCGGAGGCGATCGGCAGCCTGAAGCTCCGCGAGCCAATGGTTGGCGCTCTGCTCATCCCCGTGTTCACCCCGCTCGGTCCAGTACAATTTCCGAGGGAGGCTCGCAAGCGCCCTGTGGTTGGGCCTGCGTTCCGAAATGCAACGCACGACTTGGCTCAAGGAATTTTTCACTCGCTCATCCTTCACGCAGTCAACCAGAGAGCTCGGCCTGAATGCGGCGCTATTGCGAGCGCCTGACGCCTTCGGACTCGGGCCCGCGCGGGGGAGATCGCGTGAGCGTGCTACGACAAAACTTCTCAGGGAGGGCAAAGTGCGCCAGCGCTCGCCTGCTCACCCCCGCGCGCGGGCTTTGATTCTCCGGCCCTTCGTCAGGCACGCAACTTGCGAGGAGCGCGCCGGTGATGGTGGCCGGTGCTCGCGCACCCATCCAGTTTGCCTTTTCGTTCAACGGAGCATGATGGCCACAAAGAAGACGTTTGCGGGGAAGTCGGATCGCAAGCCGGCGAATGCTACAGCATCAAAAACGAGCGCGCGCGCGACCGTAGGAGGCCCTTCGCGAAGCGACGGACCCGTGAGCGATGCGCTCACTGCCAAGACGGCGGCAACCCAGGCGCTTGCCTCGGGCATGCCCTTCAATGCCACCAAGTCAGCAGAATACGGCAAAGCGGCGCTCAAGCCGCCGCGCGGCGGTACGACGCCGGCCGGCGATCCCCGAGCCACGGGGAGCACGCTGACGGAATCGATTCCTTCGCGCAAGGCTGGCTCCGGCAAGCCGCAGCTCGGGATGAATCCGACCACTCTGCCGCTCGATCGCGTGCGCGTGGACTCGACCGATCGCGTGCTGACCACCAATTTGGGCGTACCCGTCGCGGACAACCAGAATTCGCTCAAGGCCGGGCTGCGCGGCCCAGCGCTACTCGAAGACTTCATTCTTCGCGAGAAAATCACCCATTTCGATCATGAGCGCATCCCGGAGCGGATTGTGCACGCGCGTGGCTCGGCGGCGCACGGCTATTTCGAATGTTACAAGTCGATGGCCAGCGTTACGCGCGCCTCGCTGTTTGCCGAAGCGGGCAAGCAGACGCCCGTATTCGTGCGCTTTTCGACCGTGGCCGGCGAGCGCGGCTCTACCGACACCGCCCGTGACGTACGAGGTTTCGCGGTCAAGTTCTACACGGACCAGGGCAATTGGGATCTGGTCGGCAACAACATGCCGGTTTTCTTCATCCAGGACGCGATGAAATTCCCGGATCTGATCCACGCTGCCAAGCCAGAGCCAAACACGGGCATGCCGCAAGCGGCCACCGCGCACGATACCTTCTGGGATTTCGTGTCGTTGATGCCGGAATCCACACACATGTTGCTGTGGGCCATGAGCGACCGAGCCCTGCCCCGCAGCTACCGCATGATGCAGGGGTTTGGCGTGCACACCTTCCGGCTCGTCAACGAGCAGGGCAAATCCAGCTTCGTGAAGTTCCACTGGCGGCCCACGGCGGGGACTCATTGCCTCGATTGGGACGAAGCCGTGAAAATTTCCGGCGCGGATCCGGATTTTCATCGTCGCGATTTGTGGGAGGCGATCGAGGCTGGCGCGTTTCCGGAATGGGAGCTGAGCTTTCAGATCATTTCCGAAAAACAAGCCGAAAACTTCAGCTTCGACGTGCTGGACGCGACCAAGCTGGTGCCGGAAGAGCTGGTGCCACTGACGCCGGTGGGCAAGCTGGTGCTCAATAGAAATCCGGACAACTTCTTCGCCGAGACGGAGCAGGTTGCGTTCTGTGCTGCGCACATCGTGCCCGGCTTGGACTTCAGCAACGATCCGCTGCTCGCCGGGCGCATTCATTCGTATCAAGACACGCAGATCTCACGCCTGGGCGGGCCCAACTTCAACGAGATTCCGATCAACGCGCCGATCGCGCCAGCGCACAACAATCAACGCGATGGCATGCACCGGCAGCAGATCAACCGCGGCCGTGTAGCCTACGAGCCGAACTCGCTCGCCGGGGGGTGTCCGTTTCAAGCCGGAGCCGCCGGCTTCACGTCCTTCCGCGAGCCGATCCAAGACGACAAGGTGCGCGGCAAGTCCGAGCGCTTTGCCGACCACTACACGCAGGCCACGCTCTTTTACAACAGCCAAACTCCCCTGGAAAAAGCCCACATTTTGCGCGGCTTTCGCTTCGAGCTGACGCGGGTGCAAACGCCAGCCATTCGCGAACGCGTCGTGGCCATGCTGGCGAACGTGGATACGGGTCTGGCCAAGTCCTTGGCCACCGCGCTCGGCATTGCGCTGCCCAAACCCATGCCAAAAGTCCTCAAGACGCCGGTTAAACCGGAGATCACGGTCTCGCCGGCGCTTTCGATCTTTTCGCAGCCCGGCGACGGCAGCATCCGCACGCGCCGCGTGGCGATTCTGATCGCCGACGGTATCGACGGTGAAGCCGCGCAGCTCTTGCACGCCGGGTTGGCGGAAAAAGGCGCGGTGCCGCGCTATATCGGCGTGCGCCTGGGCACGGTTCGAACCGAGGACGGGGACACGCTCGAGGTCGAAGCTACGCTCGAAACCATGCCCTCGGTGTTGTTCGATGGGTTGGTCATTCCCGGCGGCAGAGCGGCCATCGTCAGCCTTGGCAAGGTCGGGCAAACAGCGGAGTTCATCAAGGATCAGTACCGCCATGCCAAACCGATCCTGGCTTTGGGCGACGGCGCTGAACTGCTGGAAATTGCCGGTGTGCCCGCGCTATTGCCCTCTGGCGAAAAAGACCCGGGAATGCTCGTGGGGCAGCATGAAGATGCCGCAGACGCACTCCCGGACTTGATCAAAGCGCTCGCCCGGCATCGCCACTTCGAACGCGCGCAGGATCCGCCCCCCGTGTGAGTCGCGCTAGCCCTGGAGCGACCCTTCGCTGGCCTGTTCGGTGGTCTGCGGTGCGGGGGGCTCAGGAGGAGGGCGCGGTGGTCCAAACGACGCCGCGCCCACCAGTAGCGCTCGAAGAATGGAAAATGAGAGCTGCGCGAGCCGACGAAACCAATGGCGGCGGCCGCGCACACGCGGGCCGGTGCTCGATGCGGACATGGAAACCTCCCAAGAGGGTCAACGGGTGGGTGTCACGTCGCGTCGAGTTCAGCACAGCCACGAACAATTGATCAGAAACGCACGGCGAGTTCGCGCAGGTACTCCGCTGAGCAGCGCCGCCGGTTTCTCAGATTCACGTTTGTGCAGCGCTGTCAGGTCATTGTGCGGCGCCGGGCCGGTGATACACGCGGCAGAGTGAGCGTGAGTGCGCGCCGATGGGTGCTCGCGCAACACGGTGGCGGCGCTGGTTTCCGCTCGCACGTCAGTCGCGCTCGCAGCGGGCGAGGCCGCCGCCAGCGCCAGGCACATCAAGAGCACGCGGAGAGCGCGCGCGAGCAGGCCGAGAGAGCGAGCGAAACGGGACACGCAGTACCTCGAGCAGGAGCGTGCGACCGACCGGTCTCGAGCGCAACCCGCCTCGCATTCACCGAATTTTCAGGCCAATGAGGCACAACCGCTGGCCAGCCGAGTGTACGGCATTCTCCCGGTTCGCGGCGTCACTGGCGCGCTACGGCGTCGCCGTGACGTTGGCGACCGAGAAATCAACGCTGCCCACACCACCGCCCACCTCGACCAGGATCTGCGCTTGGTCCATCTTCCCGAGCGGTAGACTCGCTGCGGCCCAGGCTTTGAAGTGCTCAGTAATGGAGATTTGCCCGCAATCTCGAGCAGTCGTGCGGATGCTGTAGTACTGGTCCCAACTCGTGGTGCTGCCGCATTTCGAACCACCGGTTCCGGTCGTGTTGCGCTTGATGATGTTGTAGGTGCCTCCGTCGATCATCGCGGTTCCGACCTTGCTGCCGCCCGGAGTGACCGGCATCTTGTTGTAAGAGTCATCGACGATGTACCACTCGACACAAGGCGACACCGACCAGCCATAGATGCCGATGTATGAATAGCCGCCGCCGGTGCCAGATTTCGTGGCTGCGAATTGCGCGGTAAGGGTGCCCAATTGGTCGTAGGTCTTGGTCGCGTTCCACTGCAGGCCGATGCGCGCGAGAAAGTCGCCCGAGTTGTTCCAAGCCGCGCTGAACGCTGGCGTGTCGAAGGTGGTGATCGAGCCGGCTGAGCCATTCGACCAGATGGTCCAGTCGAGGCCGGCCGCCTTGCCCGCTTGGTTCGCTGATTGGTGCTTCGTTCCACCGGTCGGCATAGGCGCCGCGCAATCCAGGGCCGGTGAGCCCGCCGAGCCGGAGCCACCTCCGGAGCCACCTCCGGCACTGCCAATCGCTCCCCCCGCGCCGCCGTTGGCTTTGCCGCCTGCGCCGCCGCCGCCATTGGCTTTGCCCCCCGCGCCGCCGTTGGCTTTGCCGCCTGCGCCGCCGCCGTCATTGCCTTTGCCGCCTACGCCGCCATTGGCTTTGCCGCCCGATCCCGAGCCGCCCAACGAACTGTTGCCGGCGCCGCCCAACGAACTGTTGCCCGCGCCGCCGAGCGAACTGTTGCCCGCGCCGCCGAACGAACTGTTGCCCGCACCGCCGAACGAACTGTTGCCCGCACCGCCGAACGAA
>Ga0247778_1001225_pt1 | contig 12614 bp, 5 predicted proteins | sample UWRJL049202B5_FD_179939 | JGI IMG/M metagenome (GOLD analysis project Ga0247778, IMG submission 179939) | Plant litter microbial communities from Arlington Agricultural Research Station in Wisconsin, United States - UWRJ-L049-202B-5 | ecosystem: Environmental > Terrestrial > Plant litter >... | reverse complement strand
ACCCCTTGGCTGCAGCAATATCTTTCCCATCAGCAGCGTGGAACCGCCGGTCATCCTCAGCCCCGTCAACGAACAGGGCATCTCCGCCCTGACAACACAGAACTTCGTGATCAGCTGGACAACACCGCCCGGGGCGCCCCCCGCAACCCAGTACAACATCAATATGGTGGAGATTCTCGACGGACGCAATCCCAACGATGCATTCAATACCGCAACCACCCCTCCCTTCTTTCAGCAGACGGTCAACGCGACGAACCTCCTGCTCTATGGCCCGGCAATGCCCGCCCTGACACCCGGCAGAAGATATGCCCTCGCCGTCACGGCCCGGGACCCATTCAACAGCGTCACCTTTCGCAACAAGGGGAGGAGCGAGGTCATCAGCTTCACCTATGGCGATACCACGGGCGCCGCCGGTGCCGGCAATACGACGACCGCCGCCAACGCCAATACACGCCTGCCGACGGCCACCATCAAAGGCCGCCTGACCTGGTATTACCGCCGGTCCGAACAGACGGCCCTGATGGCAAAGTCGAAATATACCCCCTTGCCTGATCATATGACCGGCGCCATCTTTTCCCAGGCCAGTCAACAGTTGATCAGTGCCGTGCTCAGCGACCCGACCTTTGTCGCCGCAGCGCATAATCTAGTGGATCCCGCACCGAATATGAACGCACCCCGTGCCCCAGGTCCTCCATCGCCGAATAACAATAGCGCCAACAATACCACCGCGAAGATCAACGGCCCGGCCTCAACCGTCACCTTCGCCAGCTTAAAGGCCGCTCCGCCGAAAGCTCCCATCGTCCCCCCGGCATCCTACCAGATCAACGCAAAATATCCCGGCGTAACAGGCATCCTTGGAGGAGGCCTGGCCAGCATGGTCAACAGCAATGACCCCGCACTATTCAACAACTTCGGCGCCGAAGCCCACCCCCTCGCCGGTACGATCCTCAAATTGCTCGCCACCGATACCACCTTGCCGGGCTCGGCCCCTCAACTCGCAGGCGCCGGCGTGACAGACGATCAGGGCAATTTCCAACTGTCCTTCGTACCACCCGCGGCCTTTGCCGACGGCCATGGCTTTAAATATACCCTCAGCATGCAGGAAAATGAATTCGATCTGCCCCCCTTCAATTTTTCCATCCCTGCCGGCACCGCCAGCTATGACCTGGGAGAAGTAAAGGCCCTGGCCAACACCTATCGCTACCTGCCCTTCTCCGTCACCGCAGGAGACACCGAATTGGTAGACGGCAACATCGACGTTTACCGTCGCGCCGATTTCTATGCCACGCACCCTTCCCTGAGAACGGAAGGTAATATTGACCCGGCCAGCCGCGCCACAGAGACCATCAATGGCCAGCAATACATAAAAATTACAACGCTGAAAGACGGCCATACCGGCACCCGGCTGTTTTTCAGCAAGACCAACGGCGATGAATACAAGATCAGGGCGAGTGCAAAGAACTATTCCACCTGGAACACCAGCCTGTCCATAACGACGGCCATCATGCATCCCACCGCACCCCAGACGATCCGGGAAGTATACAAACTCGCCGTCGGCCCCACCACTTTCAGCGGCAATGTAAATGAGGTGCTGGGAAGTACCGGCGTCAAACGCCCGCTGGCAGGCGCCACGGTAACCCTATACCTTACCGATAGCGCCTACAACGAAGCCATGAATGCAAAACATGGTAACCTCATCCTCGCAGGAACGACCCTCATCGGTAGTCAACATGCCAACGTCAATGTCGCGGTGCCGGGGATGGCCACACCGGCCGGCCCCGGTCCCCGCGAGACGGTTGCCCCGATCCCGACCGGGAGTAATGTCCGGCGTTCGCTCAATACCCCGGCTGCCAATACCAATACGAATCTCCGCTTTGGCAACGGCGCTGCCGGCGCCCGGGCCCCAACACCCTCCGCTCCGACCCCGGTAGCACCAGGCGCACCCGGCCGCAACGGCAACGTAGCAGGCTCCTCCAATGTCAAGGTCTCCGCCACGACCCTGAACCCTTCCCAACTGGTCCAGGGCATCACCAGTTCCATCCATCATGGACAAATGACCACCACCACGGACTCCACCGGCGCCTTCACCCTGTCGAATGTCCCGGTTAATCCCGCCTATATGAAATGCGTAGTTACCGTACCCGGCAGCAGCATTGTAAAGACCGACAGCGTCCTGCTCGCAACCAAAGGCGACCATGTATCCAAAGAAATAGATTTCACCTTCATCTCCTACGCCGTCACCGGCCGCATCGTGGATGAAAACCGGGCCCCCATTCCCAATGCCCTCTTTTGCTGGGCCTCCGGCGGATCGTACAGCCAGGCAGACGCCAACGGCTATTTCGCAACCAGCAACAAAGCCGGTATCGATACCCTCATCATAAAGAAACTGGGCTATCAGGACCGGAAGGTGGGTATCAATATCAAGGGCAGCCTCCTGGCTCCCACAGATCCCCCGGCCGTCTCCGGCTCCGGAGATACCAAACCAATATTTGCAGGCATCAAAGTCCCCGCAACACTCAACAAAGAACCAACCACCGGCACAGTCGCTGCCGTGAATTATATCAACAGCCTCCAGGCTACCCCCACCTACAAGGCCGCTGCCTCCCAGGGGACACCCATATCAGTCAGTGGTTTTGGCTTTGGTGCCGTAACAGCGACCGCCCTGGCCAATACATCCATCGGCAGCTGGGCGGGCTCCCTGGTCCAACCCCATGACAATCCCGCCGGCGCCGTCGACCTGGGCGCCATCATCCTGAAGAAACGCATGGGCCGCATGCTCATCACAATCCTTGATGTCTCCAACCACGCCTTGGACCGGGCTGCTATCGTGATCGACGGGACCGACTCCACTGAATACACCGCATCCAACGGCACCCGCTACATCCAGGGCCCCGGCGGCGATCTCCTGCTGAATATTGCCGGTCCGGCCGGTACTACATTTGCACCCCAACAGATAGCCATCTCCGTCAACGACCAGGACACGGCCCGCAGGACCGTACATCTGGCCCGCGGTGTAAAAGTCTCGGGTCATGTCGCAGCCGCCGGCAGCGCGGTAGCCGGCGCCGAGGTCGGTGTCCAGGGACTGGATTATATAAAGACGACGACTGACAATGGCGGCAACTACAGCCTCATCGTAGCAAAAGATACAGCCTATACCCTTCGCGCCGCCAAATCAGGATTCGTATCGGCGACCAATAAACGATCTTTTGCCGCCGATGCTACCGTGGATTTCACCCTGACCAACGCAGGCTTTAACATCTCGAAATTACTGGGCTTCCCCGTACAGATCGATAAGATCGAAGACGCTGCGGGCGGACACAAGAGACTCACCGGCTCCTTCGTCAATATCCCCGGCAACGCAGTCTTCACCCTGAAGGCAGGTACGACCATCCCCTTTGCAAATATTGAAGTGGAGATAAAGAACAACCTGCCCCTTCCCGTGGGTGGAACGATAACGACGGATATGACACAACTATCCCTGAAGGCCTTTAATTTCCTGCCCATAAAATTGACAAACAACGGTGATCCCCTGGTCGTAACGGCAACGGGCAGTGGCGGAGACGCAGGACAGATCCAGGGCCTTGCCGCCATCGATTATGCAGCCTTCGTTCCGGCAGGCATCGCATCATATGTAGATGCCTCTGTCAAACAATTCCTGCAGGCTACCTCCTCCACGACCCCCCAGGCCGCGATCGTGCTCAACAGCGGCGGCGCCCTGACCACCGCCAGCTTTGGCATCGGCGGCGCAGCCAACCAGAGCTTTGATTGTTACGGATTTAAAGTCACCCTCGACCTGGCAGGCAGCTCGCTCAAGGCCGATGGCCTCCACCTGAAAGGCAGCATCAGCCTGGGATCCATCCCCATGCTCAACAATACGACCCTGCAGGTAAAAGACCTTTGGATCGGCACCAACGGTTTTATCAGTGGTGTCTCGGTAAATATGGACCCGGCCCCGACCTTCTCCATCGCTGGCTGGGGTGCGACCCTCACGGGACTTTCCTTTAACGACAATGGTTTCAATGTCAGCGGGAATATAAAGATCCAGATCCCCGGGTCCAAAGCCTCCAAGGTAGATTTTGCCAACCTGGTCATTGCCAAAGACCAACTGTTCGGAGGTTCCTTTACCATTCCCGCCGAAGGCATCGACGTATTCGGCGTCGTGAAATTCCTCGCCGGACCTGTACCGCTGAGCTTTGGCAAGCTCGGCTCCTCCAATGTCTATTATGTCGGTGGCTCCGGTACCGTGAAATTCCCGGCACTCTTCGGTAACATGACCCTGAAATTCTTCCAGATCCAGACCAATGGTCAGTTTGCAGCCACGGTACCCACCAATATCAAACAGGATTTCCTGGGGCTGGCAAAGGTCACCATCACGGAAATAGGCTTCCATACCAATAACGGGGTAGGAGTGGACGTACAGGGTGATTTCATGCTCACGGCCATCCCCTTTATAAAGGCCAATGTGGGCGGCGTACACTTCGCATCCGGAGGTTCAGTCAGCGTGGACGATATCGGCCTGGGTTTTGACCTGGTAGGGATCGCGGCCGTCAAGGCAAATATCAAATTCGTCAATCAACCCGATAAAAAAGGATTCGAGGGCAGCGGCGCCATTACCATCATCGGATTAGCAGGAGTAGATATCGGATTCAGTTATTATAAAGTACCCAATGGTATTTCAGTAGCCGCAAACTTTAAGGCCAATATCTCCATACCTGTGGGGGCCGTGGTCTCGATCAACAACCCCGGCGGCGGCTTCAGCCTCAATACCGGGGATGGCAGCTGGTCCGTCAGCATCAGAGGCGATGCCTCGATCACAGGCGTCGGCACGGCCGTCGCGATCACCAATATCAGCCTGACGATCAGCAATGGACCTGTGATCAAGGGGACGGCGGGTCTCAGCGTCCTGACCGTCAATGTGGCAAATGCCACGGTCCTGCTGGATGTGCCTAAGTCACTCTTTACCATAGATATCAATGCCGGCCTGGACCTGATACCAAAAGTGATCTCGGCCGAGGGTTCGGCCATCTTCGCCCTCTCGGCCGCAAAGAACGATACCTACTTCCTCATCGGCGCCCAGTTCCACGCCAACCTATTGGGCATCTTCAATACCAACGCCAATGTCACGGCAGGCTGGGGCGTCAACGTGGGTAAACATCCGGAATTCGCCGAATACACATCCTATATCGACCCCGTATTCCTGGACAACGGCGTGGTCAAGGGCATCTACCTGCAGGCCATCTCCGACATCAGCTTCAGCGCCACCGGCGATATTTTTATCGCCAAGGGCTCCATCTGGTATAAAAACACAGGTATCGCAAAGATCAATATGGGCCTCGGCGCCGGCAACTATGGCCTGGACATCGGCGCTTCCTGGGATTGCGGTGCATCCTTATCGGTTTGGCCCTTTGGCCAGATCGGCAGTGTGGATATCGGTACCGATGCAGCCATCCACATGGCCTATGTCAACGGCTGCTTCAACGCAGGCGCCCATCTCGCGGCTCACCTGGTGGCCAGCATTGGCAACTGTGACGACGACTGCTTCACCGGTCTTTGTATGCATCATTTTGGTCCCTTCAAGATCATACCCGAAGGAGGTAAGATCTGTATACATCCGGGACTAAAAGTAGATTACGACTGTAAGAATGGCTTTAGCCTGGGTGTCGATTTATAAAAAAATAAAAGAACAACGCATGTATAAACGCATCATAGATATATTCCCGGTTGCCCTGTTCATCCTGACCGCCCTGGTCCCGGTCCGGACCCTGGCCCAGGTTCCAACAGCGACGAAGGCTCCAAAGACCGGCCCGGACCGCTCCCCCATACCCGTATTCAATTCACCCGAAGGCCCTGTCATCCTCTTCGGCGGCAGCAGCATCAGCAGCGCAGGCAAGGACAACGAAGGATCACATTTCGTCATCAGCCGCGCCGAAGGAAATACCGCTACCTTCACGCAGCTGACCCTGCCCGGCATGGTTCGAACGATGCAGGCCTTTAAAAAATTAACGGGGTCATCCGTCGTCAGTCAATTGCAGCAGCAATTGCACCTGCGATCAGAAGATGCATTGTGGTCCTACCTGCAGCAACATCCTGACCTCTCAGCGTATGGACTGGCCTCTTTCAGCATACCCTTCCGGGTAGCCATGGGCGCCGCCTATGTCGACGGCGACATAAAAGGACAGAAAGGGAAGACCTATACCTATAAGATCGATATCGATGGCGCGGGAACAAGGGCCAGCTTCACCGCGCCGATCACCATCGGGCAGGGACCGGATTTCCAGGCCCCGGTGCTCACCCTCAGCAAGGCGAAAGATTCCATCATCACCCTTCGCTGGCGGCTGCGGCTGCAAAAGGATATCCCCTATGTCGCGGCAGTATACAGACAGACGGGCGGATCAGGAGAATTCCGGCACCTGGACCTCCGCATTCTTGCCACGCACAAGGGGGACAGCGCCATTTTTAGCTTCACGGAAAAAGTAACACCCAATAGCGCCTATCGTTATTTTATACGCCCGGCCGACCTCCTGGAAAATACAGGTTATTTTAATTCCGATACAGCCAGTCTGGTCGCAGCGAATTTCCAACGGCTGCCCTTCGTCACCCAATTGACAGCCAGGGATAGCCTGGGCGGTATCCTGCTGTCCTGGAAGACCCTGGCGCCAAACCCACTGATAACAGGCATCGAGATCCAGCGCTCCCGCGATTCCCGGGGCGACTATGTAGTCATCGATACAGCCAGCGCATTGTCCGCCTCCTATCTGGACCGGCGCCTGCTGCCACATATCGCCTACTACTATCGCCTATGCGTATTACACGGTGGCCGGCAATTGCAATCGGAGAAATTTTATACCGCCATCAGCACCGACCAGCAGAAGACCGTACGCGTCCCGGACGCGCCCTATGGTCTCACGGTACAGCCTACCTCAAAAGGAGTAGCCGTCAGCTGGCAGCCTGTGAATGATCCGGATATCTACGCCTACTACGTCTACCGCGGGACATCCCTGGACGCTCCCATGGAAGTGATCTCTCCTTCATTGACCGATACCGCCTTCATCGATACCGCATCCAATCTCAGCCGCCAGACCAGCTATGTCTATGCCGTAAAGGCTGTCAGCAATGGCGGTAAGGAGAGTCCCTGGTCGGAGAAAATTGCGGCCCACCTCGCAAAAGGGAAGGAAAGACCTGTAACACCGGGAGGGATCCGTGTACTGCCCCGCGACGGGCGGATCTTTATCCAATGGGATGACGTGAAAAGAAATGATCCCGCGATTCTGGGATACATATTATACAAACATCCGGCAGGCGAGGGGGCCCTGACCTATGATATCAGCCTGCCGGCATCGGAAGAGGCAACCCGCCTGAAACTGCAGCCGGTAGTTGCCGGAGCCATCACGGTCCCATATTTTGAGGATAGCCTCCCTGCTGACGGCAGGAAATGGGAATACCTGGTCTCGGCCATCGACGGCTTTGGCGCAGAGAGTGGTCTTTCATCCGCAGGATCCTATGCTCAATCCGGCAACAGCGGCGCCCGCCCTCCGGCCCAATTATTCGCCCGGTCGGTGAAAGAGGGCGTATCACTCCAATGGGAACAGGCCGACCCCACGGGCGTAGAAGGCTTTGTCGTTTACCGTCGCCCGATCACGGAGAAAAAGGCCCGGCAGGTCGCCCGGCTGAAAAATAATGGCAGTCAATACCTGGACCGGCAGACCGTGGCAGGTACCCTCTATGTATACACGGTGACTGCCATCACCGCCGCCGGCGAGACCCTGCCCTCAGATGAAAAGACCATACGCCCTTAAAAAATCAAACTGCATACGTCCCTAAAAAATCATCAAACTGCACACGTTCCTAAAAAAATAAAACCGGCGAACATGATTAAACTGACCAAATATTAAACCGACCAACATGCTACAACAAAAATATTCGTTGTCCTCTTTCGCCGCGATCCTGGTGCTGTCCGCCATCTGCCTGTTGTGCTCCTGCGCCAAACAGTTTCCGGATATACAGGGCACCGGTAAACTATCCATCGATAGCATTGCACCGGCGAATGGCTCCGGCGGCACGGCCGTCCTGCTCTATGGGAAAGGCTTCTCCGCCAACCCCTTAAAAAATAAAGTGTATTTCAATGGAGTGCCCGCCCTGACCGATACCATCGCATCGTACAACGTATTGCGGGTATTCGCACCGGCCAATGGCAGTACGGGCCCGGTCTCCATCGCAACGGGTGGGGATTCCGTAAAAGGACCCATATTCAGTTACCTGCCCCGGCCCAATATCAGCAACGTTGTATACAATGGTCCCTTTATCATCTATGGCAGCAACTTCGATCCGCAAGGATCCGTGGTGTCGATAGGAGGCCAGACGACAACCGGGTTTGTGTATGCCGCCGGCGGCGGCCAGCAGACCCTGACCCGCCAGACCTATTCTCCGCCTGTGGGACTGGATAACCCTGTGCCCGTTATCGTCACGGCCCTGGGCATATCCAGCAATGTCTATCCCTATTTGTTCAACCCGGTAATGACGGGCTTCTCCGTCAGCAGGACCCCGGACGGCAATCCCGTCAGCGTATATGGGTCACTTTTTGGCAGCCGGTCCCTGCCCAGCACCGTCAGGGTCTTTTATTACGATGCCAACCGGCAGAAGGTCTACCTGAGCCCCGACCCGACCGTAGTGTCCTGGGCGACAGGTCTCATCATGGTCAATGTACCGGCCTATTTCACCGGTCCCCTGACCCATATACCACCCCCAACCTATATGGAGGTCAGCGTCAGCGTCCGCAGCGCCTTCCTGCAGTACTCAAATTAGGCGGATGGGGAGAAAATTGCACAATTTTTACCCCATTGGCTGTTTAACATTTCATTGCTGGGCAGGGATAGACCTTGGCAGGGTTCTTGAAAAAGAATGGATATCTTTATGTGACAAAACATCGCATTCTTCATCACAAAAAATTATAGTTATGAGCGCTCAAAAAATCATCGTAGGAGCATTGGCCGGACTGGTTGCCGGAGTCGCAATCGGAGTACTGACCGCACCCGCAGAAGGAAAGGAAACCCGCCAGAAGATCGCCGACAGTGCTGACAGCCTGAAGAAAAGATTGAGGAAATTAAGGGGCGTCACCGCCGACGAACTCGACGAGCTGACCGATATCTTCGAAAAGGAAACGGAAGGTTTGAAAGAAGACGTCCGCACCCGCGTACTGGACCTCATCAAGGCAGCCAAAGTAAAAGGAAATCATATTAAGGAACAGGCATTGTCCTAGGCAGATCGGTAGAATTACCGCATCGCCTGATGGCTACGAAGTCTGCCCGAAAAGAGAAGCCGTCCGGAAATTTCCGGACGGCTTTTTACTATAATGCCTCTCTGATCCATAGCCCATACTAAGAAAATCAATTCCAATCCATGGTCTATGCCACTACAACTGATTCCAATCCTTTTTCGAGGGCAGTCTCCTTGATGCCCGGGAAGTTCAGGCCCTCCACCCTGAAGGTAGTGACATCCCGCAATCCGATAAATCCCAGGATAAAGCGCAGGTACGGTTCCGCATGATCCCATTCCTTCATCGGACCATCCGAATAAACACCGCTGGAGGCAATCGCCAGGTACGCCTTCTTGCCATTCAGCAAACCTTCGGGCCGCCCGGTCGCATAACTAAATGTCTTGCCCGCCCGTATAATATGATCGATCCATGCTTTCAGAGCGGAAGGCAGGTTGAAATTATAGATGGGGAGGCTGATCACGACGAGGTCTGCTGCCAGCAGCTCTTCAACTGCCTCGTCGGATGCCTTGATGACCGCCTTTTGCTCCGGTGTATGCTGGTCCGCAGGAGATAAATACCCTGTAACATGATCGACGCTGAGATGGTCGTAATCGTTGTCCACCACATTGTTAACGGTCACCGTACTGCCCGGGTACTGCTGCAGGAGCTTTTCTATGACCTTGTCGCCCAATTGGATGCTGATGGACTGGCCATTCCTGGGACTGGAAATAATGTGCAATATTCTTTTCATTTGTTTAAATTTTCTCAAAACTACCTACCTTAGCTGAGTAATAGTTAGTAGTATACTAAAGGTTAGTAGTAACCTTTTGGTTAGTTAAACATATAAAAATGGAAAAAAACAGCACACCGCCCCTTTTCGGATCGGACCAGCCGTTAACCGCAAATCATGCCGCCGCATGCAGATCCCGTCTACGGGATGTGGGCGACGCCATCTACGTCATCGGCGGCAAGTGGAAACTGCGGATCATCATTGCCTTAAGGGAAGGCGATCAGCGTTTTAACGAGCTACAGCGGATAGTGACGGGGATCTCCGCCCGGGTCCTGTCGAATGAATTGAAGGACCTGGAACTCAATGGCTTTGTCACAAGAAAAATATACACACAGACGCCAGTTATCGTGGAATACCAGCTGACGGACTACAGTCATACCTTGAATGATGTATTGATGGCCCTCGGAGATTGGGGCGCCATGCACCGGGAGAAGATCATGCAGCAATCGGGTAAATCGTTGCAGCCTTAAAGAATGATACCCTCGGATCACTCCGATCGCAAGCTCCTCACCGGGTTCGCCACCGCCGCCCGGATGGCCTGCAAACTAACTGTGACGATGGCGACCACCAGCGCGATCATGGCGGCCAGCGCAAAGATCCACCAATGGAGGGGAACGCGATAGGCAAAGTTCTGTAACCATGCAGACACCGCCCACCAGGCAAGGGGGAAGGCAATCACATTGGCGATCAGCACGAGCCGCATAAAATTGCCGGACAAGAGCTGCACAATGCTGCCGGAGGAGGCCCCCAGCACCTTCCGGATGCCGATCTCCTTGAACCTTTTTTCGGCGCTCAGCATGGTGAGACCAAATAGCCCGATACAGGAGATAAAGATCGTAATGATGGCGGAGAACGTGATGATCTGCCGCCACTTCGCCTCATCTGCATAATTTTTATAGTTGATATCCTCCATGAACTCGTATTTGAAAGGATGATAGGGCACCAGTTTCCGGTAGGTCTTCTCTGCCGCCTGTAGAGCCGCGGCCGTCGTGGCCGGATTCAGCCGCAGGATAAATCTGCCGAAAGGCAGCTTGGCATCGACGGTGAAGATCTGGGGATTGATCTTTTCCTTCAGCGATTCGTAATGATAATCACGGACCACCCCCACGATAGTAAGATGCCTGACCTTCCCATTGAGGAAGTCCACAGTTTTCCCAACAGCGCTGCCGGTCCAGCCTGCTGCCTTAACATAGGCCTCGTTGACCAGCACGGAATTGGTAGAATCCGCGGGGAAATCTTTGGAAAAATTGCGTCCCGCCGCCAGGGGCGCCTGCAGCGTGGGCAGATAGCTTTCATCTATATGCTCATAATGAGTGGCAAATTCTTTTCCCCCGGCACGGGTGTTGGTTATCCACATGCCATCCATACTTGAAGCCACGGATTCAACACCGGGTAAAGCGGCATATTCATTGCGGAACAGCTCCATCAGGGCATGATCCCTTCCCTGGCCGACCGTCACCACTGCCAGGTTCTTATCATTATAGCCCAGGCTTTTGTGCGTGAGATAATTGAACTGCGAATAAATGAACAAAGTGGCGATGATCAGGAAAGTGGCCAGCGAGAACTGCAGGACCACCAGCCCCTTCGCCAGGTAGTTCTTGCCCGCCAGTTTGGTGCGGTTGTACAAGGTCTCTACCGGGTTGAACCCCGACAATACCAGGGCAGGGTAGGCGCTGGCCGCAAGACCGGTAACAAAGAACAAACCTATAAAAGAGGTCAGCAGCCTGGCATCGAAAAGATAGCTGATGCTCAGCCGCTTGTTGGCAAGATCATTAAAGATGGGCAGGGCCAGCCTGGCCAATATCAACGCGAATACAAATGCAATAAATGTGACGGCAAAGGATTCACCCAGGAATTGCCGGATCAGCTGACCCCGCTGACCGCCAACCACTTTCCGGATCCCTATCTCCTTGCCCCGCTTCAACGATTGCGCTACGGTCAGATTCACGAAATTGATACAGGCAATCAATAAAATAAAAATGGCAATACCGCTGAGGATATAGGAATAGATAGGATTGCTGGTGCCCAGGCTGGAGTCCGATGCGTACTCCGTATCCAGGTGCATCTTTAGAAAGGGCCGCACCCCCCAGACGAATCTGTCTTCAAAGCCACTCTGTTTTTTGGCCTCCTCGATTTGCGGACCCGCCTTGGCCTGAAATACATTTTCCAGCTTTTTTTCGATGGTATGAACATTCGCCCCAGGCTGGATTACAAAGAAAGTGCTGTATGACAACGACAACCATTCATTATCCGGCTCGATTTTTTCATTGTATGAAAAGGGCAGCAGTACATTGAATTGGATACTGGAATTCTGCGGTGACCTTTTCGCCACGCCGGAGACGACAAAGGGCTCGAACTTGTGGTTGATCTCCAGCTCCAGGGTCCTGCCAACGGCATCGGTGGTGCCAAAATATTTTTTCGCCATCTCATCGGTGATGACCATGCTACGCAGATCCGACAATACCTTTCCCGGATCTCCTTTTATCAAAGGGAAAGAGAAAACAGTGAAAAAATTATCATCAACCCAGCTCATCTTTTCGGAGAAGGTCTCACTGCCCTTTTTGATGAGAA
>Ga0247778_1001224_pt1 | contig 12615 bp, 9 predicted proteins | sample UWRJL049202B5_FD_179939 | JGI IMG/M metagenome (GOLD analysis project Ga0247778, IMG submission 179939) | Plant litter microbial communities from Arlington Agricultural Research Station in Wisconsin, United States - UWRJ-L049-202B-5 | ecosystem: Environmental > Terrestrial > Plant litter >... | reverse complement strand
GTTTATTTTGTCGGCGGCAGGCAATGGCGTATCGCCGATGCCTATCTCAATACCCTGACCCACCAGGCCTTTCTCGATGTGTTGGACCGGGGCGGGGTCATTGCGGGAAGTTCTGCCGGCGCATCCATACAAGGTTCATTTCTATGGCGGGGCGATACCAAAGGAGCGGATATTCTGATCGGCGATCATACCCAGGGCCTGGGTTTTTTGAAGAATTCGGTGATCGATCAGCACCTGCTCAGACGTAACCGGGAATTCGATCTGACTACCCTGATCCGGAAAGCTCCGGAGCTGATTGGTGTGGGGCTCGATGAGGCAACTGCCATCCTCGTGCAAAGGGATACTTTGCAGGTGATAGGGAAGTCCTATGTGGCCATATATGATTATAACAATATTGCGAGCAAGGGCAATCCATTCTTTTTTCTTGGCGATGGTCAAAAGTATGATTTGGCGAATCGGAAGGTGTTGCAGGAACCACGCAGACGCGACGCTGGTTTGCCGGAGGCGCAGTAGATGTGCTCAGATATATAGCAGTTTAGTTTTGGTTGGCCCCTATTTCTATAGGGGCCTTTTTAAATTGGCAGCGTTATTAACCGGCTTTAATCGGTTTTTAATTGTCTATTAACTTGGTAGACTGTTAATTTTTATATATTTTCGCCATGCATTTGATCAACTCCCCATTAAGCTTTACTCCTCCTTATTTGTTCCTGCGCTAGCTGCAACCGGTATATGGTTGTATGTCATGCATTTTAACTAAACTCTGATTATGGCACCAAAACAACGATCTGGCTTAGCTGCCAGTCTATTTCCGTATCTCATCAAGTTCTCTCATTTCAAGTCTTCTACTACCGTATTTGCTGCGCTGTTGTTTTTAACTTTGTATCCGGGCAATTCCTTTGCGATCGCCCCTTTTTCAGGTGACGAGGTGATCATAAGGGGGAATATCCAGGATCAGCATGGTGCACCATTGGCTGGTGTGTCTATACGGCTAAAGCGTTCCGGCCTGTCCATAGCGAGCGATAAAAATGGTAATTTTTCGATCCCGGTAGCTACGCTGCCTGATACTTTGGTGTTTACATACGTAGGTTATGAAACATTCGAGTTGCCCCTTTCTTCCCAGTCTGATGTAAAGGTCAGGCTACGCCCCGCAGATGCAAATCTCGGCGAGGTGGTGGTTGTAGGCTATGGTACGCAGGCACGCAAGGGATTTACCGGATCGGCCGTGCGTATCACCCAGGATGGCATCAGGGATGTCCCGGTGCAGAGTTTTGATCAGGCTTTGTCAGGAAAGGCGGCCGGCGTCAGTGTCGCGTTGCCAAATGGAGTCCTGAACAACCCTCCGGTGATCCGGATCCGCGGTGTCAACTCCATTTCGCTGAGTTCGTACCCTTTGATTGTCATCGATGGTATCCCGGTGAATACGGGGGATTTGTCCTCCAATGGAAATGTGCCCAACAATCCACTCAGTCTGATCAACCCTGCCGATATTGAATCCATTGACGTTTTAAAGGATGCGGCATCAACCGCGATATACGGCTCAAGGGGTGCCGCCGGTGTAATGGTGATCACTACAAAGAAAGGCAGGTCAGGCAAGGCAAAGACTACCTATGATGCATGGGTGGGTGTCTCCGGCAATGCCCGTCTGCCGCATGTTCTGGATGCGCAACAGTATATGGACCAGAAGAATGAGGCAGTGCTGAATTCCAAGATCCTTTCGGGTAATGCCAACAATAATGCGGTGGCCTCCGCCTTGTATTTTCCCAGCCTTGGCGCTGACGGCAAGCTGATCAATACCGATTGGAAGTCGTATATCTACCGGAAGGGGGTGTCGAATAACCACTCGGTCACGGTATCGGGCGGATCACCAGTCACTTCATATTTTTTATCGGCCGGTTATACGAATCAGCAAGGGATTCTCGTTGGCAACGATTTTAGGCGGATCGGCATACGTGCCAATATCGAACATAAGGTTACGGATTGGTTTACCTTAACGGCGAATTCCAACTACAGCAAGTCGGACAATAAATCCTTTAACAGCGGATCTCTTCCGGGTGCAACAACATCGACGACAGGACTGGGGCGGCTGGCCCTGGCCCTCCCGCCAAATGTCGCCGCCTTCAATGCAGATGGCTCCTACAATTTGAATACGACGGGCGGGCAGCTCGGCAGCGGGGCTAATCTCCTTTCTTTTCCGCTGTACAACCCGGTTGCCTTGTTCGATCTGAATAGAAATACGACGAATACGGAACGTTTCTTAGGGCGATTGGGTGCGGAATTCCGGATCCTGAAGAAGATCAGGCTGAACAGCGCCTTTGCCTTGGACCGTATTAAAAACGAGGATGTGGCCTTTAAAAGCTCAAAATATGGATCGGACGCGTATAGTACAGGAGGTTCCATCAGCAACGCCAGCGCGACCTTCGACAATAAGGATTTTGTCAACACCCTGTCCTATGAGGACCGTTATGGCAGCCATCATCTCAGCCTGCTCGCGGGAAGTGAGACCCAGTGGTTTAACAATTCGACATGGGGTATCCGGGCGACTTCTGCATCGGATGATTTCTTCGAGACGATCCAGGGTGGATGGGCGAATGTTTCCACCGGCACCAATGCGTTGAGCAAAAGAGTCTTCGAATCATTCTTCGGGCGCGTCAACTATGATTTCCGGGACCGTTATTTTTTCACGGCTAATTTTCGGCGGGACGGCAATTCGGCGCTGGCCTCCGGAAGGAAGTATGGCAATTTCGGCGGGGCATCGGCCGGCTGGCTGATCTCCGGCGAGGATTTTTTCAGGAGGTCCAGGCTGGCTACGGTCGTCAACGATCTGAAGGTTACTGCCAGCTGGGGCCGGGTGGGGAATGGCAATCTGTCGAATGCCTACAGTTCCTTATCCCTGTACAGTTCGTCTCTGTATGGGACGGCCCCAACCTGGGCGCTTGCGCAGGTTGGCAGCGATCAGTTGAGCTGGGAGACCAGTAAACAAACAAATTTTGGGCTGACTGCCTCATTTCTCAACCGCAGGCTGCAGCTCGAAGCCGCCTGGTTCAACAACAATGTCGATGGCCTGATCCTTAATACTCCTTTATCTCCCTCCCAGGGCATTCCGGGCAACAGCGTCCTGGCGAATGTCGGATCGTTGTACAACCGCGGCATTGAATTGGGGCTGAATGCCCGTGTCATCAGCCAGGCGAAATTTTCCTGGAATGTGTCGGTCAACTATACCAACATTCGCAATAAGGTGACCGCGCTGGCCAATGGCGGAGATATCATTGGATACAGTGGCGCCACGCTGAACAACACGAATATTACCCGTGTGGGTTATTCCGTGGGGAGTATTTACGGCGCCGTCTCGGCCGGGGTCAATCCTGAAAACGGTCAGCGGATCTTTATCAATGCGAAAGGTGAAAAGGTGCAGTACAGCTTTGCCGTTCCGTCGGGTGGGAGTAACTGGACTTATCTGAATGGCGGCAAGGCCGGCGCCATCACGGGTACAGACTATAAGCCTTTGGGTAATGCCCTGCCCAAATGGTATGGCGGTCTCGGCAATACTTTCCGGTATGGATCATTTGACGCCAATGTGTTGTTCACCTTTGCCGGGGGTAATTATATTATGAATGGTACCAAAACAACCCTGAGAGACCAGATATTCTTTAATAATTCAACTGACATGCTCCGTCGCTGGACGAAAGCCGGGCAGGTTACCGACATCCCAAGACTGGTGTATAACGACCGGATCTCCAACGGGACTCAATTCTCGATCTCCGAGAACGTGGAGAAAGGGGATTTCCTCCGGCTGCAAAATCTGTCTGTTGGTTATACGCTGCCGGCCGATATTTTCAAACGTATCCAGATCAGCACGCTGCGGATCTACGCGCAGGCCACCAATCTATTCATCCTTACGGGGTATAAGGGGTCCGATCCGGAAATCTCAACAAATGGCAATTCAAATACCACCCCTGGGGTTGAATTCAATTCCATCGGTATGGCAAGGACTTTCACTTTTGGCCTCAACCTGGGATTCTAAACCAATAATTTTAAAAACAAGACCATGAACAATATATTGACTATAAAGGGGCCAAAATGGATCTCTGCCCTGCTGCTGCTGGCCCTGTTATCCTGTAATAAGGATAACGTGCTGGACACCGCATCGCAATCGCAGCTGAGCTCGGCCGATGTTTTCAAATCGCCGAAAAGGATCGAGGGGTTGGTAAATGGGATTTATAAAACGGTGAAGACAGAAGCCGGGAAGCTGTTCCTGAATAAAGATATCCGGGGGGAGGATTTTATCAATCAAACCAACAATGCATTTACCGGGTTTGACGGATGGGCCAACAACTATTCGGGTTCATCCGCCGACGTTGAGGCGATATGGGACTCCGCGTATTCTTCGATCAACAGCAGCAATATGCTGATCGCCGGTTTGCTGACTTCAACCGGCGTTATCAGCGACAGTGTCAAGAACCAATACACTGCCGAAGCCAGGTTCCTGCGGGCATATAATTACTTCAGCCTCGTAACCCTTTATGCGCGGCCCTTTGTGGAGGATAATGGTGCGTCCAGGGGCCTGCCCCTGCGTCTGGTCTCGGATGCATCCGTAGGCGGTAAGAATCTCGCCCGGAGTACGGTGGCCGAAGTATATGCGCAGATAATTGCCGATCTGGACTTTGCGGAGAAGAACCTGCCGCTGACCTATAGCACGGCTGATCTGAACACGACCAGGGCCCACAGGAATACCGCCATCGCGCTGAAGACAAGGGTGTACCTCAACATGGGTCAATTCGCCAATGTGATTACTGAGGCGGTAAAGATCGTGCCGCAGACGTCCGCGCCGTTTTCCGCCACTTCAGGCGTGACGAACGCCCTGCAGAGTAATGTCCAAACACCGTTTTCTACGAATTATACTACTACCGAATCTATATTTTCCCTTCCTGTTACAGCGGCCGATCCTCCGACCAATCCACTGGGGGGCTATTATAATGTGAACGGTGATTTCAGCCTGAACACGACCGGGATTCTGGGTGACGCGCAGTGGGCGACGTCGGACGCAAGACGCAATATGACCCGGGTGAATTCAACCAATGGTCAGTACTTCCTGATGAAGTACGCCAAGCCATCGCCTTATGTAGACTACATTCCTGTTATCCGGTATTCCGAAGTGTTGCTGAACTATGGAGAAGCGGCGGCACAGCAGGGGAATACGTCTTTGTCGATCGCCTTGTTAGAGGCTGTCCATCTGCGATCGGATCCTGCGTATACTTTCCCTTCCGGGGCTACCGCAAGTCCGGAGGCGTTGGTGGCTACCATATGGAAGGAACGGCGTATCGAGCTGTTGGGTGAAGGGTTCCGGTCGAACGATCTGCTCCGGAATTTGCTGGCGTTGCCGGCAAAGAGCAGTGGTAGCTTCCAGGCACGACAGGTGAACCCCAGTGACAATGGCTATATCTTTCCTTTACCCAATGGCGAGATCATCTCTAATAAACTTCTTTAATTATTTATTGATCTCTAAAATAGAATGTATGAAAAAGCATATTCTTTTACTGTTGATCGTCCTCGTTGCCGGCGGTACTGTGGTCGTCTCGGGCCAGGCCGGAAAGTTCTCGCTGTCTGGAACCGTGAAGAATTTCAAGGAGGGAAAAGTATATCTCCAGAAGTATGATAACAAGATGCTCTTTGCGATAGACTCGGCCCGGGTCGTCGATGGTCATTTCACGTTCAAGGCCAAGGTCAGGCTGCCGGACCTATATGGCATTACGCTCGATCCGACTGTCGATCTGCTGTATCCTTTCTATGTATTTCTGGAAGACAGCCCGATAACGGTAGTGGTCGACTCGACGAACAGTTATGAGCATTCCACCGTTAGCGGTTCGGCCTTGCATGAACAGTATGCGGGGTATAAGTACAGCGCGAAGGGGTTCCGGCTGGATTCCTTTATCCGTGCGCATCCCAGCTCCATTGTACCGGCCTATGTGATGTACCGGTATTATTCTTTCCGGCTTTCGCCGGAGGAGATCGAATCGGATATCGCCCTGTTCGATAAGTCCCTGGACAATACGCAATTCCTACAACTGCTGAAAAGCCTGCCTGCCACTTTGCGTGTGGCGGGTATCGGCAAAAAGGCGCCGGACTTCATCCAATGGGATACTTTGGGTAAGACATACAAATTGCAGGATCACCTGGGTAAATACCTGTTCATTGATTTTTGGGCGGCCTGGTGTCCTCCCTGCCGTGCGGAACTCCCTTCGCTCGTGAAGCGATATGAAAAATATCATCCGGCGGGGCTGGAGATATTGGGTGTATCGTTCGATAAGGACAAACAGGCATGGCTCAAGGCTATTCATGTCGAAAAATTGCCGTGGGAACAGGTGTCGGATCTGAAGTTCTGGAACAACAAGGTCGGACAGCTCTATGGCATCCGGCTGATCCCTGCGAACGTATTGATCGATCCGAATGGTATTATCGTCGCCAGGAACCTCCATGGTGAGGAACTGGATCGTAAATTGGAAGATATTTTTAAAAAGTAATGGATCCGGATCTTAAATTCTGACAATGAAAAAATTGATCGTTTCGTTATTCCTGTTTGTACTGACAGGCGTCCTGTGCGCGCAGCCTACCCGGCTGGTGGTGCGGGCAAAAGGAAAGGATGGTAAATTTATCGGCACCAATATTGGGGGTGCATTGGTCGTCGTCCGTAATAATCAGACTGGTGAGGTGCTGGCAAAAGGGAGCACCGAGGGCGGATCGGGAAATACCAAACTGATCATGGAGACGGTGCATGGCCGCAATGACCGGTTAACGGATGACAAGACGGCCCGGTTCGAGGCGTTGATCGATATCAGGGAGCCCCTATTCGTGGATGTTCAGGTGACCGCGCCGTCGCAATTGCGTGGGGCAGCCATTACCGGCACAACGCAGCTGTGGCTGATCCCCGGAAAAGACATCGACGGAGAGGGGCTGGTCATTGAATTGCCCGGGTTTATACTCAATGTGCTGAATCCTACCCTTCACCATATCTACCCCATCAAGGAGGGAGAAGTCATCAATATCGATTTAAAGATCAGTCTGACGATGTTGTGCGGATGTACGATCAGTAAGGGGGGCACCTGGAGTGCCGATCCGATCGAGGTCAGGGCGACCTTGTATAAAGATGGGAAAAGGATCGGGGAAAAGCCCCTGTCCCTGACTGACCAGGACAATATCTTTGGCAGTCATTTCGAAGTCAGAGAGAAAGGCAGCTATGGAATTACCGTGACTGCGTACGACAAGGTGACCAAGAATACTGGGGTGGACAGGGTGTATTTTTTTGTGAATTAGGCCTGCAAAGCCGGCTGGTTGATTCTTGATCTCAAAGACTTTTATCCCAAAAGAGAATCCTCGATATTATCAGGGGAAACAACAAAAGTATCCGTGCCGGGTAGTTCAATAAATGTATAAAGTATTGATTTTCAATATAAAAAGATATTTTTTAAGAAGAGTGTAAGGATAAGGATGAGCATTAGGGCTCAACTGGATAAAGAATGGTACGCCGCAGGCTCTTTATGTACGAATTATTCATTGGATAATGCGGGACAATTGCCTCCTGCAAATGATATAAATGAATCTACTAGTTAAGTAGACTGTAATAAAGTTGTATTTTCATGGGCACTCATGCAATATTGTTATGGCAAGAATTGATCCATTGGCCGAGGAGGATGCACCCGCACCGGTGAAGGATGCGCTGGACGGGCACCGTTTGAAATATAATGCCCGTATTACCAACATGAAGGCCACTCTGGCGCATTCCCTGCCGGCCTTTGAGGTCTATATGGAATGGTACCGGCTGTATGAGCGGATCGGGGAAATATTGGGTCACCGCCTGGCATATCTTTTTGCCTACAGTATCTCCGAGGGCAGCGACTGCCCGTTGTGTACTACATTTTTCCGTAAGATCATTATTGATAATGGCGAGGATCCCGAAGACATCCGTTTTACAGAAGATGAGCAGATGGTCATGGATCTTGGCAGCGCGATCTCTCTTCATCATGGAAAGATCGATTCGGCCTTGTTCGAACGGGTCAGCAGCCAATATAGTACGGCGCAAATGGTAGAGCTGGTGGCTTTTGCGGGGCAGATGGTCGCTACAAATATTTTCAGCAATGTGACAGAGACCGATATCGACGAATATTTGCAGACTTATATTTCCTTCACTGATAAATAACTTTTCGAAATGGCAAACGATCTTAGGGGTAAAGTGGCCCTTATCACCGGCGCTGCCCACGGTCAGGGAAGGGCCACGGCCCTGGCGCTCGCTACAGAGGGTGTTCACATTGCCGCCTATGACATTGCCGGGGCTTTACCCTATCCCGGCTATGCCCTGGGTAATGTCTCCGAATTGCAGTCGTTGCAAGAGGCCTGTGAAAGTTTGGGCGTGCGCTGCCTCACCTATACGGGGGATGTCCGGGATGACGAGGCTATAACCGCGGCTGTGAATGATATACATGCGCAGCTGGGCCGCATCGATATTCTTTTTAATAATGCCGGGATCTGTGCCTATGGCGTCACCCATGAAATGCCGGAGACAGAATGGGACGCCATGATTGACATCAATCTCAAGGGTGCCTGGCTGGTGGGGAGAAGGGTTATTCCAGGGATGATCGGGCAGCGGTCGGGCGTCATCATTAATAATTCCTCTATTGCAGGATTGCGGGGAATGAACAGGCTGAGTCATTATGCCGCGTCCAAATGGGGGCTGACGGGTCTCACCAAATCCTGGGCTATCGAACTGGCGCCCTATGGGATCCGCGCCATTTCTATCCACCCGACAGGGGTAAATACTCCCATGAATGATGGCCTGGCTGCCCTGGAGGGGGCTACCCCACAGGAAATAGCCGAACGGTCGGCAGGCAATCTCATCGATGTGCCCTGGGTGGAGGCGGTAGATGTGGCCAATGCAGTCGTATTTCTGGCATCCGATAAGGCCCGGTATGTCACCGGTTCTTCTTTTGTGCTCGATGCCGGATTGTTAACCCGATAGTATGGAAAAATTGCAACAAACAGGCTTTATACGTAATTATGCCGGCATCTTCTGGTTGCTGTGTGGAATTATACCGGGCAGTCTCTACGGGCTGTTTTTTTCTGAACATGTTGGGTTGATAAAGCCCATAGGCGATATTTTTCTTAATTTATTATTCACGGTGGTTATTCCATTGGTATTTTTTACAATCTCCTCTGTCATCGCCAATCTTGGGGCATCGCGTGAGACCGGCCGACTGATTGGCGTGATGATCATAGTATTCGTAGTCACTGTATTGATAGCGTCATTGATTACCCTGTTGACCCTTTATATCTTCCCCATTACCCTTAGCACATCCACCACTAAATTGCCTGCGATGGAACAGCAGCCTGCGGCCGGCGACCAGGTGGTGCGGATGCTGACAGTCCAGGACTTTGCTGAATTACTTTCCCGGAAGAGTATGCTGGCCCTGATTATCTTTTCTGTATTGATCGGCGCTGCCGCCCGTTTGGCCGGGAGTGCCGGAGAGGCCTTCCGGTCTTTTTTAAGTTCCGGCAACGCGGTGATGAAAAGCTTGCTACACCTTATCATGAAGCTGGCGCCTCTTGGGCTAGGGGCCTATTTTGGCTACCAGGTGGCGACGATCGGCCCGCAGCTGTTTGGCGCCTATGCGCAGACCCTGGCCGTTGCCCATGGCGTATCTATCTTTTATTATGTCGTCGTTTTTACCGGTTACGCCCTGCTGGCCGGGGGCATCAAGGCGGCAATGGGATACTGGAAGAACAATATTACACCCTCTATTACGGCCCTGGCCACGTGCAGTAGTATCGCCACCATACCCGCCAACCTGGAGGCTGCGGAAAAAATGGGCATTCCCGAACGTATTACTGACTTTGTCATACCCCTGGGCGCCACCCTGCATAAAGAAGGGTCGGCGATTGCCGCGGTCGTCAAGGCTGCGGTAGCTCTTGCCCTCGTACATAAAAGCCTTGCCGGTTGGGATGCCGGAGCCACGGCCTTGCTCATCGCCGTCCTGGTGAGCATTATCGAAGGCGGGATACCCAATGGAGGATATGTTGGCGAGCTGATGATGATTGCTGCGTATCGTTTGCCGCCGGAAGCCCTCCCTGTAATGATGATCATCGGCACATTGCTCGATCCCATCGCCACTTTGTTGAACGCCACCGGGGATACGGTATCGGGGTTGGTGATAGCGAGGGTGTTGCGATGATACAAATACTCCGGCGGAAAGCTGGTTGGTGGCTTCACTACTTTTGGAATAGCACGGAATGAGTATTCCAACAGCTTGGTACAGAATAGTTTTAAAATGGATGATTTATTTGCCTGATAAAGATTCCTGATCAGATAATGGATCCGCGTCGTCACAGCCTTTCCTCAGCGGTCTCTACATCCCAATGAGCAATCAACAGCTCGAACCGGTGCTGCTCTGACCGGGCGAGGGCCTCCGCATCGGGATAGAGGACCTTCTTATACGGTACCACGAGGTTCTCATCAAACGCGGTGACCACATTCTTAAACACGACGGTGACACGCAGATCCCATCTCGTCTCTTCCCCGCTATGAAACCTCGGTGTTTCCGCCTTGATGCTAATGACATCGCCTTTCTCCTGGGCCTTCTTTAATAAGGGATAGTGATTGGTCTTCCAAAGCCGGATAAATTCATCGGCATAGCCCCATTTGACTTTGTAGTAGCTCTCGATCGAGAAATGTTCGGTGGTAGCGACCGATGATTGAGCTGATAAGGACAGGGAAAATAAGATAGACAGGACGGAAAAGAAGAGGATCGGTTGCTGCACTCTTTTTGACATAACTGTTGTTTTTTGATGAGTGATGATACGCATGAAGCCCTATGAATGTACGGATTTTCCCGAAAAAATTTGGCCGCAAGTTATTTATTCTTATTTTTGTCTACCAAATTAGTAGACTATTAATTCTACCACCGGATAATAGTCGATAAAATAGCAACAAAATGCGTCACCTGAACTGCTCTAGCTTCATTTCTGCACGGTGGTATTGTATAATCCCCACAGTAAATTTTACGAATTGGATCCGGCTGTTCAGCAGGGGCGAGTGTACCCGTTGCCATATTTAATTAATTCCTTTTTCCATTAGAGAAAACAAGGGCGATTCGTCGCCACCTGACAGCTATTGTCTGAAAGACGGTATGCTGACCGGCCATTTATTTTTTACTCCTCATTACAAAATCAAGGTTATGAACGCGCTCAGATTTAACTGCAAGATGAGATCCAGGGACTGGATCCTTCCGCTAATGCTCATATTTTTATCCATCGGTGTCTTTGGACAGGAAACACCCACGGCGGTCGTCAATTCGGTCCTTGAAGGGGATATCATCGACAGCCTTACGAGAAGGCCATTAGAGGGGGTCTCTGTCAATATCAAGGGCACCACTAACCAGACCTCCACGGACAAACTGGGACACTTTAAAATAAAGACGGGCCAGCGATTTCCCTATATCATTATCGCCAGCAGCATTGGATTCAGGACCCGGGAGGTGGAGGCTACAGGATCGCCCGTCAACATTCAGCTGCGATCCTCGGAGACGCAGCTGTCGGACGTTGTAGTGGTCGGCTATGGCACCCAATCCCGACGCAACCTGGTAGGTTCCATCGCCGTCATCAATGCGGGCGATGTCAACAAAATACCGGTCGCCAGCTTCGATGCCCAATTGCAGGGCAAGGCGGCCGGTGTACAGATCACCACCAACTCCGGCATTCCCGGTGAATCGATCTTTGTCAGGGTCCGGGGCACTACCTCTATCAATTCCAGCAGCGACCCCCTGTATATCGTGGACGGTGTATTTCTGAATAACACCAGTCTGCAGACCCTCAGTCTCGGCGGCAGGACCACTTCCCCGCTGGCCGACATCAACCCTTCCGATATCGATAACATCGAGGTCCTGAAGGACGCATCGGCCACAGCCATCTATGGCTCCAGGGGCGCTAATGGTGTGGTGATCATCACCACCAAAAAAGGGAATTATAACTCGCGGTCGAAAGTGACGCTGGACGCCCTCTCCGGCTGGGTACAGGCTGACCGGTCCACGATTCAGAAACTGGCCAATGGCCCCCAGAGCGCCACGCTGGCCAACGAATGGTGGATCAATTCCGGTATCGATAATCCCGCGTTAAACCGTACTGTTGCCAACCGGCCTTTCCGTCCCGTATCGGAAGGCGGCCAGGGCCTTCCGGAAGACCAGAAGACCTTTGACAGGATCGGCGATATCCTGCATCATGGCACGGTACAGAATTATAATGCCAGCGTACAGGGCGGCACCAATACCTCGCGTTATTACCTGGGTCTGGGATATACCGATCAGAAGGCGTTGATCAAAGTTCCGGAGTTCTCCAGGGAAAATGTAAAATTCAATTTTGACCAGAAACTGACCAAGGGGATCAGCTTTGGTCTGACCAATAATTTCTCCAGGAGCTATCGCAACCAGGCATTCACGGGCGACGGGCCGCAGGTCAACCTTTGGAATTCGGCCACCAGCACGGCCACCTATACTCCCAAATATGCAGTCGATGGCAGTTCGGTAGGCGCTGATAATACCTACCTGCTCATGCAGCACTATGATGTGAACACCACCA
>Ga0247778_1001222_pt1 | contig 12640 bp, 18 predicted proteins | sample UWRJL049202B5_FD_179939 | JGI IMG/M metagenome (GOLD analysis project Ga0247778, IMG submission 179939) | Plant litter microbial communities from Arlington Agricultural Research Station in Wisconsin, United States - UWRJ-L049-202B-5 | ecosystem: Environmental > Terrestrial > Plant litter >... | reverse complement strand
TAGTGAAAATTATTTTATTCTATTATTATATATTATATTTTTATTATATTTTTATTATATTTTTATTTCTCAAATATTATTTCCTACGTTAATATTTATACCGTTTTCACGTTAATATTTAATATTATTAATATTCTAAGATTTGGTATAAAAAAAATTATTTGGGGAATATATTAGTTTTTATATTTTTTATATTTTATATTTTTATATTTATATAGAAATTCTTGGAGCTGGATTATTTTTCTGTTTAAGGGGAGAATATTAGGAGGTAATACCCGTATTAGTCAGCCAGCCCTGGCGCTATGCCAGAATATAGTTTAGTATCTGGCGCCGCTAGTAAAAATAGATCTTTAGTCTTCCTTCACACTTCACGTCAGCCAACAGTTAGCCATCTCTTGCCTCTCCTTTTAACCTTTTCCATCGCTTAGTCAGCTCTCTTTCGTCCTCCAGATCCTTCCGCAACATTTCAACCTGGACCATTAAGTTTACTTTCTCCCTATTCAAAGGTTGGTTTTCCGTGTTGCTTTCCGCAAGAGCCGCTTTCAGTGTAGTATTAACCGCCACCAGCTGCCCGCCGCTCAGCTGAGCCGAGTGAGCTTGGTGGGGGACGCCGTCTCGGATCGCGCCGCACCTCGCAAATTGGAGACCGGCCATACGTAGCGTCTATTAATTGGCGAGAATTCACCAAGGACTGCAGCGAGTAACCTTTTTATTTATTTAATCCTTTCTTTTTAAGTTGATGCTCTTTTCTGGAACTGTCTTCAAAGCCTCACTTGATGTAGACGAGGCATTGGGTCTCATCTATCAAGCCAGCTTGTTATGCGCAAACTGTCGGGCTGATATGCAATAGTGAGCGATGTGGCTGCGTGTGACTGTGGTGGCAGTGCTGTTACCTATCTGCAACTCAGCCCCAGGCTGAAAGAGTCACCCGCTATATGTCGCCTACCTGGATGTTGGACGGCGGGCCTTTTTCTCGAAGTTGACCTCCGACCGTTGACTCTAAATGTTTGGTGCTCATCGCGCTACGGCAGTATAAGTTTCCGAGAATCAAGTTACGTGTCAGTGATTCCAGTCAAATTACAACTCCACTGCGATTCCAAACAAACTGTGTTCCCGCCATTTGCCCCTTCGTCGTATATACTCTCGTATTCCCAAAATCTAGCAGAGGGGTAACGAACGAGTTCGGAATGGCTTCCCCGGACATTGACCCGTGGATGGTGGAAGCTTTCAAGGAGGCAATTGGCGATTTCAAAAGCAGAGTCAAGGCTTCGAATCAAATTAATCTCGATAATTATCAGTCCATCAACGATGTCTACGAAGAGACAGTGATAATTCAAGCTGAACAAGCCAAAACTGGAACACTCCGTGCCTCCAGCCGTCTCACTCCTTATCTGAAGTTTTTAGCTCAATATGAGAGCGTTATTGATGTTTTTGTTCAGGTGAAACCCGAAATCCTTGCACTTATTTGGGTATCTTTTGCTACCTCATGAGCTTTCTGCTTCCGCTAATTGTACAAGGGCCCGATCAAACTGATTCTACATGTTAGTCCCGTTAACCTTCTTTACAATGTTGTATTGGCCCTGTAGTTGATTGGTTTTAGTTTGCGAGCCGCGTCACAAAGGCTTTCGATAAAATCGTCGAAGTACTTGGCAATGTCGGCCAAACCCTCCCTGACTTACATACTTGGGCAGCCATTTTCTCGACTAATCCCCGGGTCAAGAGAGTCCTGTGCCTGTTCTATCAGGATATTCTTGATCTCCATCTCATCCTTCTCAACTTCTTCTTGCGAAAGAGTATAAACCAAAGTCAAATTTTCATAAACGTAACATTCACTGATTGCTAGCACAGAATGGGACCTCTTTTTCGAAGCTTTCTGGCCAAAGACAACAGATTTGGTTACCCAGATTCGGGATAACATGAGCAAGCACAAGGGCTTAATGACTGAAGAGGTTACTCTTGAACATATCATCCAGGCTCATTCGGCACGGCAGCATGCCAATGCAGAGATCGAACGCAACCGCGAACTTCAGGAGACTCGGCTTTTTCATGGACTTCTCTCCGACTTAAAAATCGAACTCTACGATGCTGACCTTGAGACACTCGTCAGGTCATGCCCGCCAAATTCGGGAGAGTGGATCTTGGATAATGAGGACTACAAAAAGTGGTCTAATTCTAGCGGCTCCACAAATTCAAGGTTCTGGCTTCAAGGGATACCTGGAGCAGGTGAGTCGCAGATTGAATCCCGCAGTATTTTCGGATCTTTAATATGGTGAAGGTAAAACAGTATTATCAGGAAAGGTCACTCAACACCTGCGACGGAGTGGTCAAACTGTGCTTTTCATCTTCTTGACCTACCGAGATCCCGATCAGAGCCGCGCCCTGAAAGTCTTTCAAAGCTTGATATTTCAGCTACTTTTCAAGCAGACTTCTCTTCAGGCGGTCATCCGAGAAGCCCACGTCAAAAACCACCGAGAATTGACAGGGAGCGATGAGTTCGTGCAGAAATTATTTTTAGACCTCGTGCGAGACCAGGGGACGATTTATATAGTCATCGATGGCCTCGACGAAGCAGTGGAAAATGATCGGCTTTTTCTCCTCAAGTCTCTGTTGGGAATTACGGCAGTATGCCAGGATTTAAAACTCTTCATCAGCTGTCGTAATGACCATCTTTTGGACAGAGAGCTCAACAAGTGCACACAGAAAATTCGCGTTAACCAGCACAATGCTGGGGATATCTCGGTCTACTTGGCCAGTGAAGAGACGCTCCTCATTGAGCAATGGAGGGAACTCGGTGCTGACGAGGTCATTCTTGCCGAATCAAAAGCTACCAAGGATTTCATCATGGCTCATTCCCAAGGTGACATTGTCTATTCTTCAGTAATTATGGTCTAATAAATGATATAGGCATGATACTCTACGCGAAGCTAATGATGGGAATGCTCAAGTCGCTCGACAGTCCTCTTCAGATCCGTGACGAGCTGCAAAATCTTCCGGAAGGACTCGACCAAGCGTAAGTCAAAAGTTTCAGTCTGATTTTCTTTTACTAAACTGAACTTGAGGTACGCGAGGATTTTGGAGAGAATCAAGACAAGCCCCGATCGAACGCGTGTTGCAGCTGAGCGAATTCTGCAGTGGCTCGGCTGCGCGTCAAATTCGCAACATCTTCGACCAGAAGAGATCTTACAAGCTCTAATCATAGAAAAGGGCTCCGAGGGTTTCAAGATCGGGAGAAAGGCACTCCGTGATCTACGGCAGACCTGTGGACCTATCATAGAGATAGAAGACGGCTATGTCAGATTCGTCCATTTCAGTGCCAAAGAGTAAGCAACCCGGGTTTTAATCGAAAGTTAACTGACTGACAAGGAAGATATATTTTCAAAGGACGTGGTAGTTTTCTAACCTTCGTTGACTCGAATCAAGAGATCGCGTCGACTATTTTAACATATCTGAGTTTCAATACGTTTGATAGTGTTTTCTCAGACCCTCTAGATGAAGATGAAACCAAAAAGAGGATCATGTCGAAAGACTTCGTTCTCTTCCAATATGCCGCCACACACTGGTTGACACACGTAAGGGGTAGCTTTAGTACCACACACCAGACTCTTCCCAAGGATTTCATCGAGTTCCTTTCGGTTTTCGCCAATATGCGGGGAAAGCAGGGAAAGCCATCTCAGGATAGCGTTATTGTTCACTCGCGATACCAAGCCTTGGAAATGTTTCCTTTTCTTCAGTCAATGGTGTCTCAAGCCGAATCATACACTCAACACTGCCATGCTAGTATCTTGGAACAAGGTTCGAATTTCCCCAGTTGAGCCTGCCGGACTGCCGCTAATGCATGAATAGAAAACGAAGCTAACGACGATCCAACGCTGGTTTCAATGGCCCATATGCGCTTCCGGCATTGTCTCGAATCACTACTTTGCAAAAGCGCATCACACGATTTAGGATGCAGCTGTCGAGACCTGGAAGCGTCATACGGACGTAATCTTTTTAAGTGCAATCGAATTTCCTGTCCACATTATAGTAAAGGCTTTACAACATCATTTGAGCGAGATAGGCATTTAAATACCCACAGCCGACCATACAAGTGCACTGAGCTGAACTGCTTATTTGCAGAACTGGGCCTACAGACGCCGAGAGACTTACAGCGTCATTTCGACTGTCATCATGGAATAATGTTGAACAATCCAGAGCCAGCATCCATACCCTCGGACAGTACGAATATCTCGAGAGATGATTTGATACAGATTATCAAAGATGCGATTCAAGATAATGATCTGGAGCTGGTGCGGGACCTGCTGCCCCGCTGTGAAAAGTTTGAACTGTTGGCCAAAAACTTTTTCAGTCATGCAGCTGGATATGGCTCCGAAGAAATGTTACAACTGATCTTAGAAATGCCTGGCCACGACAAGATCAATTTCTGGGATGCCGCAGAGAGCGCAATCCTTGAGGATAATCTGCCAGCCCTGCATCTTTGTATCAAATGTGGTGCTGATCCTATTTTACGGAGCCGGGGCCGAACATTATTGGGCATTGCTACACGATGGGGTAGCACTCAATCTATTGAAATTTTCTTGCAGATTGGCGTTACCGAGAAGATGATTGATTATCGTCGACCCTCTAGTTTTAGCGACCGCAAATCGATTCAACTTTTCCTGGCTGAGGGTGATCGATTGGAGGAATATATGGCTATGTTTCGGAGATATAAACTGCCCGGAAATTTGCTCCAGTGGCTTTTGGCCTCTGCTATTGACATGAACTCAATCCACTTTGCAAAATTTTGTCTTCAACAAAGTGCTAAGGTCAACGAGTCTTGCAAGTCTGGTGATGAGCGTCAGTTTATGCATGCGAGGCCCCTTTATGCGGCTGTCAGAAAGGGTCTGGCTAATATGGCAATCTTACTCCTTCAGAATGGCGCAGATGATGACGAAGCGATACGAAATCTTCCTGGAGTAAAAAAAATCGAGGCGTCGGAGGGAATTAACTGGAGCGAAATTGTCCAGCGGTATCGTTACGGTTCTGCGGCAAGTGAGAGTAACAAGGCTGAAATCTAAATGAGGGTGCATCCACTACAGGTGGAGAAAAAATCTCTGGGCGATTGGGGCGGATGCTGCGATGTATGTGCTAGTCGGCGGTCATTGGGAGGTTGTCAGCATTCAATGGGGACTTTCAGTGCGGTAAAAGGTCGGAGCATTCCAATCATGACCATCAATCCATAATGAGGTGGAGTGAGTTGATGGGGGTATCGAGCTGCCGCGTTGACAGTAAACTTATGTCGAAATACTCACCCGGGCGGAAGCGTTTTGGTGGAAGGTCTCAGTATAAGTGCCGTTGTTTAATAACTTGGCAATATTATACCCACGGCAATGACTGTGTGTTTGTGAAGCTAGTCCAAAAGTCGCCCAGGCTACAGTTCAGTGTCCTGAACAGGTTCATATGGGGGTTTTCATGTGCTATTACATATGTCGAATTGATTGGTAAACGAGCAGTCGCTCGCAAGAGATGGCCGAATGTGGCTAAGTCCGCATGAGACATGCTGTCATTCCCACCCGGTCGATGCTTTTTGCAGCCACAGCCAGGCTGATACTGTCAGGATTCCGTAGCGCAAGGTACGACTAACAGACAACTAAATAGACAACTAAATAAGGTCTCAATTGAGGAACTCTATTCCAGATTGTAGGTTGATAAGATAAGATGATGGTTTTTCTGCCGTTGATGATACCATACGTGGCACCAGTATGGTGGTAGTAAATCACTTGCTGATTAATGCCGTGACAATCCGCTGGTGCGCCACCCTCGAGGAGGCACCGTTCAAACGCCCGCACAGTTCAACCGTTCAATTTGAATACCTTAATACCAGAACTTCGCAAAGTCTACCCGACATTTGTGATGATTTGAGTATTGTTTATAATATGGCAAATTTGTAGAATTTTCTAAGGACTTTGAAAAATCGTCAAAATTTTGGTGGGGTTGGCGTGCACGGTGGAGCAGTTTGGGCGTTTGGGCGGTGAACCCCTCACCCCTTCTAGTGCCCGCTGGTGCCTAATCCTGACTGAGACAGCCTCAATCTTGGAGCGCGTACGGGATCTCGCTATTTCCATATTCTCAATCCTCCCTTTTCAATCCATATAAAATTTACTTCTTGAGGCTTTTGCCTGTCCAATTTGTATCCTAATAATTGCATTCACTTGGTCCCTTGGTGTTATTGCGATAATGCCCACAGGCCCTGGCCCCTTTAATGGCGCGAAACGAACCTTCGATGTCGCATTGGGTGGCTATTCTTCACTCTCAGATCATCTGGCTTCGTGCGATTCACAGGTAGAGAAGCGAACTTGTACCACTGAAGTGAAATCGCCTGTCATCTTCGAGGCTAGAAACAATGAAGCGGGCTGGAGCAAGAACTCGACTCCCTCTTGGCTTGGGGGTTCGTTTGAGACAGATAGTGGAGCATTTCCTCCAGAATGTACACTGTTCGACGGTCCAATCGATAATGTTCTTGGGTATCCTCCCAGCTCGGAACAGCGTCTCGGTGGTGATAGTAGGGATGTCGATGAGCTCGCCAATCAGCTGCAGCACCAAAATGCTTGTTCCTTGGCCCCAGATGAAAGTACCCTTCCGGTCCCGCTAAAGGAAGGCTCGAGGTTTGGAGATCAAGATGTTAACGATATATCAAGTCACTTCAAAGTTGAACCATCAGGTTCTATGCAAACTCGCCGATTTCAGCAGCAACAAGATCTCGGCAACTCGGCGGCAATACGTGCCGATTTCTTGCAACCAGAGTTTGACACCTGTTTTGGAGTCGTGCGTACTGTGATCACCCTTTGGTGCGGAATTTCGTTCTTACGTAGCATAGATACATATAGCAATTTCGAAGCTTTATCGCGGTGATTCCGAGGTGCCGACGATTCAGACGGTACAGCTTAAGCCTCTTGGAAACCGTTTTGGGATCTTCGACGCCGCGAATGAAAAGTATCGCGGAACGATTGATTCGAGGCTGATTGTGGGAATTCATGACCTGGAGCGCGAACATGATGTGAAAATTTCTTTGAGACTCGTTGTTAAACCTCCATCATTGCACGCCACTATCTACGGCAAGCGCACACAGTCCGCTTGTATTGGTGACTATCTGGCAGAGCACAATCTTTTCTTACAATCGCCACAAGCCTACAACCATTCTACTTCCTATTTCAACCCACAATACCTTATTCCACCAGATACTGAGTTTGAGATTATTATTGATAACGATATCGATGAGGCTTACCAGGTCAAAGCTCTCAATTCAAAACAGAAATCTAGGATCTCGCAAGTGCTCAATGAAGCCATAGGCCCAACAGTGTTCAAAGAGGTGGTCGTCAGTGACAAGTTACAAACGACTTTGAAAGAGTATTTATCCCATCTTATGTCTACTGAATTTCATTATTTACCGCCATTTTAGTTACCAGAAGAAGGCATTGGCCATGATGGTAGAGAAAGAGAGAGGTAGCTTTATCGATAACCAGTTCACGTCTCTCTGGCATGAAGAGAGTACAGTCGAAGACACCGGCCGGAAAAGGTGAATACGGGCAGAAATCCAATAGCTTAGTTATGTCATGCTAAACTTTATACGCTCATCCCAGATACTTGAATACTGTCACTGGCATTTGTAGTATTCGAAAGCCTAACCTCTGCTTGGGAGGGCTCTTGGCAGATGTAAGTTACCGAGAACCAAGAAGCTTTTGGATTGCTGATATTTCGTTGGGAAGGCCATGGGCCTGGGTAAAAGCTTGCCGACCCTAGCGCTCATTGTAGGGTCAATGAGCCATGTTGGACCGTTGCAGGTAGATGAACTTGCTCACCCAACTCAGAAGCAGATCGGAGGTACACTAATCGTGACACCATTATCCAGTAAGTCAAAATGTGAATGCACGTCGGTATTCAAGAAAATCACCATCTGACCGAAACGCAGCGTTGATGAACTGGGAGGAGCAAATAGACAAGTAAGGCCCAATGTACCATTGCATAGCTTATTTCTAAGGCCGTTCACTAACCCGATGGCCCAGGCACCTCAAAAAAGGTGCTTTGAAATACTTGAAATACCATGGTCGATCTAAATCCCGTTCGAGGGTGGATATCCACAATTACCCCTTGGTACTCACGACATACGAAACGCTGAGGGAGGACATCATTGATAAACCCGAGAGCAAATCAGGCGGTACTGCAGTCTTCCGAGACGTTGAATGGTTGAGAGTGGTCCTCGACGAAGGTTCAGCTCCCCCCCCCCCACCCTCAAGAAACTAGTTCTCCTTGTTGACACTAGTGAAGCTCATGTCATCCGCAACCGTTCGTCCAAAGTCTTCCAGGCCGTTTCGTCACTAAAGACAAAACATCGGTGGTGTCTGACTGGAACTCCGATTCAAAACTACATACAAGATTTTGGATCACTCGTGGAATTCCTCAGAGTCGACTCTTTTTCTAACCACAAAGATTTCAAGAAGCTTTTCGTCGACCCTATCAGTCTCGATGATGGTGACGGTCTCCAGAGACTAAAGCGCCTCTTCCAGGGTATTTCACTTAGGCGTACAAAGTCCTCGGTACAGCAAGATCTAAAACTCCCTACAAAGCGCCATAGGATAGAGCCGGTGGAACTCAGACCAGATGAGAGAGATCTCTACGATATGGTAAAGAAATCGGGAGCCTTCATCACCAGCAGGCACAGAAACCACAACATCCTTCAGATCATCCTTAAGCTCCGCCAAATATCGAACCACGGCCGGGACCTACTGCCCGCAGATTTAGTTAATAATATAGACAGACTCAGGCTAGGTACCACTGTAGACCTGGAAGGGAAGACATGCGAGGCTTGCAGCGTCAGCATTGAGGACGGTAATTTCGAAAGGCGGCTCGAGTCCCAAGAGTGTGCACACCAGATCTGCACGGATTGCTGCTCGATGTCGACAAAGAATACACTGGCAGGGACTAAATGTCCGCTATGTTTCGGTGACGGTGCAAAAGGCCCTAAAAAGGCTCGAGGACGCTCACAACCAAAATCGACATTTACAGGTCCCTATAAACCGTCATCGAAAGTCCAGGCTCTGCTACGGAATCTTGAAGCAGAAAGGGTCACAGCCAAAGCGGACAGCAGTAAACCGCGAAAGAGGTGCGAATATATGTGCGGAGTTTTTCATCCTAACTAACTGACTGTCACCAGCGTTGTTTTTTCTTGCTGGGCCATCATGCTCGATCTTATCGGCATAGCTCTGGAAGAGGCGGGTATAGGATATGCTCGTATTGACGGCGCCGTTACTGAAGATGTCCGGCGCCGGGTCCTAAAGAAATTCCGTAAGGATGACTCGTGTCAGGTTCTCCTGGCAACTATAGGCAGTGCTGGAGTTGGGTAAGTCACATTACACTCCCTCCCAAAACCAATCCATCCCTTTCCGCCTAAGTGTGATGCGTATAACTTAATATTCCAATCTCCTGCAGGTTAGACTTGACAGTAGCGAGCCGAGTGCACCTCATGGAGCCTCAGTGGAACCCTATGATTGAGCAACAAGCTATCGACCGAATCCATCGAATGGGGCAGACGAGAGACGTCCTGGCCATCTCTTACATTATGAACGGAGAAGATTCAGTTGACAAAGTAGGTAACTAAGACCTACAAATAGAGGCTGTCTGACTTTGAGCGCAGTACATTCAACAAACGCAGAAGCGGAAACTGGACGTGGTCAAAAATTGCGTCGACGGGTCTGATGGAGGTAGTCTTACAGAATCGGCATCACGATGGGTGGAGGTAAGCTTATTCAACGTCCGACAAACCAACAGCCCCGCTGACCGTTACCGGCAAGTCAGTGGCAAATATCGATACGCCCTGGCCCCCTCGGGAGGAACTAAATTTGGCATAATTGATTTTGACTTCTGAGAGCGAGAAATGATGCTCTGTTAACATGCCTGCACCTGGAATGGCTCGTCAAGACGAGGGTAAGTTGAGGCCAATGAAGATTAAAAGTATTGTTCAGATGCTGCCTCATTTAAGAGAGAGTATCGATAAAATTTTTCTTGTTTTTAGACTTATTAAGACATCAATTGTACCGAAGGCTTGGATCTGCGTTGCACCCTGCGTTTGCGCTTCACAAAGCGCAAACCCGCTCAGGCCTCCGGGTAGTGCTCACCAGCCGCCCCCGCGATAATGACCCCTTGGATGACCCCCACTACTTCAGGTGCTTCCGTGTGACTGATTATGTCAGCCGAGAGGGTCGTGCACCTGGTGAGCTTATATAGAATAATGTGTTCATCCACCCGTCATCTATCCTAGGCTGTCTAGCCATGCACCTAATGGCAAGTGCTACATCGGAGCATATATTTGTAGACGAAGTCTGACCCACTGTAAGCATATAAGAAAAGAGCAGGAATTGCCTTCCACGCCGTTCAGTGACGACCTTGCTAAGATATACACGCTCCTCGAAGCTGAGAACAGAGTATCGAGCACCTCATCGTGCAGTCTGGGCATTTTGAGGATCCGCTCCGATGTTCGCTCAACCTAGTGTCGCGTTCTGTAATTTTCATGCTAGAGCACAAGATCAGATTATCAATGGTAGTCCAGAAATCTCCCGTAGGGATTAGATTGTAGGATAGATCAATAGTAGTATACTGTCTTTAATTACGTTTTACCCTAACCACATTACCAAGAGAACTTCTTCAAAACGTGAAGCCCAGACCGAAGAAAAGCCCACTAAACTTGTCCCTGCTTGTACTTTTACTGGACCTCCACACACATACCTTAAACGTATCCCAGCCAAATGTATTCTCAGACTTGTGTTCCATTACAAGAGTTGCCGCTTTTCCATTAGTCTCGGAGTACTTCAGTTTTATCTTATCTGTGCCAAGAGAAGCGGGGAATCTGGAATCTTCTCTGATTAGAGTTGATGACGCCATGATTCTATTCCCGATGAGCGCATCTCTGCGTTCGTGGTTGGTACTATCGGAAGGATTTCGAGTAGAAGTCGATTTGAAGAGGCTGTCAGATGGGCCCATCGTATGAGTAGCTAGAAAGAATGTTGGCCACTAACTCAAGTGGTTCGAGAGGGGCACGACATAGACTTCTTTCGTCACAACAAGTTGAGTAATTGAGAAATCTGGGATCCGAATTTTCAAGAATTTTATTTAGTCTCTTCAGTAGGACCTTCTGTAGTAATATACGTAAATTCATTTCCCATGCGACCGAAGGAATGCAGAATAGTCTGCCAAGTGTTTCTAGTAAATCAAAATTATGCGAAAAGCGAACCATGCAAAGATATGCTATGCGTTGGCACCTACTTCTATGCTCAGATGATTCGGAGGGGGCACCTGATTGGATACTAGAAATGCCCTGTATTCCTTTTGTGGCTGATACGTGACAGTGTATGAACGCTCCTTTGCCACTCATCCCCAATGGCAGTCCTAATCATAAGCCCCGCGAGCTCTAGCTATACTTGTAGTGGTAGAGTCATCGATGGTTGATGGGCGGATGCCGGAATTGGCCTGCCTCATTCTTGGGTTTCGGCCAAACATACATCCGGTTATCAGGTGACACTCAAGGATAAAAGGTCCGTGCGTTCAGAACTGTTTAAAAGAGGTAGACACGACACCGATTTCGCTCCCAGCTGTACATCTCCTTCACGAGAACGCAGAGAATGAAATGGCTTGGCATTATATAGCAACCTTTTAACGAAGGTGCCTTAGTTAGGTACTGCAGAGTACACACAATGACATAGGGGCTACGGAGTCAGCGCCGAAAATGGACGAGGTGGTCTGTGCTCACATTTCTTTTTAAAGCGAAGGAGGCGAAGCCGATTTTGCAAACCACTATAAAAATCATTCAAATTGAAATTATTCCCATTATTATTTAATAAGTTTTCCGTGAGTATTGTAGCGGGTGATCAGGTGATGGGCTTGATCATATGATTTAGCTAGCTTCCTGAGATCTTGCATATAAATATGAAATCTCTCTTTCTATAGAAAAAATAACCAATATAAGATTCTTTTTTTATATTATTAAGTTCAAACTACTAATAGAAGGGATGCAGTATACTCTTCTTATTATTTGGCCTTTTTAGTATCAATGAAAAAGCTAAATAATAAGAAGAGTATACCGCATCCTTTTTAATAGCAGTTTGAATTCAATAATAAGAAAAAAGAATCTTATATTAGTTATTCTTTTTACAAAAAGAAAAATCTTGTATTTATATATAAAATCTTAAAAAATTAATTAAATTATATAATCAAGTCTATTATTAGATCATTTATTATATTTATTTCTCTATAAAAAAAAAAATTTTTTTGTTATCAAAAAAAAATAAACTAATTAATTTTTTATAAAAAAAAAAATAAATTGTTTATTACGATATTTTATCTAATTTAAAATTAGATAAATAATCCCCTCGAAATCAATTATATAATATAATAATGATGCAGTAAAGTGCAAGTGCCGTAGACTGTGTATATAAATATAATAAGATGATGATACTGTAGGGGCAGGAAGTGAGGTTATTCACAATAGGTGCCTGAGGCACCAAGGCAGCAATCCGCACTGTGCAATACACGCAACAAATAATTATATTAAATATTTGTAGAAAATAAATATATAAAAAAAAAAAAAATTTTAAATTATTTTTTTATTATAATT
>Ga0247778_1001221_pt1 | contig 12654 bp, 6 predicted proteins | sample UWRJL049202B5_FD_179939 | JGI IMG/M metagenome (GOLD analysis project Ga0247778, IMG submission 179939) | Plant litter microbial communities from Arlington Agricultural Research Station in Wisconsin, United States - UWRJ-L049-202B-5 | ecosystem: Environmental > Terrestrial > Plant litter >... | reverse complement strand
ACTTGCTGGCCCCCGAGACCCTGGAGTGGACAGCTGACGCCATCGGCGCGAGCAAGACGATCCTACTGAGCATGAACAAGAGTTGGATCCATCGGCAGGGCGAATTCTTTGTGGAGTCGCCGGTGAATTTCCTGGCGGCACTGATCTGGTTCCTACGTCAATACAAGGACGGTATCTACTGCACATTGCCCCATGTCATCGAACTGGCACAGGTACCCTATGACAAACTATTCACGGTTCTCTCCGTCGAGCCGTCGATCCATACTCTTATCAATTCTTTTGCAGAGGCCTATAAAAATCACAATATGGACATGCTGGACAGTCAGGTATCCTCTGCGAAAATCCCGCTGGGCCGGCTGGCTTCTCCCGATCTCTATTATATCCTCACGGGTAATGATTGCAGCCTGGATATTAATAACCCGGCAGCGCCGAAGATCCTTTGCCTGGGCGGCGACCCGTCAAGACAAGAGGCCCTGGCGCCGGTACTCTCCCTGTATGTTGACAGGATGAATAAAATGGTGAACCGTTCGGGAAGGTTGCCTTGCGCCCTGGTCTGCGATGAATTTGCCACCATGCGGGCCTATAGTATGATGACCACGATCGCCACCGCCCGGTCAAATAATATTGTCCCGATCCTCGCCATCCAGGATCTCAACCAATTGCGGACACAATATTCACGGGAAGAGGCGGATCTGATCCTCAATATCACAGGAAATCTCTTCTGCGGTCAGGTGGCGGGTGAAACGGCCCGATGGATTAGCGAACGGTTTCCCCGGCTATGGCAAACGCGTATGAGTGTTTCGACGAATGCGATGGATACATCTATCAGTCATTCCCATGCCTGGGAAGCCTCCGTTATGCCAGCCACCATCGCCAATCTATCGGCCGGAGAGTTCCTCGGTATTGTCGCTGACGATCCGGACCGGCCACAGGAATTGAAGGCGTTTCATGCTAGGATACTGCGGCAAGACACGATACTACCAGATGGTCACCTACCGGTGGTGAGGCAGGTGGATGAGCGTATAGTACAGGAGAATTTTCTGCGGGTAAAACAAGAGGTGGCCGGATTGATTGATGATGAGATGGTTAGGATCATCGGAGATCCGAGTTTGAGTAGTATTTTATGAGTAAAATTATTATAAAAATAGAACACGGCACGTACCCGCTGCCTATTTTGATCCGGCTGATTATCATGCTAAATCTTTAATTGACCCGATATTTAACTGGATTTCTGCAAGGCCATCCAATCACGGCTGTGTACAGCGGGAAACTGGCAATGGTATGGTTCGGACCACAAGTGTAATAAAAGCATCGAGGTGCTGGCAATGTTGTGATTGTACATGGCATTAAACAAGTCGGACAAACGCAGGTCTGAAGCCCTGGGACATTTACCTGTGTAAAATAAGAGACCTTAGTAAGCCCGAATTTTGCAGCCTTTGTAGCAGCCACGCCGGCAATGGCCAGAAGACACGCAGTTGCACCTACGAAAATTTTTGGCTTATTCATAACGCGCATGCTTTTATCATTCAAAAAGCAAGAAAAACTTTAATGTTTGATAATGTGGGGACCTCCGAAATTTAGAATTGAAAAATGTTCCATTCAATAACATCTATGTTCTTTTTTTAATTGTTCTACCCCTGACTGTCTGGGATCGTCATACATGGTACAGATTATTGAAATCGCAGTAGGCAAAGCCCCGCAACTATTTAAGGATTCCGATACCTGGCAATCCCGTTTTACTGTATTGCAAGTGCAGGCTATGATTCACGGCAGACAAACAACAGTTTGTATTATTGATCGGGGATTTTTTGTATTTTAGAGAAACCCTTATCATGCATACCCAAATAGGCAGCCGGCAATTAATTTGCAGGCACCTTGTCAATATACTCGTTGGAATGTCATTTGGCCATATGGCAGAGGCGCAAAATCTCTCGATCAAATCTACACGTACAATCTCCTTTGAAACAAGCGAAGGCTCATACATGGACGTCAACCTGTCTCCGGACGGACATACAATAGTCTTTGACCTCTTAGGCGATATATTTACCGTTGCCGACACAGGAGGCACAGCTCATCAGCTAACACGGGGCCTGGCCATCAACCGCCAACCGGCATGGTCTCCCGATGGCAAACAGATCGCCTATATCAGTGATGCGTCCGGTAGGTGCCAGTTACAGGTGATGGATGCTGATGGTGGCTCACAAAGGACGCTTGGAAAACCCGATGTTGAATTTGAGAACTTCCAGGCAGGAGCGCCGGTATGGACCCAGGATGGATCCTATATATGTACCAATGGCTATTTATATCATCTGGCTGGTGGACAGATAGCGTTACCGGATGTGATTAAAAATGCAATCCAATTCTTCGAAAAGAAGACCGTTCAATTCTCCAGCGACGGAAGTCTGATCTACTTTAATACAAGAGAAGGGCAGCAATCCTATGACATTTATACGGGGAGAGTAGACACAGTTGCTCATTTCGCCAAAGACCAATCGTTGTATGATCAGGGATTCACTAATCCGCTGATCTCACCGGACGGTCATTGGTTTGCATATGTATCAGCAGGCAATACAATTCATGCAGAAAAGGATTTAAGGATACGGAATCTGGCAACAGGAGAAGATCGTATTTTGGCGAAAAGAATTGACATAAGACGCGTACCAACGGAGCGATATAGTTTTACAGCCGACTCCCGACAGATCCTGATAGGTTTTGGTAGTAAGCTCCACCGGATTGACATCCAGACTGGCGCCTCCGATACCATCCATTTTACAGCCAGAGTGAACGCAGATCTGGGCACATTTAGTTACAACACGTTCCGGTTAACCCTTGATTCGCTGCATGTACGGTACACCCGGTCGGCAAATGCGAGCCCGGATGGGAAACAATTGGTGTTTTCGGCATTGAATCATATCTATGTAATGGATTTGCCGAATGGGACGCCTCATATATTGGTTCGACAGCCTTTTAACCAATTCCAGCCCTTATATTCTCCCGACGGAAAATGGATCGCCTATGTCAGTTGGAGCGATACGGGAACTGGACATGTATGGCGGGTCCCGGCCAGGGGAGGCCGACCCGAACGGCTGACAAATATCCCAGCCCATTACGAACATCCCACCTGGTCGCCGGATGGCAGCCTCATCGCGGTCATCATGGACACGGCAAATCTTCATTTTGATGCTGGGGAACAGATAAATGGGGGTGCACTGGCGCAAATACAGATTATCCAGCCAAAGGAGCGAAAGACCCATATCCTTGTTGACAACATTCCCGAATGGAATCAGCTGTCTTTCTCAATGGATGGCACGAGATTGAGCTATATGCTACAAACAAGCCCCGGCAGCGGGAAATCCATTCCTGTATTACAATCCATAGGGACTGACGGTAATAACCCAAAAGTCCTGGCCGTGGAACAGTCATTCGAAGATCTTTATCAGGTTTCCCTATCACCCGACAATCGTTATATCGTGTATGGAAAAGGTGAAGATCTTTATCTGGTGCCTGTTCAAGAGCTCGGCGGGCCTGTGCTGCTCAATGATGGCCAGGACAGTCTTGTTCCCCGTATACGATTTGCACAGGGGGGCATGGATCCGCATTGGGAAGATGGAGGAAAGATGCTGTCCTGGTCGTATAGCAATCGTTATTACCGGATGGACCCGGATAAGATTGTCCTGCAAGCCGTCAATGCTGCCCGCGAATGCGCAAAAAAGGGACAGACAATGAATGGAATGATGACTGTGTCTGTCGTTCCTGATCAATCCGTGGATATCAATCTTACCGTTGCGCGGCATTTTGCCCGTGGAACGATCGCCCTGCGCGATGTCCGGATCCTTTCCATGAAGGGAGATGAGGTAATAGAACATGGAACGATCGTAATCAAGCATGGGCTTTTTGTCGCCGTTGGCCCGATGGCTACTACCCGTATACCCATAAATGCAAAAATAATAGATCTCCCAGGAAAAACCGTTATGCCGGGTTTGATCGATCTGCACGATCATATTCCCCCTCCTCCGGATATTTATCCCCAGCAAATGTGGAGCTGCCTGGCAAATCTGGCCTATGGGGTGACAACCGCCCGCGATCCATCATCCAGCTTCGATTCCTTCGGCTATGCAGAGGCATTGGAAACAGGCCAGATGACCGGTCCGAGACTTTTTTCGGTAGGTCGTGCTGTTGGATCTTTACAAAGTTTGGAAGATGCCCGGGAAATCGTGCGTAAACGGAAAATGTTGGGTGCGGTGGCTGTTAAACAGTATATGATCTTTTCTCGTCAGCGAAGACAGTGGCTGTTGATTGCTTCCGGGGAGGCGGGGTTAAACATGACAAATGAAGGAACTGACATCTGGGCTCAATTGGCGATGATGAAAGATGGCTGCCCCGGAATCGAGCATAATCCGGTTTGGGGACGCGTTTATAATGATGTATTAACCTTTGTCGCTGCCTCTAAAACCTTTCATACTCCCACGCTGCAAGTCGCCTACGGAGGAGGGGATGGAGGAAGAATATACTTCGAGCATCAATACCGGCAACATCCTGATACAAAACTTTCCCGATTCTGGCGCAGCGAATATCTGGATGGCCTGATGAAGGACCCGCCACCTATAGAGGGAAATCAACCCAACTTCGTCGATGTTTCAAAGGTGGAGGCGGCCATCCGCCAGCATCGCGGTCATGTCACCATGGGCTCCCATGGAAATAGTAAGGGTATTGGTGCGCATTGGGAAACCTGGGCCCTGCAGATGGGTGGGTTGAGTATTATGGAAGCTCTGCAGGCTGCTACCATCATGGGGGCTGAGGCCCTGGGCATGCAGCAGGACCTCGGCTCGATTGAGCTCGGAAAGATCGCCGATCTGTTGGTCCTTGATAAGAATCCCCTGGATAACATCCACAATACCTTATCGATCAAATATGTCATGAAGGATGGCGAACTCTTTGACGCCAATACCCTAAATGCCTTCTGGCCTGTCAAAAAGACAATTCCTGAGTGGCGATTAAAGAAATAGCCTAAATCGATTGGTTAGCGGGATAAGATACAGCGAGCATTAGCCTTCACCCATATATATCCCTGGGAGAATTGATTAATGATCAAAATCTGACGCAAAATACACGTCCTTAAAGATCAAATAAGGTTCAACATATACCTGCACCTTATTTGATCAAGCTGATTAATGGGTTGGAGCTTTAATTGGCCAGGTACTTCAATGCATTTATGCATGGAGTACTAGAATTTACCCCGGTGTAAAGCGGGAAAGTAGTTACCTTGTGGAGCGGCCCCACTGTGTAATAAAAGCATCGGGGTAGTGCGGCTGGAGTAATTGTGCATGGTTGGTTACTCATCGCTACAACACAACGTGCTCCGATCACACTTACCTGCGTATAATAGGTACTAAAAGTATGCCCGAATTTGGCGGCCTTTGTAGCAGCTACTCCGGCAACAGCCAATAGGCAGGTCGTAGCACCTAAGAAAATCTTTGAATGTTTCATAACGCTCATGCTTTTATCATTCAAAAAGCAAGAAAAACTTTAATGGTTGGTAATGAGGGGACCTCTGAAAATTAGAAATGAAAAATGTTCCATTCAACGTGGTTTATGTTCTATTTTAATGCATCCCCTCCTCCAACACTCCCTCTCCCACAAATACGCCATCAACCGGCAGACCTGCCCTATCGTCAATTTATCTGGCGGGCAACCCCTTTAGTATGCGTCTCTGCAAAGAATATTAAATGTTAATTTGGGATGCTTCCTTAGCCAATTGGAACGCTATGTATCTAGTTTTTAATTAGTTGCATATTTTTTCGTATTTTAGATCCCAAATCTAGGCAGCCAAAAAATGTCAAAAGAAGCAAAAGCAAGGATTAAAATCAACAAACTACTGGAAGAAGCCGGGTGGCGTTTCTTCGACACAGCCGAAGGAAACGCCAACATCATCTTAGAAAATAGAGCCAAGCTCACCCAAATCGAATTGGACGAGTTTGGTGAAGACTTTGAACAAACCAAGAACGGATTTATAGACTACCTTCTGCTGGACAATAAGGGATTCCCATTTATTGTAGTAGAAGCCAAGAAAGAAAAAATAAACCCGCTGTTTGCAAAGGAACAAGCTAGAAAATATGCGCAATCGCAGAATTGCAGGTTTATCATTTTATCCAATGGCAACCTTCATTATTTCTGGGACTTACAAAGAGGCAACCCAAATATCATTTCAAAATTCCCAAAACCACAGACTGTAATTGGCTACGCTGATTTCAAACCCAATACAGATGATTTACTTAATGAAACGGTCAATGAGGACTATATTGTAAAAACCCAAAAGCCCGATTATTTAAGCGACCCAAGATATATCGACGTAGCCCAACGAAGTGATTTTGTTGAGGAAAACAAACTACGCTTTCTAAGAAAGTATCAGGTTAGAGCCATTCAGCGAATACAGGAAGAAATAAAAGACGGAAAAGACCGCTTTCTTTTTGAAATGGCAACAGGTACAGGCAAGACTTTGACCGCTGCTGCTGCCATCAAATTGTTCTTGCGTACAGGCAACGCAAGACGCATACTGTTTTTGGTTGACCGTTTAGAACTGGAAGACCAAGCCGAAAAGGCTTTTAAAGAATACTTGCGTAACGATTACAAGTGTGTCATATACAAAGAAAACAGAGACGATTGGCGGCATGCTGAAATTGTAGTTTCAACCGTCCAGTCTTTTTTATTCAAGAATAAGTACAAGCGGATTTTTCTGCCGACAGATTTTGATGTTGTTATTTCTGATGAAGCACATAGAAGTATTGGCGGCAACAGCCGCGCTGTTTTTGAATATTTCATCGGCTACAAATTAGGTTTGACTGCCACTCCCAAAGATTATTTAAAGAAAATTAACAATGACACTTTAAGCGATAAAGACCCACGAGAACTGGAAAGGCGCCTATTATTAGACACGTACACAACCTTCGGCTGTGAAGATGGCCGACCAACTTTCCAATACAGTCTATTATATGGCGTTCGCGATGGCTATTTAGTTAATCCGAAAGTGGTGGATGCGAGAACTGAAATCACCACGCAGTTGCTAAACGATAAAGGTTATACTGTGAGTATAATCGACGAAGACGGCGAAGAAGCTTCCACCACTTTCACGCAAAGGGATTATGAAAAGAAATTATTTTCAGAAAACACCAATAAGATATTTTGCCAGACGTTTCTGGAAAATTCTTTCCGTGACCCCATTTCCGGTGAAATAGGAAAATCAATTGTGTTTTGTGTTAGCCAAAACCATGCAGCCAAAATAACACAGATACTCAATGAGTTGGCAGATAAAATGTTTCCTGGTAAATATCAGTCTGACTTTGCCATGCAGATAACGTCATGGATACCCGATGCACAACAGCTAACGATTAATTTTACCAACAACAGGCTGGGTGGGAAAGGAAATTTTTATGATTTATACCAAACCAGTAAAACCAGGGTATGTGTTACTGTAGGAATGATGACTACTGGTTATGATTGTCCTGATTTGCTGAACGTTTGCCTGATGCGTCCTATCTTTTCACCAACTGATTTTATCCAAATCAAAGGCAGAGGAACAAGGAAATATAATTTCAGACAAAAGGAAGTATTAAAAGACCAATCATTGATTGAAAATATTGACCCCGCTCTTCTGCAAAAGTCAAAATTCAAACTCTTTGATTTCTTCGCAAACTGCGAATTCTTTGAAGAAAAATTCAATTATGATGAAGTCATAAAACTGCCACCAAAAAGTTCAGGAGGTGACGAAACAGGCGGAGGCGGACATACAACTTACGATGATTACGACAGCACCACCCTTGACCCATTGAAGTCAATGATGGTTAGTGATATTGGCCCGGAAGGAATGAAGATAGACCGGATGTATTTTGACAAATTCGAAGACACAGTAAAAGATGATGCCAAGATACAGGAAATGGTCCAGCACAAAGATTTTGATGCAATTGAACAATATATAGTCAGTCAAATCTTTGACAAGCCCAACGAGTATTACAACATAACCAAGCTGCGTGATGCGATGAAAATTGACCGGAGGCTGTCGCTTCGGGAAATTATTGAAAAGATTTTTGGATTCATCCCTTACTTTAAGAGCAAGGATGAACTACTGGAAGAGGAATTTGAAAAATTCGATAGCAGTTATTTGCCAGGTGAAGAATATTTTTCCTTCGCAAAACATTATTTTAAAAGCTACATAATTGATGCGGAGTTTAGAGATATTATAGAAAACAAAAAGTTCGCATTACTCAACACCAATCCGAATGGTGATGTATTCAGGAAATTACCGGCAGAGCTTCGGAAAGCCATTCCCGAATATATAAAAGACAACGTTTCACTAAATAAATTCATAGTATAGATGTTAGATCAGGAGACGAAAAGAAGAATAGATATTGCCAGGGATATATTGGTTGGTAAACTCCCCAACCCGCAAGCACAGGTAGAACAAATTACCATCGCCATGATTTACAAATTCATGGACGATATGGACAAGGAAGCAATGGAATTTGGTGGTGACAAGACATTTTTTACAGGAGAATTTGAGAAATATAGTTGGACAAAAATTTTCGATCCGAGGCTCGGCGGCTTTGAAATGTTAGCACTATACGGCGAAGCAATCGTAAAACTCAATCAAAACCCTAACATCCCACAATTGTTTCGGGATATTTTTAAAAATGCCTTTCTTCCGTATCGTGACCCTGAAACGCTAAAACTTTTTTTAAAAATCATTAATGAATTTCATTACGACCACAGTGAAAAATTAGGTGACGCGTTTGAATATCTTTTATCTGTTTTAGGGAGTCAAGGTGACGCAGGACAATTCCGTACGCCACGCCACATTATTGATTTCATGGTTGCTATCATGCAGCCGAAAAAGGATGAAACAATTTGTGACCCTGCCTGTGGTACAGCAGGTTTTCTAATTTCAGCTTACAAGCATATTCTCAACGAGAATACGAAGAAGAACAAAGGAGACCTGCTAACACCAGATGATAAGAAAAAGCTTATCAACAATTTTACAGGCTATGATATATCTGCCGAAATGGTACGTTTAAGTTTGGTTAACATGTATCTACATGGCTTTCCGACACCAAAAATTTACGAATACGACACCTTAACCAGTGAAGACCGCTGGGGAGATTATTTTGATATAATCCTTGCCAATCCACCATTTATGACACCCAAAGGTGGCATACGTCCACATAAGAAGTTTGCAATGCAAGCCAACCGTAGCGAAGTGCTTTTTGTAGATTACATTATGGAACACATAAATCCTACTACAGGCAGGGGTTCTGTAATTGTTCCTGAAGGAATTATTTTCCAGAGTGCCAATGCTTATAAGGAACTTCGAAAATTACTGGTAGAGAAAAACTTTTTGTACGGCGTTGTCAGTTTACCAGCAGGTCTGTTTCAGCCATACAGTGGTGTGAAGACCTCAATTCTTCTCATTGATAAAACACTTGCAAAAAAAACCGACAAAATAATATTTGTAAAAATAGAAAATGATGGATTTAGCCTTGGCGCACAACGCAAGGAACTTCTTACAAGTGATTTGCCCGATGCGGCCAACCTGATAAAAAATTATTCCTTTGGTTTACGGAATAATGATTTATCGCAGATTGATTTTGACAATTGGCCAGCGAATGCGGTATTGGTTGAAAAAAATACAATAAAGGAAAGTAGTGATTATAGTTTATCTGGCGACAGGTATAGAGTGGCGATTAAACATAATACAAAATGGGATTATGAAAAACTTGGCGACGTTTGTAAAACCTCATCAGGTGGAACACCTTTGAGAAGTCACCCGGAATTCTATGAAAATGGAACTATACCCTGGCTTAAAAGCGGTGAAGTTGCCCAGGGATATATTTACAAAGCCGAAGAGTTCATTACAGAAGAGGGGCTGGCCATGTCATCAGCAAAAATATTTCCAGTCGATACCGTCCTATTAGCCATGTATGGTGCAACGGCTGGTCAGGTTGGAATATTAAAAATACCAGCTTCTACAAATCAGGCCGTGTGCGGGATATTTCCGGGAGAAACTTTTTTGCCTGAGTTTTTATACCTCATATTAAAAGCAAAAAGAGAGTACCTGATTAGTCAAAGCAGTGGCGGAGCGCAGCCTAACATCTCACAGGGAATAATCAAAGACCTTTTAGTTCCTGTTCTATCACTTTCCATGCAACGAGAAATCGTCGCCAAAATAAAGGAGTACGAAATAATTATTTCGGGTAGTAAACAAGTTGTCGAAACGTACAAGCCACAAATCGAAATAAATCCTGACTGGGAAATGGTTGAGTTAGGAAGTGTATGTGAAAAAATTACAGATGGAACGCATTCCACGCCAAATTATACTGAAAAAGGCATTCCATTTTTTAGAGTAACCGATCTAACTGGAAGTAATGACAGTAAAAAATTCATTTCCGAGGCAGAACACCTGGAATTGATTAAAAGATGTAAGCCTGAAAAAGGCGATGTGTTATATTCTAAAAATGGTACAATTGGAATAGCAAAAGAAGTTACATGGGATTTCGATTTCAGCATATTTGTTAGTCTTGCGTTGTTGAAGCCCAGAAAAGAAATACTCAATTCGAAATTTTTAGAAATTTATTTAAATACACCATTTGCGCTTTCCCAGGCAAAGGCTCATTCAAAGTCTAATACTGTTACAAACCTGCATTTAGTCAATATTAAGCAGATAAAAATACCTTCAATAAGCATTGAAGAACAACTCGCGTTTGTTTCGGAAATAGAACAGGAAGAACGATTGATAAATTCTTCCAAAGAGATTATTGAAGTTTTCGAACAGAAAATAAAAAAGGAAATCCATAAACTTTGGGTGGAATAAGGAAGAGAATCCCCTAATGCGCAATAATCACGGTCGCAGGCGCGGCCGGAGGCTGATAAGACTTACTGATGGCGACTATCGCCTTCAACGTCTCCTTACGGATTGCCACTTCATCGGCAGCGCTCTTCTTCTTCAGCTCCCAGGCTTGTTGCTGCTTTTCATCGAATCTCTTCTCGATCTTGCGGATCTGCTGCTCCGCCGCTGCAAGACAGTCAGGGGAAGCTGGGTCCAGGCCTTCAATGATCTCCATGACAGTCTGATAATCCATCGAAGAAAGTTGCTCATTGGTATTCTGCGCCCTGGCGACATAGGCCTTTAGCCGCAGCAATTGCATATTACACTTGTTCGAGACATACCTGGCATACGTCTTGCGCAGTCCCGCCTGCGCCTCACTAAAACAGGAGGACGGCGCATCCGACGGAACCGAAAAATACAGCGAGATAGCCCGCGCATAATCGCCCAGGTCGAATGCCTGCCTTGCCTCGGCGATCACATCAGGGCAATGGTTCCTGAAATAGTCGCTGATCTTCACCTTCGATTGTTGCAAAAAGCCTACAAGGGCCGGATCCGATGGCCGGATACTATTGACCGCATTGGCCAGTGCCTCTTCCTGCCGCTCCGCACTCCCGACGATCCGCTTGGAAAAACTCGTAAAAGTCGCATTTCCACCTTTAGGGGAAGAATGACGCTCGATCGAAATCGTCAATTCGCACTCCACCATATAGATCTTGGCGATCCCTGCAGCATCCACGGAAGAACTCAATACATCCCACCGGGGGACTACAATAAAACTACTGTACCCCTCTTCCGCAACACCCGACACGTTGATCGACTGCGTGATCTTCGCCGCGATCCTCTCCTGCAGGACCCTGGGCAAGGTACCGGCATCCAGGCCGCTGGGATCGACAAATAATTTAATAGCGGTATAATCCTTTTGCTCCTGCGCCGTAGAAAAAGAAGTTCCCGCTGCAAATAGACATAGAAAAAGGGCAATCGTTCTCATAGCTCGTAGTATTATTTATAGGATCGTTATCAGGATCTTATTATTAGTCCCTATCTCCCGTTTTGCCTGCACACCCAGGGTCCGCATAAACTTATTGATATCACTGAAGAAATTCTGACCCGTGTAGTTCGCCTGCTTATTGGCAGGATTCTTCAAAGGTATCCGCGCATCCGAAATGATCATCGCATTCTCCGTCACCCCTTGGTTATTGAATACGCTATTCACCGTGTTCTTCTGGAACCAGTCATCGATCCACTCGGAGAACATCTTCGCCGGGCTACCAACCTCAGAATCGAAAGTATATTTGGAATTGGGACTGATCGTGAACTGAACATAAATAGATTGGCCGTTTTCATGGATATCATTGAATTTTTCCTGCATCAGGTTCAAAAACCCTTCCGTGATCGTATCCATCGCCTGCGACGTGAGAAAGCCGATATCCTCCGTCTGGTTGATCCGGCTACGGCCCTCTTTAACCCCCAGGTAATTTCCCGTTCCGACCTGGTAGGCCTCCAGCACCACCGATACGCTGCTGGCATTCCGCTGCGAATGCCTTACGACATTCACCTCCGCCTCTACATAAATATCACAGCCGGACAACTGCAGCACCCTTGATTTATAATCGGGCTGGTTGCCCGCAGCCTGGTTCATCATCGTATTTTGCTTTGCCTCCTTCAGCTTAGCGTCAAAGCTGACCAGGTTGGCCCCCCTTTTCAGGAATGCCTCATTGATCTTCGCTATAGCAACCCGTATATTCTCGCTGGAATCATACATCGCTTTCAATTCCTCCCTC
>Ga0247778_1001220_pt1 | contig 12663 bp, 9 predicted proteins | sample UWRJL049202B5_FD_179939 | JGI IMG/M metagenome (GOLD analysis project Ga0247778, IMG submission 179939) | Plant litter microbial communities from Arlington Agricultural Research Station in Wisconsin, United States - UWRJ-L049-202B-5 | ecosystem: Environmental > Terrestrial > Plant litter >... | reverse complement strand
GATCGCATAGGGGTGATGAGGGTAAGAAAAAGCGTAACGGGGATGGTGATAAGAATGGTGGCGCCGGCCTTCAGGGAGCGGAGAAAAGCGATCGCCACGAGAATGGTCAGGACCAGGCCGGTCCAGAGACTATCGGTAACGCTCTTTACGGAGGTGTTGACGAAATCTCCTTGTATATAGTAGGGTTCCATGGTGACGTCCCCGGGGAGAAGGGGGCGCAGCGCGGTTACCTTGTCTGCCATATCTTTTGACAGGCTGACCAGGTTGGCATTCGGCTGTTTGATGACGGCGACCAGCAGGGCTTCTTTCCCGTTGGCATTGATCCTGGTATATTCGACCGCCTCTTTTACGTCGATGGCAGCGATCTCTTTCAGGGTAATGACTCTTTTGCCAGTATTTTTGATGACGATATTGCCGATATCCTCTTTGTTATGTACGGTGGCATCTGTCACAGCCAGGTACAGGTAACGGTAATCGCTGAGGTATCCGTCCGACTGGATGAATCCGGTCTGGTTCATGAAGGTATTCACCATATCCGGTGTGATGGACAGGGTACTCATTTTCTGTGCATCGAGGGTCAGCCAATATTCCTTGGTCTTCCCTCCTATCACCCGGATTTCGGATACGCCCCTGACCTGTGAGAGAAAGGGTCTGATCGTATAATTGGCCAGCATTTTCAGTTCGATGGGCGACAGTGTGTGGGAAACCAGGGTATAGCCCATGACGGGCAGGATGGAGGGATTCATTTTTTCCACCGTGATCCGGGTGCCTGCGGGCAGGCTGCTCTTTATCTCGTTGATCTTTGATTCGATCCGTTGCTGGCTGAGGTCAATCTCCGCCTTCCAGTCGAGGAAGGCGGAGATCTCACAGGTTCCCCGGCTGGTGGTGCTGCGTACGGAGATGAGATCGGGCACCTGCCTGACGGCGTTTTCCAGGGGCTTGGTAACGGTGACCATCATCTTGCTGACTGGCTGCAGTCCTGCATCGGCGATGATCTTGATCTTGGGGAAGGTGATCTCCGGGAAGAGGGAGGTCTGTAATTTGCCATAGACAAATATCCCGCTCAGAATTATGATCACCAGGGTGACGGACAGCGGGTTCTTATATGCAACGAAGAAATTTTTCAAGGTTGTTCGATTTTTATTTTTGCCGTGTCGGGCAGGCCATAGTTCCCTGTGATCAATATGCGATCAGACCCTGCGAAGGTGGGGGAAAGGATCTCCACGCGGTCCTTTGTCCCGACGCCTTTTTTAACAGGTACCTTGACTGCTGTGGCGCTATCGATCAGCTTCATCACCCAGCATTCCGTCCCGGCATCGTTGGTCAGGAGGGCTGCCCTGGATAAGGACTGGGTGATGTTATGGGCGGAGCGAAGGATCTTAACTTTCGCTATCAGGTTTTCCGGGATAGCATGGGTCGTGCTGACGTTGATCACCACGTTCTGTGTCTGGGATACCGAATCCACGGTGGGCATCACGGCTCCGATCCTGCCGTTTAGTTTTTCTCCATCGGGCAGGATCACGAGTACGGAAGACTGTCTGAGTACAAAGGGCCTTAATTCGTAAGGGAGGTCCAGGAGGAAGACGAAGCTGCTCTTATCACTGATAACGGCCAGTTGTTCGCCATCCTGTACATAATCCCCGGACTGATGATTAAGCTGTGTGATGTATCCGTGCTGGCCCGCCCTGATCTGGTTGACCCCTGAAAACTTCAGGGTGGAGTCGAGGATGCGGACGGCGTTGCCGATCGTCTGGGCCTCTTTTGTCTTCAGGGTAAACATAGGCTGTCCGGTCTCCACGTATTTGCCGGGATAGACATTTGCCGACTGCAGATATCCGTTGGCATTGGCCTTTACATAGCTCTTCTGTAAAAATGCGGATACGGCATTGAGTTCGATGGAATCGCGCAGGATGTCGTGGCCGACGGTCTCCACCGTGACGGGTGTGCCTGGAGCATCGGCGGCCGTGCTATCGGCGTCTTTTCCGGCTGCAGCGGGGTCCTTATTCCCCGCCGGTGCTGTGCCCTGTTGTCCGCAGGAGGAACAAAAAAAGAGCAGGCTAAGGCTTATCTGCAGCAGAAAGACTGCCATGGGATGGGACCGACCGGCGCATGTATATTTATTGTTCATCGATTCCAGTAGTTGAGTTGATTGATGATCTGCAGGCGGGTGATATTGTTCTGTGTCAGCAGGTTCTTTGCGTTCAGGTAATTGCTGAGGGCCAGGATGTAGTCCGCAATTTTTGCGTCACCGGTACCCATTAGTTTACCATTCAGGGTGATCAGGGTCCCGGAATATCGCACCTGTTCGTTGATCTGGCCGATGAGCTCTTCCGTTGCGTGCAATTGTTGGAAGAGCCGGGCGATCTGTTGGTTGTATTGGCGGATAAAAAAATCCTTGTAGGCGTTGCGGGTCCGTTCGGCGATGTCGATCTTGCTGTATTGCATCTTGCGCTGGCGGCCGTCGTAGATCGGAACGGTGAGGCTAAATCCAAAACTGGTGCCGAAGTTTTTATAGGCCTGGTAGGTATAGGTGGTAGAGTGGCCGGCGTCGGCAAAGGCGCTGAGTTTTGGTTTGTAGTTAAGGTCTATCAGGGATCGGCTGTTACGCAGTTTGAGGCTATCCAGCTGGTATTGCCGGGAAAAGATGGAGCTATCGATCCCGGGCAGGGACTGGAGACGGACACCTGGATCTTCCAGGGCAACGGCGATGGTATCTATGATCCCGCATAGCTCATTTAGGGTGCCGTAATCGTTGCGGAACTGTATCTCCAGTTGCCGGAGCTGGAGGCGCTGTTGTTTCATCGTAACCAAAAAAGCCAGGTAATCTGTCTGCCGGTAGACATTTCTTTCTGTGAGATCTTTCAGCAGGGTATCTTCCTTTTGCAGGAGCGCGAAGGTCTCTCTGTTGAAGGTCAGCTGCTGCCAATCGCCAAAGGTTGTGATGTATTGGGAGGTTACGTTCCTTTTCAGATCCTGTTCCGATATTTTGGCCGTATTGTTCAGGCCCTGGTTCTGCAGGCGGAGGGTCTCGAACCGGGTGTCCAGGTTTTTTTTGCTGATGAAGGTCTTGCCCGCGCCGACCAGGGTACTGAAGTTGCCGCCATTGCTGATGGCATTGTCATAGCCATAGCCCCTGATAACGGGCGCATAGGTATTGACGCTGGAGCCCGTCACCTGCAGACCATAACCTGCGCGGATGATGGCGCTGTCGAAGGCCGCTGCCGCCACCTGGGCCTGATAATCCTTGAGCAGGGGGCTGTTGTGCAGGGCCTGATCGAGGTAGAATCCAAGCGTATGATCCTGTGAAAGGGCGGGCAGGGCGGAAACCAGTATGATGATTACAACCAGGCATCTATACATTGGACAAAGCTACAAGCCCATTTTGGTGAAATTCTGAAGGGGGACCCGGATGAGGTCAGGTGGATGGATCGGCCGGCGGAGCGGGGAAGCGGATGCCGATCTCGTGGAGAGGATCCTGGTAGGAATAGTGGAGGGCATAACCGTATTTGTCGCAGATCTGCCGGACGATGGCCAGTCCCAGGCCCGTGCCGTCGGAGTGACGGCCCTTGGTAAAGCGGTCAAAGATGGTAAGGGGATCGAACCCGAGGGCGGGGCCGGTATTGCTGACGATGAGGGCGTCTTCCCGGAGGTGAATCTTCAGCGTGCCATCGTCCTGGTTATGGCGGATGGCGTTGCTGAGAAAGTTATTCAGCAGGATATCGCAGAGATAGGCGTTCATCCGGATGCTACCGGGACCCAGCCGGGTCCGCACGGTGATGCGGCGGGATCTGAGGAGATCTTCGAATTGCCTCAGCTTGTCCTCGATGAGGGGGGCCAGGTCTACGCTGTCTGTGGGCGCGAACTGGTTGTTCTCGATTTTTGTCAGCAACAAAAGAGATTGGTTCAACTTGCTGAGACGGCCCACGGCATCGTACATGGCCTGCACCTGCTGATGATGCTGCTGGCCCAGTTCCGGGTTCTGGATCAGAAGGTCCAGCTTGGAATTGATAATGGCCAGGGGTGTCTGCATTTCGTGGGATGCATTGTCCGCGAAATTCTTCAGCATTTCATAGTCTTTCAATATTTTACCGGTCATCTGGTCTACGGCGATCTGCAGGTGATGGAATTCCTCGATATCGGTAGCCGCCAGCTGCGGGGGGGTACGGCTGGAAAGATTGAACTGGTGCAGGGCGTCCAGAGTGTGATAGAAAGGCTGCCAGATCCGGCGCAACATGAGTCGGTTGGCCAGGAAAAGGGTACCCAGCAGGAGCAGGATGATGCCGGCGGTAATGAGCATGATCCATCCCAGAAGATCCTCTGTCTCCATTTCTGACTTACTGACCGATATATTGTAGAGTTGTCCTCCTACCCTGACGGAGAAGAGCAGCTGCCGGTAGGGCCGGTCGTCGTTGTGATGGAAGGTGTCCGTCCGGTTGATGTCCAGGAATTGACGGGTCAGGCCTGTGGTGGCGGGGGTGTAGCTGATCAACTGGTCGCGGTAGTTGGCCGGTTCCGGCAGTTGGTCCCTTTCCTTTACATGGCTGAGTATTTCGGCCTCTTCGATCTTCAGGGTATCGTCAAGCTGGTGGATGAGGATATAGCGGATGGCGAAATAGTAGATGGCACTACCCAGGATGAGGGCCAGGATGCTGGCGACGATGTTCACGCGGCTATATCTGGTGAAGAGTTTCAAATTATAAAACGAATTGCAGAGGATTGAAATTAAGGTAATTAGGCAAGGCTGGCAAATGCAGTCCAAGATCTGGCGGCGCCGGGGCCGGTGACAGAATGTTGTAATATCCGAAATAGTTATACCTTTATGAAGATTTTCAATGAAAAAGGTCTTTGCCACCATATTAGCTATCATCTATCTTTCTACTTCCATTGGAGCGAATGTCCAATTGCATTATTGCATGGGTAAGTTGTTTTCCTGGACCCTAAATGAAAAGGGAAATAAGCGTTGTGGCCAGTGCGGCATGTCCAAAACCGGTAAAGACATTCATTGCGTGGTTATCAAGGGTGGCTGCTGCAAGGACACACAGGCCTTTGTAAAACTCGACAAAGACCAGAAGGCATCAGAATCTGCCTATAAAATATTTGCTCATTCTTATGATAAAGTAGCAGGCAACTTCGTGGATCTCCCTAATCTCTACCTTGCCGCTCTCCTGATCTCTTATCCCAAGACACATGCTCCACCGGATCCTGATAAGGTCCCTGTATTTATCCGCAACGGCAATTTCCGTATTTGATCTTCTTTCTTTTTAGCGCCCGGCTGTCTGCACGGGCTTCGGGCTGATCCATTGGCCCCGGCAATTCTCTTATTCATTTCGAGATCCGATAGTTGTGTATCAGCGCTATAAGCACTAATTCTTAATCATAAATCAAAAAAAATGAAATCGACATTAATGATCCTCGCGATCCTTATCGCCGGCGCCACGGCCGGCTATGCCCAAACCGGAACGGATACCCTCCCACACAGCAAAATGGGGAAGGCATTTAGAACCGTGTATACCTGTACCATGCATCCTGAAGTAATAAGTGACAAGCCTGGTAAATGCCCGAAATGCGGGATGACGCTGGTAGCAAAAAAAGTAAAGACTACTGCCGCACACTATACCTGCCCCATGCACGCGGAGGTAACGAGCGACAAGCCCGGTAAGTGTCCCAAATGCGGGATGGAACTTGTGAAGAAAAAATAATTCAAAAATACCATGGTTCAAAAACTCATTGAATTATCCCTGCGCAACAGGTACCTGGTGCTGGCAACTGCATTGGGCCTGTTTGGCTGGGGTATCTTCGCCGTCAGGCAAAACCCGATAGATGCCATTCCTGACCTCTCCGAAAACCAGGTCATCGTGTTTACGGAATGGATGGGGCGCAGCCCTCAGGTCCTGGAGGACCAGGTGACCTTTCCCCTGGTATCCAACCTTCAGGGTATTCCCAAGGTTAAAAATATCCGGGGCACGTCCATGTTCGGAATGAGCTTCGTCTATATCATTTTTGATGATAAAACGGACATATACTGGGCCCGGACCCGGGTATTGGAAAGACTGAATTATGCTCAACGCCTGCTCCCTCCGGGGGTGACTCCCAGTCTGGGGCCTGACGGAACGGGGGTCGGCCATGTTCTTTGGTATACCCTGGATGCCCCGGGCATCGACCTGGGTGAACAAAGGGCCCTGCAGGACTGGTATATCAAATTTGGGTTACAGACTGTATCCGGCGTCGCTGAAATAGCCTCCTTTGGTGGGTTTGAAAAACAATATCAGCTGATCGTCGATCCGGTCAAGTTGCAATTCTACAATGTTTCCTTAATGGAGGTGATGAATAAGGTCAAGGCCAATAATAACGATGTCGGCGGCCGGAAATTCGAGATGAGTGATATGTCCTATATCATCCGCGGCCTTGGCTATATCAAAACCAAGGAAGATCTGGAGGACATTGCCCTGGCCAATAATAAGGGGATACCGGTCCGCATAAAGGATATCGCTACCGTACAACTTGGCGGTGATCTGAGGTTGGGCATTTTTGATCAGAATGGAGCAGGAGAGGTCGTGGGTGGGATTGTGGTCATGCGCTATGGCGAAAATGCGGACCAGGTGATCAATGCTGTAAAGGCAAAAATGAAAGAGGTTGAAAAGGGCTTGCCGGCGGGTGTAAAGTTTGCAATCGCCTATGATCGCAGCACGCTGATCGAGGCTGCCGTGGAGAATATCAAGGGTAAATTAGGTGAAGAAATGCTGGCGGTGTCCCTGATCGTCATTCTCTTCTTATTTCACTGGCGCAGCGCCCTGAGTATTATCATCCAGATCCCTATTACTATCGCTATCAGTTTCATTCTGCTAAACGCCTTGGGCCTGTCTTCGAATATCATGTCCCTGACCGGCATCGCCCTGGCTATTGGTGTAATAGTGGACAACGGCATTATCATGTCGGAAAATTCCTATCGAAACCTGGCTGAATGGCAGGCAAAGCATTCACCGAATAAATAAGTTCTCATGGCAAACTATTACCGGATACCCCTGGCGGAAAGACTGGCGATCATCGAAAGATCCTGTAAACAGGTATCAAGGGGCGTCTTTTTTTCCACCATCATCATCATTACTTCATTCCTCCCCGTTTTTTTGCTGAACGGCCAAGAGGGGAAATTATTCCATCCCCTGGCCTATACGAAGACCTTTATCCTGCTGGTGGATGCTTTTCTGGTAGTCACGCTGGCGCCGGTGCTGATCTCGTTCTTTATGAAGGGTCGGTTTCGCAGCGAGAAAGCAAACCCGGTCAACAGGCTATTGGAAAGGCTCTATGAGCCGGTCATCCGGCTCTGTATCCGGTGGCGGAAAACAACGATCGGGATCAATATCATCGCCCTGGTCATCACCATTCCCCTGATCCTGAGCATGGGCAGGGAGTTTATGCCGCCTTTGGACGAAGGCTCGATCCTCTTTATGCCCCTGACCCTGCCGGATGTTTCCAATTCCGAGGTGAAGCGTATCCTGCAGGTCCAGGATAAGATCATAAAGTCTGTTCCGGAAGTTCTGAATGTACTTGGAAAGGCGGGTCGGGCCAATACGGCAACCGATAATTCTCCGATCAGCATGATCGAAACAATCGTGTTGCTGAAACCACGGGCAGCATGGCGTAAAGGGCTCACAAAGGAGGATATTGTCAATGAACTGAACGGGAAGTTACAGATACCGGGTGTCACCAACGGCTGGACCCAACCCATCATTAACCGGATCAATATGCTGTCCACCGGGATCCGTACGGATGTTGGTGTAAAGGTATATGGACAGAACCTGGACACGATCTATGCGTTTGCACAAAAAATAAAGACCGAATTGCAGGGTATCGGAGGGGTAAAGGATCTTTATGTCGATCCCATTACCGGCGGGAAATATATCGATATGACCATCAGGCGGGATGAGATCGCCCGCTATGGCCTGAGTATCGATGATGTGAATGCCGTGATCGAGATTGCCCTGGGCGGTATGAAATTGACGACCACCATCGAGGGTCGGCGCCGGTTTTCTGTCAATGCCCGTTATGCGCAGGATTTCAGGAATAATATGGATGCGTTGAAAACGCTGTCGGTGCAGACCATGGCATTCGGGCCTATCCCTTTAAGTGCCGTCGCGGATCTTCAGATCTCAGAAGGTCCTCCCATGATCAATTCTGAAAATGCCTTGTTACGGGGTACGGTCCTGTTCAATGTACGTGACCGTGATCTGGCAGGCACGGTAAAGGAATCGCAGGACCGGCTGAATAATATGGTGACCCGGCTGCCCAAGGGTTATTTCCTGGAATGGAGCGGTCAGTATGAGAATCTTATTCGTGGCGAGCGGACTTTGAAATTAGTTTTACCCATCGTACTGCTGATCATCTTTATTTCGATGTATTTCGCCTTTCATTCCGCCAGGGAAGCCTTACTGAGTTTAATCTCTATTCCGTTTGCCCTTATCGGCGGTGCCTTTATGGTCTATTTCTGGGGGGTTAATTTATCCGTAGCGGTGGCGGTGGGGTTTATTGCGCTGTTCGGCCTGGCTGTAGAAACGGGCATTGTCATGGTGATCTACCTGAATGATGCCATGCAGCAGTTGGTGACGGCAAAAGGAAATTCCGGGGCGATGATCACGCCTGCCGACCTGCGGGAATATGTGGTGGCCGGTGCGGCCAAGCGGTTGCGGCCAAAGCTGATGACCGTCTGTGTGGCTCTTTTTGGGCTGATCCCTATCCTTTGGAGTTCGGGGGCAGGCAGTGATGTAATGAAACCCATTGTATTACCCATGATCGGTGGCGTGTTCACGTCCTCTATTCACATTTTACTGGTCACGCCTATCATCTTTTTGATGAGTAAGGAATATGAATTACGTAAACACGGGAAGATCGATCTGCCGGATCAAAAACATTAAATCATGCAAAGGTCAATAGTTATCATCATTCTTCTGATCCTGTTCCGGCTCTGTGCTCATGCGCAAGAAATAATGAAGCTGGACGATATATTGTCGGCAATACAAACAGGTCATCCGTCCCTTAAAATGGAGGCGGCGGAGATCCGGTCAGCAGATGAGGCGGCCAAGGGTGCAAGGAGCTGGATGCCACCCGAGCTGGGCACCGGTCTGTGGATGACGCCGTATAATCCTTCGCAGTGGAAAAGGAATGCCGATGGGGCTCCCGGTATGGGGCAATACATGCTCTCCGCTCAGCAGATGATCCCCAACAAAAAGGAGCTAAATGCGAACGAAAAATACCTCCGGGCAGTTTCAGCGGTGGGAAAAGAATCCAGAGAGGCCAGACTGAATGAATTGTTTGCCCTTGCGAAAAAGAGTTACTATGCGTGGCTGATCACGGAGAAGAAGCTGAGCGTGCTGGATAAAAATGAGAAACTGTTGGATTTCATGATCCGCAGCGCGGAGCTTCGTTACAAAAACAACCTGGGAAAGTTGAACGCCTACTATAAGGCCAAGGCGGCATTGGGGAATATAGAGAATGAGCGTATCATCCTTCAAAATGAGATCGTGCAGCAACGGGTCATCCTGAATACCCTGATGAACCGGGACCGTCAGTCTCTGTTCAGCGTCGACTCTTCTTATCAAATAAAAGACTACAGCACGCAGGACAGCAGTTATTTCGGGCAAAACCGCAGCGATATAAAGATGATCCAAAAAAATATCGATCTGGCCTATTTACAACAGGATCTGGAACGAAGCAAATTGAAGCCCCAATTCGGGGTCCGGTACGATCATATGTTCGGCTTTGGCGGGCTGCCGATGCAATATACGCTGATGGCCATGGTAAAACTGCCTATTGCCGCCTGGTCATCCAGGGGCGCGAAGGCGACGATCGAGAGTCTGAAATGGAAAGAAGAATCCCTGAATCAGCAAAAGCAAATGATGATCAATGAGGCATCCGGTCAGTCTCAGGGCCTGATGGCGGCCATCGCCAGTAAAAAAAGGCAGATGGGGCTCTTCGAACAAAATATCATACCCGCTCTGATGAAGAATTACCAGGTCCTGCAACTGGGTTATGAACAGAATACCGGTGAACTATTTGAATTACTGGATGCCTGGGAGACTTTGAATATGACTCAAATCGAATACTTACAGCAATTGCAGGACCTTCTGAACATGCAGGCTGAAATGGACCGGATCATCGAACAAAAATAAATCTATGCGGATGAGACATTTTACAATACCCAGTACTGCGTTCCTGGTCTTTGCCGGGGTCATGGTAATACCTATAGCTTGCGGTCAGCGTCCCGCCGCACCGGCCCGGGAACTGGCCACTCAGGAAGCACCGGCCGATATCTATACCTGTCCCATGCATCCGCAGGTGATGGAGCACCATCCCGGTTCCTGTCCGATCTGCGGAATGACCCTGGTGAAAAGGGAATTTTCGACGGCAGAGGCGAAAAATTCGACCCTTGACCTGCATTCCTTACTCAAGCCTACCAATAGCGCCGTCATATCCGGCATCCCTGTAACTTCCCTTCAGCAGTCTGGCGAATCCACGCAGGTCGAGGCATTGGGCCATGTGGACTATGATACCCGAAGAATGCAGACCATTGCTGCAAAAGTTTCCGGCAGGATTGAAAAACTGTATGTCAAATACCGGTATCAACACATCCATAAGGGAGAAAAGATCATGGATATTTACAGTCCGGAACTCGTCACTGCCCAGCAGGACCTCTTGTTTATCCTGCATAATGATCCCGGGAATACCGGCCTGATGGGTGCTGCAAAGACCAAATTAGCATTGCTGGGTATGGATGACAGACAAATAGTGCAAGTGATCCAAACCGGTAGACCACTCTATAAGGTGTCGGTATATAGCTATTATACAGGGCATATCCATGAGGCGGGGAATATGCCTGTTACTCCGGTTCCTCTCACCGGTAGTAGCCCCATGGACGTCACTAGGGAAATGGGAGAACTGCCGATCAAAGAAGGGATGTATGTAGAAAAAGGGCAGACTGTCTTTCAACTCTATAATACCGACCACAGCTGGATCATCCTGAACCTTTTTGCCGGCAGTTCATCCCGGGTAAGGGTCGGTGCTGCCGTCACGATCACACCGGAGACTAAACCTGATGCCCCTTTCCAGGCCAATATCAGCTATGTCGAGCCATTTTACAGGGATAACAGCAAGACGCTAACCGCAAGGGTATATTTCGACAATACCGTAAAAATGCTGCCCATCGGAAGCCAGGTAAAAGCTACGATCCGGGGAATCAGGAGTTCCGGCAACTGGTTGCCCGGTGAGGCCGTCCTGTCCCTTGGTCTCCACCAGGTGGTGCTGAAGAAAGAGAATGGTCTTTTCCAGGTCAGTCTGGTGCAGACAGGAGTCAGAACGGGCAACCTGATACAGATCCTTGGCGGATTGAGTGCATCCGATAGTGTGGCAGCCAATGCGCAGTTCCTAATGGATAGTGAAAGTTTTATAAAAGTAAAAGAATCATTATGAAGAATTTTATTAACCCCGGGCTGACATTATTGATCGTGCTGATTTTGCTGACATCCTGCAAAACAGGAAGAAAAGAGTCCGCAAAAACAGATGCGGACATCTATTATACCTGTTCCATGGATCCGCAAGTGGTAGAATCCAAGCCTGGAAAATGCCCTATCTGCCACATGGATCTTATCGCAGTCAGGAAAAGCCGGCATCAGAACCCTGATGAACTAAAACTCAGTCCCGAACAGATCGAATTGGGTAATATCCGCGTGGATACCATCCAGGCCAATAATATGGGAAGTGAGATGGTATTGAACGGGACCGTCAATTTTGACCAGTCAGCGGTGAATGCCGTCAGCACCCGGATCGGGGGCAGGATCGATAAACTCTATTACAAGAACATCGGTGATGTGATCCCGGCCGGGGCACCTCTGTATGAACTTTACAGCGAAGAGCTCAATAATGCCCAGCAGGAATACCTGTTGATCATAGAAAAGCAAAAGGCATTGGGTAATTCCATCATCAACTATAATGATCTGGCGCAAAGCGCCAGGAATAAATTGATGCTCCGGGGCATGTCTGCCGCCCAGCTGGATGGGCTGGTCAGAAGGGAAAAGACTAAGGCTACCACTACCTTTTACAGCATTGCAGGGGGAACGATCACCGAGTTGGATGCCAGGGAAGGAGACTATGTAGCGGAGGGAGGCATCATCATCAAGACCGCCAATCTGTCAAAGGTATGGGTGGAAGGCCAGGTATATACTTCCCGGCTGCCGGGGTTCGACCCCTCCGCCACGGTGAGCATGCAATTCCCCGATCTGCCGGGAAAAACCATCCAGGGCAGGATAACATTTGTCAATCCGGAGATCAATCCTGACAACCGGATCAACCTGATCCGCATTGAAGTGCTCAATCAGGATCATTTACTCAGGCCGGGAATGCCCGCCTATGTGACCGTCAAGGCTCCTACACGCAGGATGGTATCCCTTCCTTCCGATGCTGTCCTCAGAAATGGAAAAATGTCGGTCATCTGGATAGAAACCTCCCAGAACAATTTCACCAGCAGGATGGTAGAGATCGGGCAGGAGAAGGATGGCCTTGTCGAGATCAGGTCCGGTCTCCAATCCGGGGAAGCGGTGGTGACGAGCGGGGCCTATCTGTTACAAAGTGAATATATTTTCAGGAATGGCGCCAGTCCCATGGCAGGGATGAAAA
>Ga0247778_1001219_pt1 | contig 12681 bp, 11 predicted proteins | sample UWRJL049202B5_FD_179939 | JGI IMG/M metagenome (GOLD analysis project Ga0247778, IMG submission 179939) | Plant litter microbial communities from Arlington Agricultural Research Station in Wisconsin, United States - UWRJ-L049-202B-5 | ecosystem: Environmental > Terrestrial > Plant litter >... | reverse complement strand
CAATTATTTTTAATCTATCTATTTTTTCTAAATTTTAAATTTTTTTTTTTTTTGCCAAAATAATTCTTATTATTATAAAAGATATACTTATTATAACCATTATATTTTGACTATTATTTACTATTATTATTAAATTTATTAAACCCTTTTTTATTATTATTATTATATAATTTATTACTATAATAGATTTTATTAATATCAATTTTTTTCTTATTTTTTATTTAAGTTTCATTAATAATATTAATAATGAATTAATCGAATATGATTTTCGTAGATTTGATTTAAAAATTTAATTTTTATTTATTAATTTATATAAATTATGTTTTTAATAATACAAAAATAAAAAAAATTATAAACCAATTATTGGGTGATTTTATTAAAAGATTTACCAGTTTTTAAATAATTTTTTTATATACAAATATAAAATCTTTCAAATTTTTAAAATTTTTATATTTTAATAATATAAAAATAATAATTATATTATATATTAATATAATTTTTGAGCCTTTATATTGGTTTTTTAAAATTTGCAATATCTCTAATACAATATTTTTATTATTATAATATTATTTACAAATAACTGATATATTATTTATAATTAAAATTTTTATTTTAATTTTTTAATTTTTTTTATATATCGAATTTAATAATATCGATATTATTTTTATATTTATCAATTTTTGTAAATATTTTAATTTTTTTATCAAAATGACCCTCGAGACTATATAATTTAATTAATATAAATAATCTAAATTTTTATAAATTGAAATTATTTTATTTTTTTAATTAATATTTTTTTAATATTATCGAAAATCCTAAAAATTCTATCATTTTTTTTTTTAATTAAAGATTTTTATTTCTAAATTTGAAATTTTTAAAAATAATAATAAAAATGGTTTTAAATTATTTTATAATGAATTTAATTTATATAAAATATAATCTTTATCATTATTATTCTATATAACTCTGCCTTTTTTTTTATTTTTTGCCTTTTATTGTAAAATTTTTAGTAATTTATTAATATTATTAAATAAAATTTTTTTAAATATTAATTAGTTGTATTTTGAAAATTCATTTATTTAAAATAAATTTTAAATATAAAATTTTGATTTATTATAATCTTTTTTAAAATTTTTGATATATTAATCGAATTCGGGATAATTGGGGAAAAAATATTTTAATATAGAAATTGAAATAATTAGTTCCTCGATAATATTATTGAAAATATTATTGAAAATATTATTGATTACCGATATTAAAAAATAGATTGGAAAAAGGAATTGTCGATTTATTAATATAATTTTTAATATTTTATTTAATTCAATTCAAAAATTATTATTTAATATATTTAATAATTTAAACTAAAACTTTGTCGATTATATATTAATTTATTATTATATTATAGTTTCGGATAATATTAATTTTATATATTGGGGTACCTATATTATTATAATATAAATAACTAGTATCAAAACTAAGATTTCTCTAGTTTTTCCAAATTATAAATCTAGGTTTATAATTTATTATAATATCTTACATAGGCAGTGGTTAACATAAAAAATAGGAAATATAATGTTATTATATTATAGTATCTAAGTGCTAGAGACCTTAATTTATATGGCAATGGACCACGCTAGTCCCCATTTGGATTACGCGAGGACTACAGCCATTCACATGTCGCAACATTATTTATTTAATTAAATAAAAATTCTAAAAAACTAAAATTTATATTGAATTTTTTTTACATAAAATTAATCTTAAAAATTAATATAAAAATATTAAATTATTATAATTTATATTAATATAATAATAAATTTATATTATTATTTTTATAAGATTTATATTATTATTTTTATAAGATTTATATTAAAAGAATTTTATAAATTATTATTACGAAAAAATATTAAATTATTAATAATAATATTTTATAATATTTTTTAAAAAAAATCGAGATTATCTGAAAAAATTTAATTTAATTTATAAAATAATTTTTATATAATTACAAATAAGAATTAATCTTAAATAAATAAATAAATTTATTAATTTATATATATAATACGTAATATGGAAATTAATAAAAGATTCTAAAATAAAAATTTAAAATTTATTTTATAATTAAACTTCTTCTGAATCTAAGTTTTGTTTACTTAACCAATTGACGCTAGTACCGATTCGGCAATCATCACGTGCCTTTTCCCCTACATTTTAACATAAATTGAATCAATTCAATTAAAATTATTGTAAATTGTAAAAATTATAATATTAATTACGCACTATAACTTGAGACAAAAAGGGTTACCTCACACAGCTTATATCCTTTACTTTATTTAAACTCTGTGAACATCCCGAGTACCTCGAACCACTTCTGGAGGAGATTAAGAATTCAAATATTCTCGAGGGAGGAGGTGACGATGTACCTCTATTGGATTCTTTCTTGAAAGAAACTTCCAGGATACAGCCCGCTGCTATACGTATATCAAAACCCTTGCCCCTCGTTCAAGATTATTCGCTGAATCCCCAATAGTGACATTGGTCGAAAAGCACTTGAGCAGTTCACTTTTGCAGACGGTTCGGTAGTACCAAAGACAACTGGATTTGTATACCAACACAAGCTGTCATGTTGGATGAAGCAAATTACAAGTCACCACTGGAATTCGATGGATTTAGATTCGTTGGGAACGATGGGAAAGTACCGGACGACCAAAAATTTGACGTGGCGAGAAACGATTTTCTATATTGGGGTGCACTCAAAGGCTCTTGGTAATCATCGCGAACCTATTTGGGATGAATAATTGCTAATTACAACCTGAGCCTAGCGTCGGCCGTTTCTATGTTTCGGTGATTGTAAAGATGATGATTGCACACTTCATCACTGTGTACGAGTTCAAATTCGAGAATGAGAAAACCCCCGAGACTCTTTCATGGGATTTTGCAGTGTTTCCGCACCCGAGAGCAAAGCTTTTAGTCAGACAGAAGACATTTTGACCAATTCATGTCTGCCAATTTAGATTTATAGCAATTTCAGAGGCAAGATGATTTAGGAGAGCTACTTGGGGGTTTGGAAGTGGATGGAAACCGGTTTATATGTGTGTCACAATTCGTGACAGTCATAGTTGATATTGACTGGTAGTACAACAAAATGATGAATTTGTCAATCTGCCTGAGGTCTGCGAACTATAGTATCCCTTCCATCCTTCACATCAATCCCAAGATGGGGAAGTTGAATGTTGATACTTTTAGGCCGGAAACAGCACTTTAAGCGACTCTAAGCATGTGCATATACTATTCCGAGGTTAATGCCCGTAAGATATAAACCTAGCTTAACTCGTTCTTATCTTCTCATTCTAGCATAACCGTCCTCCCAAAACCCTCCATATCCAAAACCTCGTCCTTAAAACCCAATAAAACCCAACAGGACCCACCTCATTCCCCTCATCCTGCAACGCTAAAACCCTCTCCCAAATCCTCTCCACAAACCCCCATGTCTCGCCAAAAAAGCCCAGAAACCACATCCCCTCCTAACTCCATTTCTCCGCGGCAGGTGTTCAATTTCAGGACTCACTGTAAGGACGTAATACAACCATCATATGGAGGGAGAGCAATAGGTGAATATTGTGTAAAGAATCAAGTGCCTAGGTATAGGAGGAAGCCTTATATGCATGTGGTCACGTGTATCATCAGCACCTTCACATTTTTCGGAAAAAATCGGCTTAGCAGATTCGCGGGTTTCCCGCGATTAGCTGAGAATCTGACCAGATTAATAGGATTAATAATTTTTATTTAAAAATTTTAATTTTTTTAAAAATCTAATCCGATTAAAATTAGATTAATAATTTTTTTTATTAATTTTAATAATATTAATAATTAATTTTTATAAATAAAAATTTTTTATTAATAATAATAAAATTTAATTTTAAATTTTTTAAATTTTTTTTAAATTTTTTAATTGGTATATAGATTATATAATAAATTCATTTAAATTTTTATATTATAATTATTTATATTAATATAAATATTTTTAATTGCATTAAATTTTTTTTAAAAATTTATATATATATATATTTATATTATATATATAAAATATTATTTAATATATTATATATAATATTATTAAAATTTAGATTTAATAAATATCGATATTTAATATCGATTATATAATAAAAAATCAATTATATAAAATTTGGTATTTTTATATTTAAATTTGGTATAAATAGATATTTAAATATATAAAATATTTATTAATTTTAAAAATCTAAAAAAAAATTGTTAATTTAAATAAAAATTATTAATTTTAAAAATCTTAACTAATCGTATCAATTCCAACGAGGATGGAAATCTATTAGGATTCTGATATAATCCTAGGATTAGCCGAGAATCCCACTAATCCGATACTTTGTGGGGGTCCTGATAATGGAACCACGTGTCATACCCCCCTTTGCACCACTACAATAATATAATAATAAAAATTTATCGAAATTTTAAAGAAATTATATATATATATATATACTTCAGGACCTTCATATTTTTTGGAAAAAATCGGTTTAATAGATTCGTGGAAATCCTACAATTGATTAAAAATCTAATCAAATTTTTAAGATTAATAATTTTTATTTAAAAAAATTAATTTTTTTAAGAATCTAACCCGATTAGGACTAAATTAGAATTTTTTTTGGCTAATCTTAATAATATTAATAATAAAATTTTAATTGATATACGGACTATATAATAAATCTGTTTAAGCCCTCATAATATAATTATCTATGCTAATATAAATATTTTTAGCTATATCGAATTTTTTTTAAAAAAATTTATATATACATATATTTATATTACATATATATAATTATATTATTTAGTATATTATATATAATAAATAATTATATTATTGAAATTCGGAGTTGGTAAATATTAATATTTAATATCAATTGTATAATAAAAAGTCAATTATATAAAATTTTGTATTCTAATATCTAAATTTGATATAAATAAATATTTATTAATCTTAAAATTTTGAAAAAAAATTATTAATTTTAAGAATCTCGATTAATCGCATTAATCTCAATAAAAATAGAAATCCATTAAGATTCTGACATAATTTTTGTCACAAGAGGCACTCCATATACGTAGTAACTTAGAATATTGAGTGCAGAGCTAGCTAAGGGTAGGAGGAGGCCTCCTTAAGTATAGGACTAGCGCTACTAGATCGAGGTGAATCATATGCTTAATACGAGTCACGTGGGCACAGTGACAATTTTAGGATTAGCCGAGAATCCTACCAATCCGATACTTTGTGGGGATCCTGATGTATTATATGATATTTTACATATTTTTATATATTTGTATATTAATTTGATAAATAAAAGTTGCTAAATACGCTAAATAGGATAATTATAAAATATTATAGAATATCAGCGCCAAAATTTGTTATTAGTATTAAATTCACTAAATCCTGCCAAAACCTATTAAACCTCTCAGACGAGCAATATATAAAAGCCCCGATATTATAATATTTTAAATAACAAAAATAGATTTGATATTTTTGGTGATTGTTTCGATTCCTCGAGTAATATTTACAACAAATATCAATCTATAGACTGTATAAGTGAATAGGTCAATATCAATGAATATTTATATACTCGCCCTTACCCTAGACTAAAAGAAATTATAAATTATAATTCTATTATCATTAATCGAAAATTCAATTGTGTCTAGCAATAATGATTTAGGTATCTAGCGAGTCATCATTGAATCGACGACACTATTCTAACTGATTCGTCTAGAGTCAATCGCACACTCAATGGATGAGATTGGCTGCTTCGCTGAACTAGTAGATACCAGGCAGGATCTTCCACCTAACAACACTCTTGTACTTTGCCCAGTCCTCACCATACTTCTCTAAGCAGGCAGCATCGTCTCTTCCCTCTCGATGGAGGAGGAGGATAGCAAAGTATAAGAGGTAAAAGTAAGTGAAGACCATGCCCCAGCCCCTGGCCGCGCCCTGGCATACCTCTCGACCGTCGACCATTGTGATAGCGCCAGAAACAGCGCTACCGGCTGTGACGATTTGATATCCGGCAATGCCAGTCGGGAGGCTGAAAGGCCAGCCCTGAAGCCAGTCACCAAAGTAGTTGATATGACGTGACATACCCCACCATCCACCGGTAAGCAGCCTGGTGCCCCGCTTTGTTTGGAGAAATGGCATATCCTTAACGCTCGGATGGTCTGGTTCCCTCCGAAAAAGCTTCTTCTGGTTGTTTGCGGAACGGAAAATATAGAAGCCAATTGCGAAGACAGCAGCCACGGTAGCACATCTAGCCCAGCCTAGCTGAACAGGGTAGATAGAGAGGTAGCGTGTCTGTGTAGAGTAAAGGAAGGGAACCCAAGCAATATTGCCAAATGTCAACATAAAACCCAGGCCGTCCGTGGTAACGTCCATCATGGTCAGAAGATCAGTCTCCCAGAGCTGGCTTTCGAATACATAATAAATCTGGAAGGCGGTTGTGACGATCATGCTGTCAGACAAGTATCCATACATGCGATACTGCTTAGCGCAGAAAGCGAGGTCGAGAATGATCCAACCAGTCAAACCAGGGCGCATCTCCAGCCAAGTCTTAATGTCAACCTCTCCGAAGAACGGCAGGGTAATGCGGGGGTTGAGCTCACGCCCGATCCAAAAATCGTATATCAGACTGCCAGTATTGCCGAGGCCAATCTCACGGAGGTCTGGGTTGCCAGGCGTCACGCTAAAGCTATAAATATAGACGTACACGCTGATAATATAGGATAGGATGATGTTGGCAGTCAGGAACTGGAGGTAGTTATCAGAGACATAGGTCCAGACAACAAAATCAGCGCCCCGAAAACAGGTACCAGCGACCAAAATAGCAAGCTGAACAACTGTTGAACTCAAAGCTGATACGCCGTCAATCTTATGTTTATCATTATAGAAGCAGAGGAGTAAGCCTACAGTTGAAGCGGTACGTGAGAGGACGACCGGACTGGATCAACTTCATGCCGAGAAGCTCCTGAGCAGGTAGAACACGGTATAGAATCAGGCTCAGAAGGTAGTAGGCCAAATTCCACCCCATGACTTCCCAGCTACAGAGCCCCCAAATGCCGGCATCTGGCCATGGCGTTTCCGCCTTCAGCTTCTCCCAGGTCAAGGTGGAAGGGCTCAGGGTTGAAGGTGCAGGACATCCAGTCTTATCATTGCAGACAAAGAAGAGTGTCCATAAGAGGACAGGAAGTCCAAAGACGGTGGCAGTGGCGCCAGGACTGATGCGCGTGACGTTAGTAGCAAATACTTGTGCGGGTAATTTAGACGCGAACTTACGGGCCGCCGAACTCGTACTTGTGCTTTTGCAACGCCATGATCGCTGCAAGATTTCCCCAGTCAGTCGATTGCTTCTTATGTTCCCTTGAAGCAATTAAAAGTTCGGATCCTACTTTTTCGCAGGAAAGTAACCAGGACAGGGGTATCAGAGGTTTTGACCTTGGCAGAAACTACAGAAGCAAGCTGAGGAACTATGAACTCAATGCGAGGGAGAAAGTAATTGCTGTAAAAACGGAAAAATTGGATGAAGTGAGCTAAGTAGGGAAGAAGCTTAAGTGTCTTTTGCTTACATATAGATGTGGGCCCATGCCCCTGACACCGCCGAAGGGTCGGATCGTATTCGTACTCCACCCCCTGAATAAATGTTAAATCAGACTCCACCCAGATTGCACTCCAGTACTCGCTTCTTCAAGGCCTGAGAGTGGAGACGAAAATGTAAAGTAAATGCATCACCGAATATGCTCACTGGAGGGAATTTATATTTACACTAGAAGGACCTACTCTTCAAGAGTTATTTTTGTTGCAGTTCTGGAGACCTGCACATGGTTCAAGGACCAGTCAGAAGTAAAAAGAAATGCATATTGTTTTACGGCTCTTGTGAATAGTCTCCAGCCCCCCCAAGAAACGAGGTTTGCACGCTGGAGTCAGTCAACAATTGCAAGCACGATTTGTCCAATTGAAAGTCCCTTCTGTCCAATTTGGGGCCCCTGCCAACAGCATCCGGGATTACTCGCTTTGTTTCTGCCTGTATATAGAGAGTGGGTATAGAGATATACCCGAACCCCCCAAATCCGTACCTAGGTTTTTCTTGGTTGAATCGTTTGTCTAGATACCTACTACGTAGGTACTTCTGTGCCTGATATAATTCATTGGTACCTAGGTATGTTATGTACATAGGTACCTAGATAGGTATAGATAGATTTATATGGGACAAGATTCGTTTATTATTTATCTTGGTTGTACTGACTAGCAGGTATTCAGACGTTAGAATGACTTACCTATTATATATATTTTGGGGTTTATAATTTCCTGGGTTGGAATACTATGCCCCAGGCAGTACGGAATAATTTTGACGATTAATCCAAGCTGTTTAGGAGGGTACCTGCCTAGGTAGGTTTATATTTATTCCATACTATGGAAGCTAAATTGGTACTTTCTCATGTATGCCCTTCGGATGTTCTAGGACATTTGTAGCAGCCAAGTGCTCGGCGAAGGCTAGGCAGACAACTTCGCGCATAAGATGACGCAATTATACCAGATGACTAGAATTCCACAAGTATTTGGCAGAGTTAATAATATAAGGCCTGCTTCGCGCCTCTAGCATTCTTCACCTACCTGGAGATTGTAGTTTTGCCATGGACCCACCAACCAGAGCCGGCTCCACTACAGGACTCAAGAACACTGCTGAGACCACGACAAGATTTCGACAAGATCTGCTCTGATCAGTCTTGGTCCTCACGATGGCAGCCTGGGTAAAATTCTGGGTCCCTTCAGATAGGCCAAAAAGGTCGAAATCCGCGGGACTGCTGCCCCAGCATCCACCTGTTTCACCGAATGACAATCCGTTCCAGCCCAGAACGTGTATTGGGTCTACGACCACAGGTACCCTCTTCGAAGATTCTGCACCTCCATCCAAACTACGAAGATGCTCGAGACGTAGACCAACCGCCATCGTTTTCAGAAGTCTCCCTCAAACTTAATACTACCGGCACTTTTGTCTAGCTAGATTCAACTAGGTCGAGTTCAAACCAGACTATACCACTTTACTCTTTGTCTCCATCTCTATTTGACAGAGGGGCACAGAACATCACCGTCAATAGACTTTATCACAGAGTGACGGACAGTGGGATCAGAGAGACAGCATTGCCGGTTTACAAATTCCGCAGATTCCTATTCAAGTACCGAATTCAGCCTCTGATCGAATCGGCGAAGTGCTTCAACTGGATCCACGGAGAGAAACACCTTAGACTCAGTGGTGCCGGGTGGAAGTTCATCGGCGAGGTTGCAGTTAAGGGTGACTACCGGTATGTGGAAAAACAGCTGTTCAGTGTTGGAAAAAAAGGCGAATATTTTGAATGGATCAACGCAGCGGGTGAAGTCGTTGCTCATGAGTCTGTGCCGAGGAACAGTGAGGTCAGAAAGGAGGAGAGTATGAAGGGAAGTGGAACAGATCTAGCCTTCGCCCCATCAGATATTCATGAGGAACCTTCGAGGGCGACACTGAAGATCGTCAAGCCTCTAGGAAAAGACGAGCTTGACCTGTTAATCACAGCTTGGTGTGTGAAGATATGGAATAGATAGAAAGTCGGTAGAATTGAGATATAAGATCTCAAAGCTCGAATGGGAATGCAAAGGAGGAACCAGGAGAAGAAGGAAGAGCACACGAAACGGGCACCACGACTCCTAATCGCATCTTTAGCAGGACCAAAGCTAACAAGAGAAACTTCTCTTAGAGAGCAGTATGTTTGTTCTGCGTGGAACATGAGAACACGACTGATCTCTCGACACAAGTCTTTAGTATTCTTAATTAAAGCATTTAATAACATAGAGCCGAACTTAAGAGAGGACATGTCAATTTCACGAACCAATTCGAAGCATTGATCCTACACGAACACCAAAAGTGTATTTTGCACCACTGGGTAGATTGTTCAGTTCGTGCTCAGTTTCTCATTCCCTGTGCCTGTCTTTGCTTCAATACATTGACTCGGGACTCTAGCCATACGATTGCCAGGAGAATTCCCCTCTTCCCAGCCAATGCCAACATTTCCTCAACAATCTGGCTTTGAATGTTAGAAAAGGATTCTTGGAGAAGGGCGAGAGGTCTGCTGAAAGAAGTAAAGGGTTTGCCCATTCTGAGGCCACCTACAATTATTGACCTTTGGGAGACCAGCTGTAAAGAGAGTTATCATACCCCCTTCCATTACCCCCATCTTGTAACCCCTCCCTTGCCTTATTTATAAGATGAACATCCCCAGCACTTAAATTATCATTTCTCGCCTTCTTTAGTCCTAATCGCCGCCAATCTCTCCTGATTTCTCTTGCCCACGATCCTCAATGTCGCCTTCTTCTCGTTCTCAGTCATACCCACCCAATTCGATATCCGAGCGAGCGTTCCATCTGCGTTTACTACCATGGGTCCTAAGTGGTCGAGCTTTACTGAAGCGTCGCCATTTGACATATCGAGGGTTATGGTTCCCGGTTCACCGCCGTTGTGAGCTTTTTCTGGAAGGGCGAGGAGTGGTTTCTTCTGTTCGGAAGGATTTGCGGGGTCTTGCTGCTCTGGAGAGGGGTCGGACGAGGGGTCGGACGAGAGATCTGAAGAGGAGTAGGACGTTGCACTCATGGTGAAAGGTCGGCGGACTGCTTGAATTTGTGGGGGGAGATTGCGCCTTACAAAGAAGCGGACGGCGGAGTGCATCAGAGGACAAGTATTGACGAGGATGGAGAAGGGATGAAGGGCGAGCTGACGTTGGGAATGACAGGATCTCAAAGCGTTGTTGTTGATGCTGCTGCGAGGTGGTGGCGGTAGGTAGGTACCGGTATCTAGGTATTTTTTTAACGAGGTAAGTTGCCGTTAGGCCCACCAGGTCCTGTAGGGTGGTGCGGTTCAACACGTCTTCATGTGATTTATTAGAGTACTGTAGCGCCACGATCGGTAAAGAATGTCAGCTCTCAGGGCCTAGACCCGTGCTGTACGAAGTAGAGAGGTGAAACTTAGAACAGGCAGAACTTCTTCTATCTGACGCCTGCAGGTGGGCAATGATCCATGAGCTTGTGGCGTGTGTGGCTGGTTCCGTGTGGCACAAGCTCTGGGAAATATCAGAAATATCAAGGTTCTGAGAGGAATTGCATGTGCTTCTGCATAAATTGCGACGCTTATCAGCCAACAATTGCAGGTTTGAGACGAGGAAGGTGGGGTAGGTAATGATTGAGGATAAGGCGTGCAGATGGTCAGATTGAACCTTGGAAGTGAGTTGCATGGAATAAAGGAAGAGATGTCCAAGACGTCAGAGCAGCCATTCTCTCAGATGGTTATTACTCTGGTTCTGGCATCATATTCACATTCATATCAAATACCCAGGTATACCTTCATCTACGGCGTGAACCTACCTACCTTAGTCTTGTTAACCCTGTTGCCGTTGTGGAACAAACAGAACAAACAGAGTACCCCACATTCACCTTCTTTGCCAAAGCCTCCAACGAACATGAACATAGGAGCTGCCTAGTTACGCCCTCCAGGTTTGAGAGTGTTTCACACTGAAGGCTACAGCCCTTTATACCTACCATAATTCAGTGAGTACAATTGCCATACTTGTCATACCATACCTGGAGGTCTTTGTTCGTCCTTCTCTGTGAGTGGTGTGACAACCTGAATACCGGCCATCAACATTCAATCAGTGCTGTTCCTTTAACAAAGTGTTTTGAGTTAAATCATAGATGATGACTAGAGTCTAGTTCTTGCTACCTAGGTTAAAGCTACCGCTGCTCTCGCTTTGAAGGTGGCTCCTACCCTCCCAACTCTACATCTTCGCCCCGAGCTCCCTCAAGGCATTCCTGGATCTCTACATCTTCGCCTTCCATTTGTCCGTCACGAATAGTTCCATACCATATCGTACCAAAGCAAGAGAAGCTGATCGTTAATAAGATATCTCATGCCACTATGGCAGCTCAACCCCACCCTAAAATGGTTTCGGTGACCATCAAGTACTTCAAGCCTGGCACCCAACCCCCGATATATATCGCCGGGACATTTTCACAACCAGAATGGCAGCCGGAGGAGATGGACTATTCTGTTAATGGAGACAATGAAAACGAATTCCACAAGGACGTGAAGGTAGAAGCAGGAAAGGAGTATCAGTACAAGTTCCGAATCGGGCCTGGAGACTGGTGGATATTGAACGAGGACGCCCTAGTAGGTATGTACAAGTACCTAGTCCTCATCATTTCTTTTCTGTCGCGCCGGGAAGAAGATCAGGTTGTGTTGCATGCCACCCGCGACGTGACTTAACTCGATTACACGGCATCAACGACATAACTGTGACTGACGAGCGCGTGAAGTAACCGACAACCTTGGAAATCGGAATAACCTGCTCGCCGTTCCTATCCGCGACGAAACAATTGCGGAGGATAGGCAAAAGCAACCTGAACACGAAGAAGCAATAAAGTCTCCCGAGGCCCCAAAACTGGAAGCAGAGGATTCGCAGCTACCAGTAACACCAGAGCCGGTAGAGTCGCCGACCACGGAGAAAATGAACGGTTCTACTCATACCCAGCAGAGCAAAGAAAACATGCAGCCGCAATCCGCTGTAATGGAGGCGCCCAACGACTCGACGGACACGCAGACTAAG
>Ga0247778_1001218_pt1 | contig 12686 bp, 1 predicted proteins | sample UWRJL049202B5_FD_179939 | JGI IMG/M metagenome (GOLD analysis project Ga0247778, IMG submission 179939) | Plant litter microbial communities from Arlington Agricultural Research Station in Wisconsin, United States - UWRJ-L049-202B-5 | ecosystem: Environmental > Terrestrial > Plant litter >... | reverse complement strand
CCCGCCGTCTCAGGCTGCTATACCTTCGCCACAAAGACCGATGACGGTATCCGGGTCTGGGTCAATGACAGCCTGCTGATGAATGACTGGAAGGTGCATGGTGAGACCTGGGATTCCAGCCGGGTCAACCTCGTAGGCGGCAAGCTGTATAATATCAAGGTGGAATATTTCGAGAACTATGGAAAGGCCGTCAGCCTGCTTATGTGGAGAAGACCGACGGATACCTGGCGTAATTTCGATCCCAACCGCGATACCATTCCTACCAAATACCTTTACCCCCCCGTCTTTACCGATACGGCAGCCCTCGATACGGTGCGTACGCGCGAAAACCGGGTGAATAATTTCCGTAAGGCCAGTCATCTCTCGGAGATCGATGTATTGAACCCTGACGGAAGGCGCTACGTCTATGGCATACCTGTGTACAATATTGTACAGAAAGAGGTCAGCTTCTCCGTCAGCGGTGGCGCCGCCAATATGGCAACGGGTCTTACAGCCTATAGTGACCAGGAGAACTCCACCCGCAATAACAGCGGCAAGGATGGCTACTACAGCCGTGAGGAAACGCCGGCCTATGCGCATTCATTCCTCCTCACAGGCATCCTCTCGCCGGACTATGTGGATGTGACCGGGGACGGCATTAGCGATGATGACCTGGGAGATGCCGTTAAATTCAATTATTCCAAGACGGCGGGTATTGCCAATCCTTTTGCATGGCGGGCGCCCTATGTCAAGGATAGCGCCAACTACAACGAAGGGTTCCGCAGCTACAACCGCGATGACAAGGCTCATTATATTTCCGGCAATAAAGAACTATGGTACCTGCATGCCATCGAATCGAAGACAATGGTGGCAAATTTTACCATACAGCCAAGGGCCGATCTGCTGGAAGCAGATCAGCGCGGTAATAAGATCAATAATGGCAAGGGTATGTGCCTGCAGCAGATCGATCTATACTCCAAGGCCGACTTCATGAGATTGGGGACCGCAGCCAAACCCATCAAGACAGTACATTTCGAATACAGTTACGAATTGTGCAGGGGCGTCAGCTATCCAACCAGCACAGACTCGGGCAAGCTGACCTTGAAAAGGATCTGGTTTACCTATAACAAGAATGAAAAGGGCATCCGCAATCCTTATGTCTTTAACTACAATGTGAACAACCCCCGATATAAAGTAAATTCAACGGATAAATGGGGTACCTATAAAGATGCCCTGCAGAACCCGGGTTCTGCCGCGGGTAACCTGATCAACAATGCCGAATATCCTTATTCTTTACAGGATAGCGTTGTGGCAGCCTCCAATGCCGCGGCCTGGACCCTGGATTCCATCACGCTGCCGTCCGGGGGAAGGATAAAGGTCAAATATGAGAGCGACGACTATGCCTATGTGCAGAACCGGAGGGCTACCCTGATGTGTAAGATCGCGGGTTTTGGAAAGGATAGTTCCGGAACTTACTCCAATAAGCTCTCAGGCTCGGGCCAGGATAACCTCTATGCATATGTAAAAGTGCCTTATGCAGTATCTGCGAACAATGAGCTGGCAGCAAGGTATCTGCAAGGCATCCGCAAGCTGTATTTCAAGATCAATGTGAAGATGCCTGTAGACGAGTGGGGCAGCGGCTACGAATATATACCAACCTATGCTACACCGGATACGGCTGTCGCGCACTGGTATGGCGTCGTTCCTGCCCATCACAATATCATTTGGATCAGGATCAGGGGCGTCAATGACGCTGGAAATGGGGACGGATCGAACAGCCCGCTGCGACAAACGGCAATCAACTTCCTCCGAATGAACCTTCCATCCAAGGCCTACCCAGGATCAGAACTCAGCGAGACATTTAATCTACCGGATCTGGCAAAGACATTAGTAACCAAGGTCACCAATGTTACGGGTATGCTGATCGGGTATAACAACACGGCCAGGATCTCGGGTTGGGGCAACCAGGTGGATACTGCAAGGTCCTATGTCAGACTGAACGCGCCGACGCTTAAAAAATTAGGCGGCGGTCTCCGGGTAAAGAGCATCCTGATCTACGACAGCTGGAAGAAAATGGCGGATAAGAAAGAAGCCATCTATGGCCAGGTCTACGATTATACAACGACGCAGAATATCAATGGCTCGCCAGTCCGGATCAGCAGTGGCGTCGCATCCTGGGAGCCTGCAGTCGGCGCGGAAGAGAACCCCTTCCACCTTCCGATAGAATATGTAGACCAGGTTGCAGTCATGGCGCCTGCCACTACACTTTACTCGGAAGAACCATTGGGCGAGACCTTTTATCCCGGAGCCTCCATCGGGTATCGTAATGTAAGGGTGAGATCCATCCATACAGACAAGACCCGTTCTGCGAATGGATATTCGGAATCATCTTATTACACGAGCTATGATTTCCCGACGACCTGGGACTGGTCGCAACTGGACAATGATACGAAGAAAAGATACAAGCCCCTCTTGCAAAATTTCCTCCGTATCAATGCCAAAAATTATTTGACCCTGTCGCAGGGCTTCAAGGTAGAATTGAACGATATGAATGGCAAGCTGCGGTCGGAGGCTACCTATGCCGAGACGGATTCTGTGCATCCTATCTCTTATACAGAGAACTTCTATCGGGTAGACAACCAGTCCGTGCAATTCAAACACCTCAATAACCGGGTGACCACGATCGACCCTCATGGCAATATCGATACGGCGGCGACGATCGGCAAGGATGCTGAACTGATGGCCGATATGCGCGACCATACCACCTCCATCGTTGGCGCCAACATCGAAATCAACCAGGATATGTTCCTTGCCGGCGCATGGCCCCTGATCCTGCCATCGCTCCTCTCCCTTTACCAGCAGTCTACTGAGCAATACCGTTCGGCAGCCACCATTAAGATCATCCAGCGCTACGGCATCCTGGATAGCGTGGTGCATGTCGACAAAGGCAGCATGGTCTCGTCCAAGAACCTCCTCTATGATGCTGAGACAGGAGATCCTTTGCTGGTACGCACCCAGAATGAATTCAATGATTCTATCTTCCAGTTCACCTATCCTTCTCATTGGGCCTATGCAGTGGCGGGACCGGCCTATCAAAATATCGGCGCAGTACTTAGCAAGCTTGAACTGAAGGCCGGTAAGATAACAGACACCACGCTGCCTGCCGGCAAGGTCGCCAGTGATTACCTGTCCGCCGGCGATGAAGTCCTGGTCTATAGCAAGGAGTCCCTTGGCACAGCCGGCTGTCTAACCGATTATTCTCATTTCCCTGACGCATTCAAGCTCTGGGTTGTAGATACCAATCTCATCAGAGGAGGAACGCCGGCCCTATTCCTGGTGGACGCCAAAGGTATTCCCTTCTCGGGCAATGATGTATCCCTGAAGGTTACCCGATCGGGACATCGGAACCTGAATGGTTCCATCGGCTCCGTCAGCTCTTCCGGCAATCCTCTCGTCAAGGATGGGTCCGGGGTTTATCAGCTGGTGCTGGATTCTACGAGAGGTGTCCTGAATGCAGGCGTCAGCGAGATGCAGGAAATCTGGAAGGTCGCGGATAAAAAGACCTCCGATATCAGTACTTCCTGCGTGTATACAGCCGCCGACAGCGCCGAATTTGCCGCGGAGGCCTGTTCTTGTCTAAAACCCTTTTTCAGCTACCTGATCACCAGCCACCAGCTCTTTATTCCAAAGACCCGCTCCATCCCCGTCGGAACCCTGGTGTCGATGGCCAATGCAGCGGGCTATTCGATCAATCTTTCATCCTGCCCGCTGTTACAGGACAATAGCAGTAAACCTTTCTATGCCAGGACGGCCAGCGCCACCTCGCCACTCTATATGGCTCAGATCGGCGATGTCATCGTCAGACTCAGGAGCGTCTCTGGTCTGCCCTTGCCTCTTTATAGTCTGACGAGCAGCAGTTGCAATGCCGATGGGAGGGCCCATTTTAAGAACCCTTCTATCGTGCTTCCAGCGCCTACAACGATAACGACGCGCATTTATCCATCCTTTTCGGCTAACCTGGTGTCGATGATCGGGACTTCCTGCCCCAATACGACAGACAGCCTGCTGCAGGTAGACTCCGTCTCGGACCACCTGATGGTAGAGAATAGTCTTATCGTGAACGGATACCAGCGGAATGCATCCTCGGTCTTACAGTTCGACAGACTGGATTACCAGCTGCCTTTCTGGGTCGACAATGTTCAATCGGCCAGGCTGATACTGCAGGCCGATCTGCGGGGGCACATCCCCGGCACTTATGACAGCGCCAACTCCATGCATTCACAGGACAGCACCGGCATTTCGCTGTCGGCGCCTGCAGGCTGGTTCCCCTATCTACCCCTGGATACCGTACTGAACCAGGCCTATTATTCACCCTGGTTCGCGGCCAACGCCAATACAACCCCATTCCGCAATGATACAGTGACGCTGACCGATTATGTCAACGGTTACCTGGAGGGTAGCTATGCATCTTCCAGCTTCATCCTGTCGCAGGGTTCAGGAACACTGCACGATACTGCGTCATATGATTCGGCCAAGGTAGCGGCAGGTTATCCGCCACCCTACCTTGCCTCGGGCTTTGGAAACTATTATTCTACTTATTATAACCGGCGCTACAGCGACAGTACGAAGTGGCCGGTCATGGAGATCAAATATGTCGATTCCGGGGCCGCCGGCGATACTTTAGGAGCCATCCTGGAATTCAATTCCACGATCGCCTGTACAACCATTACCACCCGCTCCTGCTACAGCGCCATCACGGATACCATGGTGAACCCCTACCAGTTCGGGATCCTGGGTGACATCAGGGCACAACGCGCCTATGTATACTACGGCGCCAGAAAAGAGTCCGACCCCAATCAAGTCACGAATATCCGTACCAATGGGGTGATCAGCGGCTTCCTTCCATTTTGGCAATTGGCTGGTGGAAAATGGAAACCAACCTATGATACTACGCGCTGGGTATGGAATAGCAGGACCGATCTGTTCAACCGAAAAGGGTTCGAGCTGCAAAATGCGGATCCGCTGGGCAGGTATAATTCGGGGCTTTATGGCTATGGGCTGACGGTTCCGACGGCAGTCATCCAGAACAGCCGATACCAGGAGGCCGCCTTTGACGGGTTCGAGGAGTATGGATATATCGCCAATACCTGCGATACGCTGTGTCCCGAGAGCCGTCCATTCGACTTTTCCGCCTACAAGTCGAGCATCAGCGATTCGATGGCGCATACAGGACTATATAGCCTGCGCATAGCAAAGAACGGAACGGTAAGTCTCTCGGTTCCGGTACAGGCAACGGCCGTGTCCGATACCCTCCGCCTGACGATGATCGATAGCGCCGGCCCGTCTCGGTTCGCAGGGATGCGAGCTTCTTCCGGCAGCCTGGTCCCTTCTTTCTCACCTATTGCGGGCAAACGAATGCTGGTCAGCGCCTGGGTGAAAGAACGCAATGTCTGTAATTGTAAGACCTATACCCGGGATAATATCCTGCTGAGCTTTGTACAGACCTCAGGCTCTTCATCCGTTACGCTGCATCCCTCCGGTAACCTGATCGAAGGTTGGCAGCGATATGAATCGGTGGTGACCTTGCCGGCGACGGCGACGACGATGACGCTGACCCTGCAGGCCTCGGATTCTTCAACGACTTACTTCGACGATCTCAGGATCCTGCCTTATAACGGAGAGATGAAATCATACGTCTATAACCCGGGTAACCTCCGGCTGATGGCAGAGCTGGATGAGAATAACTACGCCACCTACTATGAATACGATGATGATGGCACGCTGATCCGGGTGAAGAAAGAAACCGAGAGAGGCATTCAGACGATCAAGGAAACACATAGCGCATTGCTAAAAAATTAAAAGCACTACCATGAATCAATACATATGGCGGGTTATCATATTACTGGAGCTGACCATTTCAATCCTATCGACCAACCCGGCAGCCGCTCAGACAGTTGCACCCAATGGCCAGACCGATGCGGCAGACGTCAAGGCCTTTATGAAAAGATCGCAGGATGCCTACCGCAACGCATCACATCTCGGATTCCGGATCAGCTACGGCTATGCCAACGCAGGAGATCCGGCCAGGATCATCGATACCCTGTCGGGCTTGATGCAAATGGATAAAGGTCGTTGCCGTTTTGCGCTGGGAGGCACAGAGACGATGGTAACGGAGAAGTATATGATACAGGCGATGGAGGATGAGAAGCTGATCTATCTTTCTTCAGCCCGACCAGCCGCGATGGTGAACCCCGCGCAGATGATGGACACGGTATTCCTGCACATGGGTGGCGTGCAGACGACCCTAACCCGTCAGAATAGTCTGGAAACGCTAACCTTAACCTTTCCACCAGGCCGGATGTATTCCCGGATCCGGATGGAGGCCGACATCGCAACGGGCTATTTACAGCGGATACAATACAACCTGTATACTACAGGCCTGGTCGGACGGGAAATGATCGACCGGCCCGGACATTCAGCGCCCTACCAGTCAGAAGGGCAGATAGAAATGATTTTCAGTGGATATGAAAAGGGCCGGTTTGGCGATTCGGTATTTGACGAAAAGAATTTTTTCACGCGTGTCGCCGGCGGCTTCGAACCCGCCGGCCGGTACAAGGATTATCATATTTTTTTAGCCTCTTCTAACCTCTAATCCTGATATATGCAAATGCTGCGGACATATACTTATCGATGGATGCTCTTGTTGATGGGCCTCTTTTCCATGACCTCAACGGCCGTTGCCGGGAATGGCGGCGGCGGCGCCGTGGTAAAGGCCATGGGAGTAATGGATGGCGGCCTCCACCAGATCCGGGTAGATTCTTCCCGGACGGTACAGGACTCGGCCTTTTTCAATCCCTCCTATACAGGCAGCCTCGATACTGCCTATTCCGTGCAGAATATCGTGACGGTAAAGATCAACGAGGCCACATTGGTATATCTGCGCAGCGCCTTCCAGGTGACGGTCCGGTTGAGGATCATTTCTACGGGGAGCGGCGGTCATGTGGATTCCCTGGACAGGGATTTTATCGTAAAATATGATTCGGTTACGGCCTATGATGGTCGCAGCAGCCTGGCATTTAGCGGGGGGCGTAAAGTAACCGTAAAGGTTTTGACCGTAACTTCTAATGTCAGCGCCTGGGACGCCGTCAGTGCGCTGGTCATCGAGAACCAACTGATCACCCGGCCGCGTTTTATCTTTTCCTGTACCAATACGGTTGCCAATATTACTACCAGCCCTTCTTCCGATACCACGGCCGATGAGTTGCCGGTTACCTGGACCACGGTGCTGGGCGCGGATCAATATGATCTGGAATGGACCTATGTCGATGCCAGCGCAATAAGAGCGAACGGCTATGTTTTTCCCCGGGATCTTGCTCTGGTCTTTCTCAATAACGCATCGCGGGCGACCCTATCGGGCACCTCGTATAATATTCCGCTGATGTATGACGATTCCGGCAGCCTATTCATCAGGATACGCCCCATACAGGCCGGACTCGCCAATAGAGTAATAGCCGCCGCCTGGAGCTCGGAAGCCGCCACAGCCGTCTATGGACGATATGATTTCTATGGTCATCAGCGGAGATTGAACTGGCAGTCCAATATCAGCTATGCGGAGGAAGGCAAGCGAAAGGTGGTGGTGCAATATTTTGACGGCAGCCTCCGGAGCCGGCAGACGGTGACAAAGGATAATACCACGAATACAATCCTGGTCGCGGAGACCTATTATGATTACCAGGGAAGACCGGCGATACAGGTCATGCCGGCGCCCACCCTGAAGAACACCATTAAATACACCGCGGGCTTCAATGTCAGCTTCAATAGCGCCGAATATAGTCAGTCGAATTATGACAGCCTGCCTTCTTCGATCGGGTATTGTGATGTGCATGCGGATTCGATGTGGAGCGCTACAACGGGCGCCAGTCAATATTATTCAACAAATAATCCCGGTAAGATCACAGGGATGAACCAGTTCATCCCCAACGCCGCCGGCTATCCTTTTACGGAGACGGAATATACGCCGGACAATACCGGCCGGATCAGCCGCCAGGGCGGCGTCGGCCCCGAATACCAGTTGGGCGGCGGTCATGAGACCAAATATTACTATGGGAGCCCCGACCAGAACGAATTAGACGCTCTCTTTGGAACGGAAGTGGGAGACCATTCGCATTATTTTAAGAACATGGTGCGGGATGCGAACGGTCAATATAGCGTCAGCTATGTGGATATGCATGGCAGGACTATTGCCACAGCTTTGACGGGGCTATCACCCTCATCCGTTGCACCTCTGGCTTCGAATATTGCCAGCACCGTCACCGAAACGCTGTTGGATTCCAATTCCCTCTTTTTGCAGGACCTTAGCATGAGCAGCCAGAAGAGCATCCTGGTGCCGGTTGCGGACAGCTTCCATTTTCATTATAACCTGCTGCCGGATATTTATCAGGAGGCGAGTTGTACGACTCCCAATGTCTGTTATACCTGCCGATATGATCTCGAGGTCTCGATCACGGACAATTGCGGTAACCAGCTGCTGCCGGGTGCAAAGGCCTATGATACGGTGATCCATAATTTCAGTCTTGCAAGTATTTCCAATTCCTGCTCCGTTACACCTATGAGCCTGGATTTTACGCTCTTCTTTCCGGAGGGAAATTACCTGGTAACCAAGAAGCTGACCGCCAGCCGGGATGCCTATAATTATTACAGGGACAGCGTGTATATACCGGGTAACACCTGCACTACGCTGCAGCAAACAGTAAATAACCAGCGTACCCTGATCGCTGCGGAGAATACACAGTGCGTTCCGGATTGCAGTACCTGCCGGTCGAACGTGGGCACTTGGTCACAGTTCCTGACGAGATTTATTACAAATTCCGGTCTTTCCTATCCCGCAGATACGGCCGCCTATCGTGCGGAGGCCCTGGCGTCCTATAATAGTGCCCTGTCGGCCTGTGATGCGTTGTGCCAGGATAAGGAGTCCGATGACAATGATATCCGCAAGGCCATGCTGCAAGACATGTCGCCGCCTTTTGGCCAGTATGCTGATACGACCATTGCCCCGAACAAAGATCCCTACTCGATCTTTTACCAGAAAGATGGCGATACTGCCTATATACCGACATACCGGCTGGATGCCATCAACTACCTAAGTGACCAGGGCAAACAGGACAGCGTGTATAATGAACGTTCGGACCTGATGGTGGAACCGAACTCACTCTCCATTAGTCAGTTCGTACAGAATTTCCGGGCCTCATGGGCAGAGGCATTGTTGCCCTATCATCCGGAATATTGCAAGCTCCTGGCTATGCAGGCGCAGAACGCCAGCAATCTCTGGGACCGCCGGATGGAGGCCGTCGACGATTACCAGACGGCCAATAGCCTGGGACTACTGAATCCTACCGGCAAAACCGGTGTCCTGCCCTTTTCAAATTATACGCCGCAGTCAGGGAGTATCGATCCCTTGTTCGCCACAGCTTCATCGATGAGGACCACCATGGAGAACAAAATGAAGGTCTACCAGCCCCGGGAGAGCACGACCCCGGCACTCAGCATGTGGGCATTGGCCTGCACCATGGTGAAATGTACGGACAATGAACCGACTTGCATCAGCTTTTATGCCAACGATAACCCCGGCCATGCTTTTAACAACGATATGTGCCCGGGAGACCTGGATATGGCATGGCGGTATTTCCGTCAGATGTACCTGGGGATCAAGCATGACATCCTGTTCCAGCAGCTGATCGATCAGCCTTCCGGTTGCAGTCCTACTGACCGGCGGGCGTATAGCCGAACGCCAAAGGCATCAGAACTCTTTAAGGACGGGCACAAGCCTGAGTTTACCGATTCGAAGAATAGTGCTGCCCAGTCCAGCCTCATAGATATGCAACAGGCCAGCACACCCAATGGCGCCAATAACCTCATTACGCTGATGAATGACAGCATCAGTGGCTCTTATGATGCAAATTGTCATGCCTATGCACAGGAATGGGCGCAGCAGCTCTCGACCTGTACTTTCTACAGCCAGACGGAGCTGAACAACGTGATCATCCCCCGTCTCTATACGCTCTGCCGCCTGGCCTGCGACGTAGATCATCCGTTTGGCGCCAGCACGCTGCCCACGGGGGTGAACTATCCCGGGCAGACCTGGAGAAGTTTCCAGGATATTATCAAGGCCTATAACCTGGCCAATGGCATCAACGATGCCCTGCATTGCAATGCCGAACTGATCACCGCGCCGCAGCCATATGACAACCAGCCGGCGCTGAGCGCCAAGCCGGTCTATTCGAGGCCCGCCGATTGCGAATGCAAGCTGATCACGGATCTTTTTAACCGTTACCAGGTTACCCACCGCGGCGATGCGTCCTTCTCCGCCTACCTCCTGCGAACCCAGCAGATCAGCATGAGCGAGGCCGATCTGACCACTTTGCGGACCATGTGCGGCAATACGACGAATTCCGCCACCTGTACTTTCCGCCCGCATCCCATCAACCTGCCGCCATCGATGCAGTGCAACACAGGAACGGTCTGTGCGACCTGCCAGGCAGTGGGCGCTTTATATACCAGCTACCAGTCCACCTACCCCGGGAACACACCCGCCTATATCAGCGATGGAGATACAGTGCAGACGCAGAAGAACAAGTTATTCCAGAACTATATGAATAACCACCTGGGATTTGCCAAACAGGCCTGGGAGTATCTGCAGTTCATGGATACCTGTGCCGTGCATACGGCGGATACGGCGATGACAAGGAGCTGCCTGGATACGGCGGTAGCGCATCTTTTCAATTCAGGGGGCGGGGATACGATCAGCGATGTCCGACCTACTCCAGATGGCGGATACATACTGGCAGGCTATACTTCTTCCGGAGGCCTGGGAGGAACGAATGGCTATATTGCCAGGGCGAACCACCAGGGCATCATCCAATGGGCAAGGGCATATGGGGGCGCTCGGAATGACCGTTTTATCAGGATCAAAACGACCTCGGACAATGGCTATATAGCAGTCGGCACCAGTTATTCCAGCAGAGATCTTGTTAGTGACATCTACGTCGTGAAACTAAATGCTGCGGGCGATACCCTTTGGACAAAAATGATTGGCTATGGTACTGCTGCAGGCGAGCAGGGAGCTGATATCATACAGACCAGTCACGGTGGCTATGCAATATTGGGAAATTATGATGTCGCAGGCAGCACTTCGGATTTTCTCGTAACCCTATTAGGGTCGGATGGCACGATAAATTGGTCGCACCGATTTGGAACAACTACCAGCGATGGAGGCAGCGGGATTGCAGAAGAAGGTGACACGCTATTGGTTTCGGGTATTTCTTATGATGGGCGCCGTTATGTCGGTACTTTTTTCAAGCTGAAAGAAGATTCGGGAAGGATCATAAGCGAATGGGATTACCAACACTCCAATAGCGACTCGAGCGTTTATATGGGTTTTATCTATCCAAGAAATGGAGTAGGCTATCTGTTCCAGAGCCAAAACGCGTTTAAATTTGGTCAGGGAGGTGGTAAATTAGCCGCGCTGCAGCTGTCCGACACAGGCGCCGTTCAGTCATATGTCCAGGTGACATCGACAATGGGGAATAGTGTCGCCAACACCAGGAGCCTAATCCCTACCCTGGATGGGGGTTATCTGGCCGCGGAGACAGACAGCGTATCTACGCATATCCATTGGATAAAAGTTAATAATGCCGGATCTGTACAATGGACGAGGCAGACCATTTTACCCGGTACCCAGGGAATAGGCTGGGTGACACAGAATGCGGACAGCACTTATACAGCCAATGGCACCGATAATAGGAGAGCCATGGTCCTTAATCTTTCCTCAACAGGATTGTCCGGCTGCTATGACAGTACGATCGGCCTATCTCTCACCACCTTAAATGCATCGAAGATAAGTTTGTCCGGTGCGCTGGGCGTCAACACCATGATGTCTACGACTGCAAAAGATACGTCCCTGCGTGTATCAGTTCTATCCCTTACGGATTCGGCCATCACTTGCTCCGGCAGCAGCACCTGCTACAATATCTACAACGGTCCAACCCTGTGCGGAAAGGCTGCTCCGGTATTTTCTCCGGCCACACCGAGTAATGTCACAGCCTGCACGGACAGCACTTTCTTTGCCGTCAGCAAGGGAACGAATATCTATAACCATTATACCGATTCGCTGACAGGCAGCTTCGAGCAGGCCTACCTGAAAAAATGTCTGCAGGCCTACAAGCTCGAGTCCTTCACGGTCACCCATGCGCAAAGGGAACATCACTATACGCTCTACTATTATGATCAGGCCGGCAACCTGCTGAAGACGATCCCGCCGGCAGGGGTACAACAGTTCACGGATACGAACGAGCTGAAACTGGTGCGATCGGCCCGCGCTGTCGGTGGGGTGAAAACACCCACCCATACCCTGCCAACGAATTACAGGTATAATTCCCTAAACCAGGTGGTGGCTCAACGCTCTCCGGATGGAGGGAGCAGTCGTTTCTGGTACGACAGGCTGGGCAGACTGGTCCTGTCGCAGAATGCGCGGCAGAAACCCAACAACCAGTACAGCTATACGCAGTATGATACGATCGGTCGCATTATCCAGGTGGGCCAATTGGTCAGCGCTACGGCTATTTCAGACGTAGAAAGTCGGAAGGATTCGTCTTTACGGGCATGGATGAATAATGCGGCCAGTTCAGCTACTCAGATCACGGCGACTGTAT
>Ga0247778_1001217_pt1 | contig 12698 bp, 6 predicted proteins | sample UWRJL049202B5_FD_179939 | JGI IMG/M metagenome (GOLD analysis project Ga0247778, IMG submission 179939) | Plant litter microbial communities from Arlington Agricultural Research Station in Wisconsin, United States - UWRJ-L049-202B-5 | ecosystem: Environmental > Terrestrial > Plant litter >... | reverse complement strand
AAAGATCAACACCTTCATTTTGCTGGTTGGAAATAAAATAGACCTCGCCATCCTTTAGCTCCCGGTGGATAAAAAGAACATTCTCCTTCGTCGCACCCTCCACCGTCTTCGTACCGTCCTTTACAGTCCCACTCCCCTCATTCGTCTCAATCGCCTTAAAATCAGGCCCCACCTTGATCAGGTCCATTGCCTCCTGCATATCCATCCCGCTGATGACGAGCCCCTTGCCATAGCGATTGACCTTACTGTTCACCCCATCGACAGCACCCCATAACGCAGCAGCCATCGATCGTACGGCATCATCCGATTGAGGATACCCCTGCAGACTAGGTGATCTTTCAGGCCTGGGACCCAGTACCACGGCGCCATTTTGCACCAGCTCTTTTATTTTTGACAACAGCTCGGGCCGCATCGTATTGATCTTCGGCAATACCAGGATACTATAATGGATACCATTGGGCAAAATCAACTGACCGTCCTTTACGGACAAATTGCCCCTGATCACATCCCCATTGATATAGTCGAATGAATACCCCTGAGGTAATGCAGGATCGGTAACACCCATCAATTTAGGGGCATCATCCCCGATAAAATACGCGGCATCCGCAGCATATTGCCCCTGCTGCAACATCATATTACATCTTTTGATATATTGCACAAATACATCCATATCAAAGAACCAGGTATTTGCCCGGTTAAATTCGGTCCCGAACCATGCACTGATACCCGGCTTGGGATCGCACTCGGGCTGGTGGATAAACACATGCAGCAAAGTATTGTTGACCCCATCGGCAAAAAAACGATCCCCGCGCGGTTTCAACATGCCCGGATGCGCACGCCAGGGATTGCCCGCAGACGTAAATGACTCCGAAGACACCTTGACCTTCCCATAAATATGCGCCGCAGAGGATGCAGCCCTGTTCTCAACCGTACCCAGACGCCCCTCACCCCAAAATTCACCCGCGACTTCGTCCGACTGCCCGCCATATTGTAAGAACTCCGCGGGAAATCCAAAATAACCATAATTCTCCAGCCAGGTCGTCAGACCATGTCGATGGCTCACTTCCCGCAGACCGCCTACATAATTAAATGCCGCATCATCCGCGATGAGCCGCCGGAGATCCCAGAGGAACCGGTCCGAAAGATCGGCACTGCCAACAACCTTACCCTGTAAAACAGGAATAAAAGGTACTGGATCATAATGATATTTATTGTTAAACTCAGTTATCAGCAAGTCGGTCCAGTTCTGGCTGCCCGTTTCATAGCTGTCCGCTACAACCACAGTAAGGGTCTTGCGATCCTCCGGCGGGACCCTCTTCAAAACCTGTCCCACATAGGCGTCGAAATGCTCCTCGATATGCGCCTTGCTCATTTTGTCCGTTTCCAGGCCCGTGGCTTCCGGCGTTGCAGGCACATTATGCATGTAGGTCGGGGTCATGCCGCAGCGTTCGATGATCCAGCTACCGGCAGGCACATTCCAGTTGAGCGTACCATCCGCATGCATAAAAGGGGAAATATCCACCACCCTTGCCGGGTCGATAATATATTTCGAAGGCTCCTCAGGCGCCGGGTCCCACAGATAGGCATTAAAGATCAAATCCTCCGTCTGCCACGCCTTGGCTAGGGTCTTTTCCATAACATGATCAACCACCGCAGTAGATGAAAAATTCAATTCGGAAATCCCCGAATGACCAGAGACCCGTGTCAGCACGATCCTATAGCTCGCAGCCGTCGTGGCCGGTATCGAAATAACCGACCTGGCCCAGGGTATGAAGCCAAAGTTCAGCGCCGGAGCCCTTCGATCCACTGTAAATTGCTTAACAGTGACATATTCATCATTGATCTTTGCCTGGATGACACCTTCCATATACACCCGCTCGTGCAAAGTTGACAAGGTCAGGCTCCGCACAGTATAGGGCTCTGCGGTATTGATGTCCAGCGAGAAAGGCTGACCCTCACGAATAACAATACCCGTTGCCTCATTATGATCCATCAATTTACCCAACGAGTCCACAGCCGGTACCGATGACAGTTGCGGCTTCAGTACGCGCATATCACCATCATAATCATCGGCCACAGGATAAGCCAAAACCTTTACATCCTGGAAGTCCACGTTTGGCTTCACCAATCGCTCATTAAAATGCATAGGCCCTTTGACCATAACCTCCGACGAACTCAGGTAGCGCATGCTCTGCTCCGGCCTTACCCAGGGCCCTCCCGCCTGGCTCCAACCCGGACCGTTAAACAATCCGATCTGGATATTCAGCCGGGTCGCCGTCTTCAGAGCCGTGTGCAAAATATCCCACCATTCCTCAGAAAGGAACTTCACCTTTCCATAAGGCACATCGTTCAATCCGATATCCCCGATAAAAGCCCTGTTGATCCCCACCCTTTTCATGGCTTGAAGATCCTTGACAACCCCTTCCTTTGAAACATTGCCGGACAACCAATACCAATAGACACTGGTTTGAATAGAATCCGGGACAGATCTCCACCGTGATTCAAGAACCTTGAACCCGGCGTTTTGACCTTTTGTCCCGGTTACAATAAAAAACATTAAGAAAAAATACAAACAAATTTTTTGTGACAGCGTCATAGATTCTAAAAATAAGGATTTAGCGTTACTTCCGATAAAAGAAGCGGATTCATACTTATCCGCAAAGAATGAAGGGCCTTCGTCAAATGATTCCGGACCGTCTTGGGAGAAATGGATAAGCGGGCCGAAATCTCTTTATGACTTAAATATTCAATGCGACTGAGCCGATAGACCTCCTTGCATTTTTTCGGCAGGCCATCGATCACATTGTATATCTGACCTTGCAATTCTTTATATTCCAGCATATCGTATGCTCCCTGATCGGCAATCGTTTCGATAATCCCATTCATAATAGATTCATATTTTTTCGATTCCCTCACCTTCCGGTAAACCTCGTAGCGAACAGCAACCAAAAGATAATTCTGAAAAGAGGATCGGATATCTATTTCATTCCTCTTATTCCAGATCCGGGTAAACAGATCCTGGATGATATCCTCACAGGCCTCCCGGTCTTTCAAAACCCTGAACGCAGCAATGTAAAGATCCTTCCAATAACTTTTATAAAGAAAGACAATGGCATCCTCATCAAAACACGAAAAAACTTCCCTGAAAGCTAGGACATCCAGCCCGTTTTTTACTCCTACAGTTAATTGCATTTCTTTTATACTTTCTGACATATTTATATTATGCTGCATTCCTTTTTTAAATATCTGAATGTGACAACCGCAGAGGAACGGTGGGGAATGTATATCACGACCGTTGGCTATTCCAAAGTTAGCCCCGACGACAGCTATCCGAACCAGGAACATCCATCCAGTCATCAGTTGACATGGAACAGGGGCCGCATTCTGAATGATTATTATATCGTTTTTATATCAAAAGGAAAGGGGCAATTCGAATCAGCCCTGTCAACGGCTGCTGACGCTGTCGCCGGCACTTGTTTCTTCCTTTATCCCGGCGTCTGGCACCGGTATAAACCTGACCACAAATCGGGCTGGGAAGAATATTGGGTCGGCTTCAACGGGTATTATATTCAGCAGTTGATGGCAAATGGCTTCTTTGATCGTCAGACCCCTTTAGTCGACCTTGGATTGAATAAGGACATTCTCCATTTATTCAGAAATTTGATCGAGACCGTCCAGGCCTCTTTGGCCGGTTACCCGCAACAGATCGCCGGCATCACCATGCGAATATTGGGATTGATCAATAACGTGGCATTTCATCTTGATTATAATAATGACCCAGTCGGAAAATTGATCGCCAAGGCCAGGTTTATCCTCCAGGAGTCCTTTGAAAGATCGATCGATATGCAGCAGTTGGCCAAAGAATTGCCGATGAGTTATTCCTCCTTCAGAAAATCCTTCAAAGAGATCACAGGCGAATCACCCAATCAATATCATTTGAACCTCCGGTTGAACAGGGCAAAAGATCTGCTGACCTCTACCGTCCTTAAAATAAATGAGATCGCCGAACATACCGGTTTTGAGTCGGTCTTTTACTTCTCAAAGATCTTTAAAAAGAAGAATGGAGTATCTCCAAAATTCTACCGCGGTACTGATGAATAAGATCAGAATCCATAGGCGCTTATCTCGCCTATAACCATGTAATTATGCGGCCCTGATACACCGACGAATTTAAAATACCTGGCCTTCGGCTGGCTTGCCATGGGATAGCTTTGCTCCCCATTGATCATCCGGTTGAAGGGATAAATACCCTGATCGGTCCAGCTTATATTGTCCGTACTCGTAAGGAATTGTATCTGATCCGGCGCCCGGTCGTCCCCTCCCGTCTCAGCAGTGGTCCGCCATACACCGAATTTATTGATCGTCCTTTCAACTCCCATATCGATAGTGGCAAAATGGGGATAGGTCGACGTCCCAGCATCTGTATGCCAACGGGTAGCATCCGTACCGTCGATAAAATTAATGACGGCATTGGCATCACCGCCATGCTGGGTAGAGTAGCCAATGATACTCCAGTCCTTTTTATCAAAAGAAATTTCCCCCAGATTTGAAGAACCAGTGTAAAACTCGTCGATGCTCAGCGTATCTGGTTCAAAAACCGTCCGGTATTGCATGGCTGTCCCCAGCTTGACATCCGTCAATACAGAGGACGATTGCGTCACCGGGAATCGGACGGTCTTGCCCGTTCCGGTAAGATCGGTGTATGTCAATTCCGTGAATATGGCACCGTTGGAGATATCCGCATTACCCCATTTAATGGTGAGCTTATCGTTCTTGTCGAGCAATACTGAATTCACCGGCCTGGTCAACAATTGCGATTGATACCTGTCACCAAAGGCGCCCGACAGCAATTCCACCGGAATGGAGGGCACACCCTTATTATCATAGGTCTTGATCTCGAAAGAATAATCTTTTTCAGGCAAATTGTCGATGATGACGCTGATCGTATCGGCATCATCCTTGATAAGCACTTCGACCGAGTCCGTATAATTGTTCCAAAAAATCCTGGCTTTTGTCACATTGGGATCTGCCCCCCTTAACCAGGTTATTTTGACCCTGTTATGCCCCGCATATGCCTTGGGAGATTTCGCTTTGCCCGTGTAGGGGATCCCCCCGACCACGACATATTGCTTGTAAGTGCTATCCATTTTTTTACATGCCGAAAACAGCATGAACAGCAATAAGCTGGGAATGATATATATAGATTTCATAAAAATCGCTTTGAGATGGTTTGTTTAAAATACCGCTTAGGGCTTTATTTGTCCCCAAAAGGTCAGTTCTGAAATAACGATCTGTCCGGAACTGCTGTATGATTCCAGGGCATTCAGCCGGATGTAACGAACAGCAGGAATGACATTCTCAAATTCAAAGTCTTCCCCATTGGCACAGGCATAGTTATAGTCATCCTGGTTGGTCTGCCCCATCGGCAGCCCGGAAGGTTTAAAAGAATGGAAGGTTCCCATCAAAGTCCAGCTGGCGTCAAAGCTTCCATCGGGGTTCGGATTATTCGAGCCCCATATTTCAAACGTTTTCAGCGCGGAAGCAATATAAAAGTGATCGGTGTTCACTTGAAATTCCTTAAACCTGCTCAGCAAGACCTTTTGCCCAAGGTCCAAAGTAAACCATTGAGGGATAACAGAGTTGTTGGCAGAAGCCCATATCCCGTTCCATAAGGTCCCTCCATTAAAAATATTTGACAATCCATATTGCGACTCCGCAGGCTTGTAGACATCCGTCGGCAGCTGCAGGATGGAAAATTTATCTTTGGGGATCAATTCTTCAGGCAAAGGAGTCACCATTTTGATTAAAGTATCTGATTTGTTATTCCAGCGATCCCAGAGCACCACAGCGAACTTCTTTTCAACGGAGTCCAGGCCTCTGAAGGAAAAGGATCCTTCCAGGGCCCCGGTATAAAACGTGTTTAATGTCGTCCAGCCGCCGGCGCCGGTACTGTCCATCAACAGTTCTATGGCCAGGTTGGCCTGGGATGGGTTCTTGAAGCTGATCCTTACCCCACCGAATGCAGCAGTGAGACTCAGTTCCTTATATACCGTCCTCACGGGTGGCGAGAGAGGAACAATACTGACGGACACTGGTTCGGACGCTTTTTCATTTTTGCCGACACTATAGATCTTCACCTGGTGGCTCAATGTGTCTCCATAGCCCACAAGGGCGAGGGTATCATTATAATAGGAACACTTCGCTTCCCGGAATATCCCGGCTCGGATTTCATATACCGCCTTAGCATAGAAGAAGTTGGGATCTTTGGGGATCTTGTAATGGATCATGGCCCCACCCGGCGTAGCCGCAATCGTTACATTACTGACCTGCGCCGGCGCAGGGGAATTGGGATCGATATGATCCAGCCTGTCCTCTTTTTTGCATCCCGCACCCAGGATGAGGGTTAGGCATAAGAAGAGGAAATATATCTTACTTGCAGTGGTCTTTTTCATTTCGATTTTCATTTACGATTACCAGCCAAGATTTTGTACGAGGTTACTGTTAACGGTGATATTGTAGTCCCTGATCGGCCAGAAATAATCTTTTACCCCGAAGGTTTGGTTGAAAATTTTCTTAGGAACATAATAAGCCGCGGTGCTCGTCTGATTGACGTCCCAGCCCATCACCGTACTGTTCAATTCCTTTGCTGCTTCTTTCCACCGGCGCAGATCCCAGAACCGCTGACCTTCAAACGCCATTTCTATCAATCTTTCCTGGTGAATGATCTCGCGCATACCGTTCTGGGTGGTGAACTTTCCGGGGTTGGAGGAGAATTGCGTCCAGGAGTCTTTTACAGACTTCAGACCTGCTCTTTTTCGGATCAGGTCCAGGTAGGTATGCACCTCGTCGGTAGGACCAGCCGATTCGTTCAATGCCTCAGCATAAAGAAGGTAAAGGTCCGAAAGGCGCAAAGTTGGCCAGGGATAGGCAGACACGGAATAACCCGTTTGCACAATCACATTCTGATAGTGCACCAACTTCTTGACATAATATCCTGTAACAGTGGCATAACCCGGCTTACCCACTCCCTGGGGCTCCTTGAATTTTGCCGCCAGCGCAAAGAGAGACTGATCCTTGCTGTCATCATAATTCCCCTGCCCATACCATATGCCGGCATCAAATCCCATGTCGGCATAGAATCTGGGTTCACGGTCGAAATTCAATCCTGCAGTCGTGGCGCCATTGCGGATATATATTTTGTAATCACTCGTTGCCTTTCGTAAAGAATACCTGGCCCCGTAATTCCATGTATTATCCTCCGATATAGGCACGCCATTGCTGGAGTAATACATTTCTGCAATTTTCAAAGGAGGGGAATACAATCCTTTTGTCACTGTTTCATCTAAATATCGTACATCCAGGAATGGCGTCATCAGTTCCTGCAAATGGCCAGTATTCATCATGGTATTGCCCCAAATAATCTCGCTGTTCCATTTTTCAGTAATGGCATTCCGTATACTCAATTGCGTCATGATAGTATCCGACAACTGAAATTGCTGAAAGGCCGGTTGATAATAGTACAGTTTCAGGCCCAGGCCATCCGCCATATCTATAGCTCGTTTGCAGGCAGCTGCCGCAGAATCCCATTTAGCTTTCGATACGGTCTCACTGAATAGTTTTGTGCCGTCGTTGTTTTTCAGGCTTTGTTGGTCGGTATTCCCATTAAACAAGGGGCTGGCGGCCGTCACCAGTATCTTGGCCTTGAAAGTCATCGCGATCAGCTGCGTGACGCGTCCCAATTCCCGGGTAGGGTTGTCAATGGTCTGCGGAAGCGAGGGGATGGCCTCGTCCAGGAGCTCCGTAATATAATTAAAGCAGGAATCGACCGGCGCACGAAAGACTTTCACCTGATTGGCATCCGCATTCACAGGTAAGTTCACCTTCACCAGAGGAATAGGGCCATACTTCCTCAACAGTTGAAAATGATGATATGCTTTCAGAAATTTCACCTCGGCGATCCAGCGGTTTCTTTCCGCGGCTTTAAGATCGGGGACCTTACCGATGTTCTCCAGAAAAATATTACAATCCCTTAATCCCCGGTAAATGTAATCCATGTTTTCTGCGTAGGGGTTGACAACATTCTGCAATCCTTTGGCAATGTTCTTATAGATACCGCCATTGTCGTCATTTTCCCAGAGTTCATCGCCTCCTAACATCGCCGGGTCCTGCTCAGGATCCCCGTCCCTCTGTATATAGGAATAGCAGGTGAACAGGTATTTCTCCGCCTGGCTCCGCATGGTGAAGGCATTGTCGATGGTAGCCACATTGTCAGGCACCACATCCAGATACTTCCTGCAGGAGGTCAGACCCGCCAGCAGGATCAATACTATTATTCCGGTGAGTTTATATTTTTGCATGATCGTTTATTAAAGGTCATTAATTGAAACTAACATTCAGACCGACATTGTATACCCTTTGCACAGGATATCCCAGGCCGTTGCTTCCCATTTCTACATCCCATAGCTTGAATTTGCTAAAATTCAACAGGTTGCTGCCATTGACATACAATCTGAGGTTAGAGGTATGCAGCCGGGTCAGGATCTTTCTGGGGAGGGTATATCCTAACTCCACCTGTTTCAATCTCAAAAAAGACCCGTCGCGCATAAACCATGTGCTTGTCTGGGCATCATTGGCATTGACCTGCGGACTCAGGCGCGGCCAGAGCGCGTACACATTCCGGTTGTCTTCCGACCAGTAACTGTCGGCATACGCTTTTAAAACCTGGTTTTGTAACTTTCCGCCAATATTCTCACCGGGATAAACATAGGAGGCAAAAGGAGAGGTCGCATTCACGTCTATCCAAAAAGATTCGTTGGCAAGCCCCTGGAAGAAGGCCGACACATCAAACCCCTTAAACCCAGCGGAAAAGCCGAAACCAAATACAATCTCGGGAGTAGTAGGGTTACCGATTGGAACGATATCCGCTTCCGTGATCTGACCATCCTTATTCACATCCGTATATTTGATATCACCGCCGCCATAGACGCCATAGTTCTGCTTGGGGGAATTAGCCGCTTCGTCATCGTCGACAAACAACCGTTCGGCGATATAGCCATAGTTCTGGTTAAGGGAATTGCCAATCCGGCTTCGATATCTTTCCTTATACTGAGGCTCCTCAAATACTTTGAATTTACTGCTGGCATAGGTAAAATTCCCCCTGGCAGAGAACCAAACCCCGTTCCTGAAATTTTGGGTAAAGTCAATGGAAATATCCGTTCCCCTACTGCTGGCTTCTCCCACATTGGCCTTGATAGGCGCCGAGAACCCGCTGGTCACCGGCACCGATGACCTGTCCATAAGAATATGAGTACGATCCTGGGTATAAAATTCTGCGATGATATTGATCTTGTTGAACAGTCCCAGTTCCAGCGCCAGATTCTTTTGTTTAGAAGTCTCCCAGGTGATGGCGGGGTTAGAATATCTTGTGACAGAAACACCATTCAAACCTTCGCCACCCGAAAAATCACGGCCAAAATACGCACCTCTGGCAGGCTCGTTCATATTTACATTGGAAAGGTAGAAGAACCGGTCTTCCGGCCTGCCGATGGCATCATTGCCGACCAGGCCATAGGTAGCCCTCAACCTGAGATTGGATATATAGTTCGGCAAGTCCTTAAAGAATTTTTCATTGGAGATGGTCCAGGCCACGCCGGCAGACGGGAAAAATCCCCAACGCTTATCCTTATAAAAACGCTCGGATCCATTATAACCGAAGTTGAATTCCGCAAAGTACCGGTTGTCATAGGCATAGGTCGTCCGGCCGGAGAGACCAAGATTTCTGAATGGCAGGGACAATTGGAGGCTGCCGGCATTCGCAGTCAGATTATCCCTCATCATATAGACGAGCAATCCACTTAAATGATGCTTCTTGCTAAATGTACTGTTGTAGTTCAGCATCGATTCCATATAAAAAGTGGAAGAAACGTTCTTGGGGCCTTCCTGGTATCCCAGGTATTCCGTTCCACCATCCGGGTTTATATTGGTGATGGAATAGTTCGTTTTTGTTTCATCATAACCGGCTAACTTATACCAGTAAGGATTATAAAACCTGCTGACATCAAAATTGGCAGAACGATTGGTATTGACCATGGTACGAAACGACAAACCCTTCGTCAGAAAGGCAAGGTCCTGTTTGATCTCCACCTGCGCCAGCATCAGCGAACTGGAAGCATCCCTATAACCTTTTGTCATCTCGGCGTATGGATTGATATACTGCCCGGCATCGTAATTGCCGAACATGATATGCTTGACAAATTTATGCTCTTCATCCAGGGGATAATAGGCCGGAAATAATACGGGATTGGATCGCATGACCTTTGTATACATAGCCGCTCCGCCATCGATGGGGCCCGTATATGCATCGAAATTTCCGCTGAGACGAACGATCATTTCTGTCGTTTTGGTCACATCGATGGTCACATTGCTTCTCAGCGTATAGCTCTTCAGACTGATGTTATTATTAAAATTATTGCGCTTGTCCACTTTCATGATCCCGTTGTCCTTATTATAGGAACCGGATACAAAGTACTTGGCAACTCCGCCGCCGCCGCTGATATTCAGGTTCAGGCGCTGATTCTGCGTATTGTCCCTGAACATGATCTTTTTCCAGTCATTGGCAGGATAAATATTGGGATTGGCGCCGGCCTTCGTACTCGCGATCTTGTCATCGGAATAAAAAACCTCTCCACCCCCTACCACCTCACCCAATGGCGTCCGGGTCAATACGGCCTCATTCGACATTTTCATATATGTGACAGGATCTGCCAGCGCTACATTCTTTGTAGGGGCAGAAATGGAATTTTCAATTCTGAGAGCCAGGTTGGCCCGCCCTACCTTTCCCTGTTTTGTAGTCACCAGGATCACGCCATTGGCCCCCCTTGCGCCATATAAGGCCGTGGCGGTCGCATCCTTCATAATGGAGAAGCTGGCGATATCGTCCGGCTGCAAACGTGCAAGATCCTTAGTCGTCAGCTCAATGCCATCGATAAGGATCAAAGGCGATGTCTTATAGCCAAAAGTAGTAACACCCCTGACAAAGAAGTCGGCATTGTCCTGCCCCGGTTCACCACTGCGCTGATAGGATATGATCCCCGCCGCCCTCCCCGCCAATGCAGTGGTCAGGTTGCTGGACGGCACCTTCAGATCGGAGGTTTTGATGCTGGTGACCGAGCCCACCATATCCGTCTTTTTCTGGGTCCCATAGGCCACCAGGACAACTTCATCCATTCCCTTGGTATCCGGCAGCATCAGGATATTCAACACCGTCCTTCCCCTCACAGGCACTTCCTGTGTTATATAGCTGATAGAAGAAAAGACAAGGACCGCATTATCATCCGGCACATCGATGACAAATTTTCCATTCTGGTCGCTTTTCGTTCCTATCGAGCTTCCCTTCACCAGCACAGTCACCCCGCTCAGGATCCCGGCCGAATCCCTGATCGTACCGGTGATAGTGATCTTCTGCGGCCCCTTATCCGCGCCTCTGATCAAAATTTCAGGCGCCGGTTTGTTCTTGACAATAATGGTCTGCTTCTCGATAACATACGTCACCGGTTGCCCCTCAAAAGATCTCTGCAGAGCAAACTCCAATGACGCATTACGGATATCCAGGCTGATCGGCCGGGTCTCTTTCAATAAAATAGGATTATAGAGAATGTTATAGCCTGACTGTTTCCTGATCTCTTTCAGAAGATTTTCCAGGGTTGTCTCTTTCACAGACAGGCTTATATTTTGTCCATATCCTGCCGCACGGGCCTCTAACAGTAAGCCAATAAACAGAATAAGCGTTAGCCTTAGTACCAAAAAGGTTTTATACATCTCAGGTTAAATTAATGGGGACTAAGCCCAATTATTGGGAATAATTTAACTAAAGACGTTTGACAGAATAAAAGAGGGGGGGTAGAAGTAATTTATGTCATCAGAAGACATCGATCTTCCGATCCTTTACCGTAAAAGTAGCGGTGCCGGTAGTTTGCAGCAAATGCAATACATCCTGCACATCCCCATATCTGGAGATGGTGCCGGAAAAGAATTTTCTTTTCATATTTCCATGATATTCAACCTCGACATTGTACCATCTTGCGATCTTTCGCATGACAACATGGATATCTTCACTGTCAAACTGGAACATTCCGTTCTTCCATGCCAGGGCGGCCTCGATATTCCCCTCCCCGATTGTCAGATCATCGCCGGATAATTCCGATTGCTGACCGGGCCGCAGCGTCTTTGATGCAATCGGTTGCCCTCCGGAATCTCCCTTCACCCCGCTTACCCTGACCATACCATTGATCAAAGTGGTCCTTATATAGCTCTCTTCCGTATAAGCATTGACATTGAACATAGTACCCAGTACTTCGATCTTTTGATGATTGCTCACAACGATGAAGGGAAGACCACATCCCTTTTTTTCGATCTCAAAGTATCCTTCCCCGCTCAATTCTACCACTCTTTGATCCGCATCGAATCGTGCGGGGTACTTAAGAGAAGATGCAGCATTCAACCAGACCTTCGACCCATCGGGCAGTACCACCTGGAATTGCCCCCCTTTAGGAGTGGAGATCGTATTAAAAGCCGGGAGACTGGCCATCGGCGCACCGCCGGCCACGGGTTTCGCTTCATAGGTAATGAGACCGTTGGCCATCTTTTTAATGACCGCATTGGACTGGGTCGCAATGTCGCCTGCAGCAATCGTATCCAGA
>Ga0247778_1001216_pt1 | contig 12723 bp, 17 predicted proteins | sample UWRJL049202B5_FD_179939 | JGI IMG/M metagenome (GOLD analysis project Ga0247778, IMG submission 179939) | Plant litter microbial communities from Arlington Agricultural Research Station in Wisconsin, United States - UWRJ-L049-202B-5 | ecosystem: Environmental > Terrestrial > Plant litter >... | reverse complement strand
GAGGATTACGAGCAGCTATGTGCTCTGGTCAGTCCGAGACGCCCAGTTTCCTGCTTCATTCTAATGCTCCTAGCTCTCCGTGCAGCGCTTGCGATTCTGCCTCTGGGGACAGTCCGTGGGGTTAATTCCAAACCCGTCGAGCGGTTTGAAGCGGCAGTATGACAAGGCCCTGGACCAGCCTGATATAAGGCCCAATATTGAGAGAATCCTGTTCAATATTAAGACTCTGCTTGACAATGCGAGCAAAGTGGATAAACAGTATGGAGAGGAGTTGATACCATCTCTAGAACTATGCGTCTCGAAGGGGCAGGATATTTTCAAGGGGACCTTCGAGCGATTCAGAGGCCGTGTGCAAAAACATCAGCAAGACGCATCGCCACGGAAGGTTGCGCGGTGGGCCATTCATGATGCGAATAAATTTGAGGATACAATCAACCGGCTGGAGAAATTCGTCGACGGCCTTGAGAATATCACCAAGTCTCTGAAATCGCTTACCGATTTGCACGCTCAGCTGCAAGAAGAGGTTGAAGAGATCTCCGATGCTCAAAGCCTCAAGCTACTTCGGAGTGCGAGCTCCAGATGTTCGTCATATGTTCTATCGGGTTCTTCCAGTAGACGATTGATCACCGATGTGGCGGAATCCGTACTTGAACAGCAGTCGCTTGCCACTCAATCTACTGGAAACAGAGATTCGTTCGTCACAGCTTCGGGCAGTAGGGACAAAGTGCAAGAGAGTCTAAAAAGTGGAGATATCAGAATTCCTGGAACGTGGCCGGATTCTCTTGAGTCTCGATCTCGCCTTTCCAGCCCCCAGATGTTCAATGACCAGCATCCACCGGCAAATCGGACAGTTCAGCATCTGATGAATACAAAAGCCAAGGGAAAGAGAAAGAGAGAAGAGTTTGCCACAAAGCATCTCAACGATGTGATTGACCAGGAAGTAATTCTAGACCAGAAGAACATTTCGGACGACTGGCAAACGGAAGATATCCCACAAAATCAGCGATTGTTGCGCGGCCTAATTGAAAGTTCAGAACCACGAAAGCCATTGAGCTTTGTTGCCGGTGATGCCAATTACGGTCAACAGCTTGCTTCCATTAAAAAGAAAGATGAAGAGTTCTGGTGTCAGAATTCCGGCCGCTTTGTACTGCATGCCGAGGCTAGTCCCTACGCAACAAAACGGATGTTTCTAGAGCTCCGAGATATTCGCGCAAGCAAGATACCTTTTATCAGCGCGACTCCCCTGGACGATAGACTTGACAGAGTTTTGTGTTGCATTGAGGGACCCCCAGAAACTCCATACGAAGGGGGAGTATTCTGGATCACCGCTCAGGTGCCTCAAGATCCCCAGAGTCCACTACTTCTAAGGTTCCAAACTAAGATTTATCACCCAAATATATCGTCGCAGGGGCATATTTGTGCAAATTACCACGATATGTGGCATTCGGCCGAGGCTGATAGTTCAGAGAATACCTGGTGTTGGAGGAGGAAGGGTGATATAACTTGGTCATTGGGAGCACTACTTACTGCGCTGTGTGGACTACTAGCAGCTCCTGACGTAGATGATCCCTTAGTTCCAGAAATCGCGCGGACGTATTTGAAAGATCATGAGGCATACTGGAAAGCCGCCAAGCTTTACACCGACCGTTATGCAGCACAACAAAGACCCGAAGAAGACAATCTGATTTTCCTCGACAAGACGGTAGCCTCTGGTGCTCCTGTTGGCCACCTCACTCCGCCATTATCGGAACCAGCAGATACAATTAGTATACAGTCGTTTCCAGACTGTGGTGATAGTGAACGGCACCCTTGGTTGGAACACCGCCAGAAAAGACTTTGTGCCGAAGCAGAAGCTCGCATAAACTCTATCGAGGTTTGCGAGCTTACGGGCGAAGCTAGATATCTTATGACGATGCGAAAACAAAAGGCTATGCAGGAGGAGCAAGGTAAAATGGAGGAACATGCTCCAGATGCCAACCAAAAATTACAAGACGCGCTCGAAGAATGATAGGACAAAACAGATTTCAACTTCAAAGAGTCGATAGCCACTAGCTAATCACAAAATGACGCTCTCTATTCAGCCCCCTCGTCAATGCATCCCAAAAAGACACACCCGACACTCTAAGAAAGCATGAAAAAACAAGACAAAAAAGTAACGTCCCTTCCTTCCCTCGGCTCCTCGTGTAACTATTCCCATCCCTCAGCCCCATCACGTGCACAACCGCGCCTCTTGGCAACAATCCTCCAGGATCGCACAGTAACTTAACTGGTGTAATTCCGCAGTTTCAGCCTCCCGCTTAGGAAATTACAAAATGTATTTTTGCACGACGCTGGATCCTGCTCCTTCCGGGGGTATAATATAACATGTTTATGTGTTTCCTTCGCCCTTTGCGTTTGTTTCCTTTACGTCAACTCTCACTTTCTCGTTCCATCCCAGCAATTGCAAGAGACTTTTTTTCTTCCAAACAAACTCAAAGAAAATTACAATCATAGCAAACCCTTTTACCACTCGGCTTGGCTTCCTGACATAAATACGAGATTGATTTATCGACGTTACTCAACGATCTGAAAAGAACAAAACACCAACATGCGCGCAACATTCCTCATCCTCGGCTTCACAGCCCTAACATCAGCGCTCTCCCTCCGCTCCTCCCTCCCCGATACAGCGGCACTCGCCAAACGGGACGACTGCACTTGTCAGAAAATCGGTACCTGGTGCTCCTCGCGAGCGACTACGGGGCAATTGAGCGGGACGTGTGCGGATAACACGCTGTGGGCGTGCTCGACTGTGGGGGGAATTGCTAGTGGGGTTGCTTGTGTGGGTGATGCTTGCTGTACGGAGGGAGGTGGAACGGGGAAGTTCAGTGGTGATGCTTGTTCTGCGGCAGCGTGAAGTGGTCTGAGAGGGGAGAAAGGAAGCGTAAGGGATGGAGGAGAAGGGCTGTGATGGGTAGGATTGAAGATGGGAGTTTTGGGTATGGGATATGGTACTGGAGGAGTTAAAAAGGGCATTCGCGTGGTGGAGTTTGGAACGTACCTAGCACTGTACGGATGCATACCATGGGCTTCATTGGGTATACACAACTTGCAATTTCCAATATACATGAAACCAATATCAAATATGTCCCTCTATTCCTAAACGCCTCGCAATGCAGTGCCCAATGTAAATTCAAGCCCATGCCCCGACCAGTGCCATCAATGTGGCGCCCCCAATAACAGCAGCAAATGCCTCCCACCTCCTTCGCCCCTTTAATATCTCATAACTCTTATTACTCAGGAAGTCCTCCGCGAGCAATTGCACCAATCCTGCAAATAGCAATAGACCGCTCGATATCCCATTCATAAACCCAACCATCAGTAACCCCGCCGCGCTATGCGGATCATACAAATTATGTACAATAAGCCCAATTGCTTGCCCGATTGGCGTAGTAGTGCCATATGCGAGGACCATAAGCCAAGGTCTGGGCGAATGAGGTGGGAAATTAATAGCTGCGATTCGGGAGCCAAGGGCCAAGCCTTCGAAGGATTGGTGGAACGCGATGGCGATGAGGAATACCACGAAAGGAGGCCCCGTGGCGACTGAGACAGCCATACCGATGAAAATGCTGTGGAAGAGGATGCCGGCTTCTAGGAGGAGGCATTGAAGTATTTGACGCTTGCGTTCCTCTTCGGGGGAGAGTACCGCATTTGTTTGGGGTGTGGTTTCGGGGTCGGATGGAGGAGTGTTGAAGGCTTGGGCTGTGGGATCGAGTTCTTCGAGGTCAAGATCGGAGTCATCATCGTTATCTTCGTTCTCATCGTGATATTTACTGGCGCTGGCTTTGGCTTCATGGCGGGGAGATGGAGTCGCGACTGGTAGTGGGGAAACACCTGCGACTAGCCCTTCCGATGCATCTAGGTCCTCCAATGCTATGTCCTTTGGCCGATGGTTCAGTCCCAGCTTTCCCAATCTGCCATTCGCTTTCTTCGGTTTAGGTTGCGCGGATCCATTTGTAGTATGTTTTGGTTCTTCCTCTTCATCCGGCACAGTATCCCAAGCCCCGCCATGTGAATGCGAATGTCCAGCCCCTCGAATAGTCAAGAACATCTCCAAGCCCACAACCACCAACGCGGAGATCATTGCGACCAAGCCAGCCAGAGGCCGGTACCCTTTGCTGAAGAAATGTGGAAGACATGGGTCTGAGAGTGATGTAAACGCGGTTGGCAGAAGATGGACGAAGGCTGTCGCTATCAGAACCCCCGTTCCAAAATGCTGTGATATAAATATGAATCTGCCCGCCCCAGCATTTTTCGAGGATCTTCGAGATATCAGGGGAAATCCGCATGCTGGCAGAGGGTTAGCAGATGCTATTGTCTCCTGGAATGGGGGGTATACCAACTGTACTCAATACGAGGATCAAGATCAGCGCACCTACATGCACTGACGTATTGTAGCTCCCTTTGACCCCAGATCCGCACTGCGGCTTCGTCGTCTCTTCAGCTCGTCGTGCCAATTCAGCTCGTAGGAACTCCGTTGATATGCTGGACCATGATGGAGCTGCCTTGCGTTAGTTGTGATTCTGCATTGACGATGGGAATTCCATACCTGAGCTCTCAGCATTCGGATTGGCCATCGTTCTGCGTGTACTTTCACCTGGAAGCTGACCGCAAGATCATGGTGTATGTACAGGATCCGGACGTGGCTTCTTCACTTGCTTATTGACAAAGGGATGGGCCTCCTGAAGTTCGGATGCCCAGGCAGCGCTTAAACGGCCCAGACTTTTTAGCTTCGCACGTGTGAGGGAGATTGAGGTAGATATTTCGATACATACTTCAGACCTCTTGGCTTTCATTCCTTTTCAAAGATAATTGTAAATTTGTATATCCCTATATCCCCTACAGATTTATTTCAACGTTCATCCGTATTCTTTGTAAGGGTTCTTTCAAAATTCTAATGGCTCTGCAAGTGTCGGTGCCAGGCTAGATAGCTGCTTTCGTTTTACCTTTTCCAACTTTTCGTCCTCGTCTTCTTGAGTTCTAAGATTAACTATATAAAATATTTACCTAGGTACTTCGGATCTGCCGGGTTCCATTCTTTTTTATCATCAAGTGGGAATTTGAAAATGTGTTCATTCGCATTCCTTCAGATAGACTTTGATCGAGATATGAGGGCTCTGCAGGCTGGCACTCAGCCGCTTCCGTTTTTGCTTTTTCTGTTCTGGCGCTCCACTCAGCCTCAAGGCAAGAAGACTTCCACATATTCGTAACACGAGTCCTGGACGATTATTGCTGCAACTTACACTAAAAGTAAGATTCTTGGATTATAGAGTTTTAACATTCCATTCTATAACCGCCGTCCGTCCTCCTGCTAGGCTGTTTCTAAGATGGCTAGTCAAGCGCCAACCTTGCCGCGCCAGCCTCGTACCCCACGAACGTCTTTGGTCGCGCCTTCCCCTCGACCTCAAGTGAACGAGGATGGAAATACAGTACCCGAAACGAGACCTTCATCTGTCCATACTCCTGCTCGGACAAGATTCTACGATTGGGTTTTCACCCCAAGCCATCGAGACCGACTCGAGAACAAGCTCCACTCCGAAGCACGAAAGGATGGGAAAATTAGATCTTTCCTCAAGGACTATGCCAGGCTAAAGAATGCAAAAGGCCAAGAGGTGTTCGATGGCTTACTTCGGTATTGGATTTTCAACAGCTCTTCATCAGTGCCCTCGCTCTACTCCACCGGCCGCGTTCTCGAGTCAACTAAACCGTCTTTCTCGAAATTCATTGATGGCTTGAGAATTGCCCTGCTTTCCGGTGAAGCTGGATGTCTCAGACTTTGGTAGGTACTTCCAAAAATACTCGCATTCAAGTTGCCCTGGTGGTTGGGTTTCGATATGATACGACGGTACTAACATAATATGTATGAAGCTTGATAACCGAGACTCTTCCCAAGAACACGAGATACAAGTTGTACTCATTGAGAGCGAAAATGGTGGTGCCGATGGAGCGTTTATATCGCTGCCCAACACGCGCTATGCTCTACACTATTATGCAAGAATGGGGCGATATCAAAGCTGCTCAAGCATGGATTGATCCGAAAGGATTGAAATGGGCGACTAGAGTTATCAAATTACCATCTCTTGGTATGTAATCACTCAGTCATGTGAATAGCCTAACTGAAGATCCATAGATACTGTGCGCAAGCCTTTCAATGTCAGCGCTTTAGGGGCCACTTATGAACTAAAATGGCCTTCACGGGCTCCCCAATATCGAAGCGATTTTTATGAGTACGTTTGGCAACGTCAAAATAACCCTCCAGCGTTTTCTACTGCTACGGTCGAGTATCAAACAACCAACCAAGGCTCGAGGAATGTTTTTGCCATCCTCTCGTCACCAGTCTCCGGCTCCAACGGGGCGGGCCTTCTTGAGCGATTTGAGAAGGCTCACAAAGACCTATGCCCAGAGAGACAGACATCTTGTAGCGGAGAAGAAAGATTCATTCTCATTCTTCTTTCAATCTTTAATTTGATGATTCAGGACACAGCCGTCTTTGCTGACAGGCTCTCGCAAGAAATTGGGCGGCTTGTGAGTGTCCTCGGCTGCCAGTCGCATGAGTATACGGATCAAGCAGCTGCTAACATTACTAACCACAGACTCCTATCGGACGCCAGAGTCCGTCGGGCAGCAAGCTTCACTTTCTTTCTCATTTGGGAGATTGCAGGAAGTATTCCATTACCAACTTGCAATTGTCCATAACGATCCTGGAAGAAATAATCAATGGGATCACGAATCATCCACTCGTTAGCCAAGATTTGCTGTCGCCCGTGTCAAAGATGAAAGCAGATATCTGCTACCTTGAATCAGAACTAGACGTAATGGAAAGAGATATGCAACAACTATATGCTATGGCAAGTACCCACAGGGAATTCCGTGGCATGTACGCAGCTAAGTCGTTGCCAGCTCAAAGATAAACTTGAACTTCGACAAATACGTCGGACATATATCCTCACATTTCTGGCTGCAATATATTTACCTTTCTCCTTCATGACAGTCAGCAGGTCTCTCACATGTTCCATATATTACCTGCTAATGCTACTTCAGTCGCTTTATGGAATGAATCTTCAAGACCCACTTTGGGGCTCTGTGGACTCAACAAGCCCGCCTTCTACCGAGGCGCGTAAGCAACTCATAAGGAAACTAGATACTACGAACGATACATCGCTTTTCACCCAAACCGAGGCTTCCAACATTATCACAGCCATCAAAGGTTCTGGTGCTCACCTATGGACTCTTAAATCATATTGGTACACCGCAATCCCAGTCACGGTTGCAACAATTCTCTTACCAGTAGTTCTCGGACGGCTACTCCGCCTAACATCACAATTCATATACCCATACGTCCGTCATTGGCGCATCCTCCTTGGACTTTTGGTCATCGCCGGGTCCTTTTTGATTTTGACCAACCGAATTGCCTTCACTGTATATCTTAGCACCATTGCAGGCTTTTTCCTCGCCTTGGCGTTTTGGAGAAAAAAGCACCGCCGCTTCTGGGCGATCTATGCTTCTGGGTGTATCCCTTGCATTGCGCTGACATGGCGAGTAGAGAATGGGACTGTAAGCTTTCCTTCACTTTTTATTGTCGGGTTCTTGCTTTTGTACCTGGTGACGGGGTGGTACTGGAGTGATGCAAAGTTGTCCGTAGAGTTGTTGTTACAGAATCTGCGTGGTCAATGGGCGCCTGAGGAAAACGGACAAGCAGTCGCGGAAGAGGGTGCACTAGTTCAGACGAGAAGTCTGAGTTTGGAGAGGGGGCCTAGTGTGAGAATACGCAGGAGAGCGCAGAGTCTAAATTGAGATTCTTTGTTTTTCGGCTTTCTTCTATCTTGACAATTACCAAGAGAGTACTTAGCTACGAATCATAGATGGCATCTTCCTCGTCACGATCCTTGGCTTCGTCAACCCAACTCAAAGCAACCTCATGCTCAAAATCTGCCATCTCCGCCGTCGGTTTGGGGTCAGTCATAATTCTGTCTTCCAATAATTGATCCATACTCTTCTCAGTCATAATTCCCGACTTTCACCAATAGCGTAAACACCAAAAACCCCCGTCTGAAGAAGTCCCTTGATTTTTGGGGCCTCCTTCAGCTTCTCCGGGGGTTCCTCCACGGGTTCACTGGTCAAGCCCAAGTTCTCCAATTGATACCAATCGCCTTTTCACATCTGGTATTCTGAAACATCTCAACGGCATCATAGGGACTGGCATGTATAGGGCCCCATATCTGCCGAAGTTGGTATGCCCCAATAGGAATGAGCCCGAGGTGGAATCGTCCTCTTAAGTCTCCAATCTGTGAGAACTGCGGGTTCCATGGAAGCTCGTCAAACCCTGAACCAAGTTCTTCCATTCCATCGGGGACATAGCGGTAGCCTGTATCACCAGCAAACCACACAGACATGCCGCCTGATGTGACAGACCAGGAACCCCACAACGTAGTATCTCTGTCAAAGGGGGGGTGTAGTGAGCCGTGCTGGCTGAGAAGAAATTATACTTTCGCAGAGATGAAGCCTGGATCTTGCCCGCTGACACCGTCCTCAGAGCCTGTCGTCCTCCTCAGAATCACTTCAGTATCATCCCACCAGTCCATCTCCGTAACTGCCTCAATTCCACTCTCGTGAAACCACCTCGCCACTCCTAGCCCTACCAAGAAATGAACGCGTGGGTGCTTCTGCGCCAGCGTCTTGATTGTCGTATACGAGAGGTGGTCGAAATGATTGTGACTTATAAACACTGCATCGAGGGTAGGGAAGTCGGTTGGTTTGCAAGCCGCAGGAGTGAAGCGTTTTGGTCCAATGGGTCCACATTTCTCCTCAAATACAGGATCGAATAGAGCACGGAAGCCAGATGGAAACTCGACGAAGCAGCTTGCATGGCCTAGCCATGTTGCCCGGAGAGAAGTGTTGGTGCTGGTCTGTGATGGCGGGAAGCTGGGGCGGATGGTGGAAAGTGGATGTTAGAGGTGTCGGGGGTAGGGGGTTTGCCATGAAGATGGTAGCTGATTCATATTCAAATAAGTCAGTCTCCGTTTCTTCTCGGATAGATGTCTCATCAAAGGGATGAACATATACCGTAGAAGGTTCCACCAGATGCGGGGAAGTGAAGCGTTTCTCAAGGGTCCAAATGATGGATGTGGGCTCTGGAAGCGTACAGTCTTCCCCTGCCTGTCCTTTACATGGTGGGCTTTGGCGCCGCCGGGTGAGGTGCCAGGCCTTGTAGAAGCGGTACAATTGTATGCGCTCAAGATAGAACGGACGCCCAGTTTGGCGATAGAGAATAATGCAAAAACCATTACGAAGCAGCAAGACTCGCCAACGGACACATTCCTGAGCCCTAATTTTGTCGTTGTGAGAGATTTGCCCAAATTTCAAGAAATGACTTCAAGTGAGAGGTGAATGTTGGTCCAACAGTGGCGAACGGCTTTGTGTGACCATACGGGTCGTCAGAAAATGGCATTCATATCCTGGAAATTCCTCCTGTGAAGAGAATCATTGCAGTCTGGCTCTATTGCACTCCATATTTCAAAATTGAATGGTATTTGTGATATCTAATGTCGTTGATTTAGATTCAGAAAAAGATGTCATCGTCTCTTCTTTAGGCACTTGCTGTGCGTGGCGTTAGTGATGCGTTTGAAGTATGTCAAAGTTGCTCTCCATCAAAAGCGGTTCACTTTGAAGACACCGACGCACTACAATCGTTGAGCAGATACGAAAACAAATAGGCAGAAATCAAGCAAGCAGAGTTTGGGGATCATCTTATCGGTAAGCTTTTGCATTGAGAAGACCGATTATGTAAAATTATCCTCGGCCGCCTAAATACAATTAAGTCATAAATAAACTAGAATTTCAATTACATAGAAGAAAACAAAAAGAAAAGGCGTCATAGTATGTGAATCCACGTCAGCAATACATCTCGCCCAAGGCCATTCTATCCTACGTAAGATGGATTCTTCAACGCTGCTAAGTCCTTCGCCACAATTATATCGTTTGGCAAGTACCTCGTGGCCATTTCAAGGTAACTCCGAGCCTTGGCCTTTGCGCCCAATTCTCTCAAAGCTATCGCCGTACGATAGTAAATCTTTCCCACTTCGGGAGAACCCGCGAAGCCCGATAGCCATCCCACGTCGTCTACCCCTGACGGGAGCATTTCTATCGTTCGGTTGCCCCAAAAACTGGCCTCCTCATAATCTTCAAGCTTCAGATATGCCATGACAGTATTAGAAACCAGTCGAACCCGTAAAAGGAACCGGACAATCATGGCATCCTGTCCATCGAATTCTCCACCTCGGCACTCCTTCTGAAAGTATGCGTCGCCCCAGATGGATCGGCGCCGGCCATCGCAAACGATGCAGAGGGGTAGCCATGCTTTATTGTAGAGCCTTAAAGCTTCGTGGTATTGTTGTTTATTTAGGGCTTCGTTTCCTGCATTCTTCAATCGCGTGGATTCGGCTAGACAGCTTTCGACAGAGGGGTATGGCACGGCCATTTCGTCCCTCATGGCCTTCTCGATCGATTCGTAGTGTTCGCCTTGTACTCGCACATCGTGCAAAGACTTTAACATCCCGAATGGTTGGAGAAGTTTTCGTTGGAGTGCCTTGGGAACGGGCCTCTGCTCAAACTCGAGCTGGTACGGATCTTGAATCGTCAACGTCAACCGCAAATGCCTGTTCAAGCCTGGATGCGACAGGTCGGAATACTTCCACATCTCCGTGAAGAGCGGGAGATCGTCAAGCAATATCACGAACTTTCGTCTAGGCTGATTGGGGTTTGGATTGGTGAGCATGCCGCTTTCGATCTCGACCTTCAAGTACTCGTGTTTGAATCTTTGCGCCTTATCGCCAGTCATGACGATAGGAACATAGCCGTCGATCGCAACGTGCTGTTGCGCTTCGGGCCATGGCGTTTGGATCGATACGAAAATATTGTCTCGGCGGAAGACTTCTCGGGCTTCGTTGTGAATTTGTTTGCAGGTTTGGAAGAGGCGCAAGTCGAAATTGTATTTCTTGTAGTGGTTGATGAGGTCCTCCGTGTTGTTCGCGGGGCGCAGGATTTCATGGTAAATGGCTTCGCGAATTTCGCCTGGGATTTCAAGGAATCGTGAGCGAGACATGACTGTATGGGATTTGGAAATAATGCTGTAGGCAAGAAGTGGCGACTGGGAGGGAGTTGAAGAGCTGTAGCATGGTGTTGAGCAGTCGAGGGATTTATCCTCGGCATTCGCGTTAGAACTGCTCTATTGTATTAGTAATATTGCGCTTACAGCATGACATCGACATCTCCACTGAACGGCCCAATTTAAAATTCAATTGATACCAGTGTCAATATGCATTTTCAACACAAGTTTACTCTTTTGAATGCGTGCATCTGCCTGCCAAATCATACGCAACGTTGCCGAGAGGTTCCGTCTTTGCTTCCCGCCGCCGTGCAGTGATCCGGCTCCTCGCTAAAAATAGGGGTTCGGCGCGGTTTATGAAGCCCGTTCTCTCAAGGTACAATTATCCGCATGCATTTCAAAGAAAGGGCTAGGAACTTGTAAGAGCAGATTTTCTTCTTGCCATGAACTCTACGTCAACATAGAAATACGGCACTTCAGAAACCAAGAACAAATGAATGATTTGGTTGGCCCTAAATCTATCTATCCCCAAGTTCCCCACACGCAATCATCCTTTCCTCCATACTCAGTTGAGTATTTAGGCCCTTGATCTAGCAAGCAATTTCTCTCGCCCAATGAATGTCTGCTATCCCACGCAGGAATCGGTCGACCCTTAAGTTCGACTTGTTCTGGTCCACTGCTGCTCCCTCCGATCGTGTCACCAATATGCGCGGTGCAAGTCATGCCAATGGCAGCCTTTCCAATGCTGTTCGCGTCCATGCAGTTGTATAAGGTGTTGCTATTGCACCTTCCAGACAGTTGTCCGCTTTCTGTGCGACTATTGCACCACGCACCAATTTGGCGGCAGGTGCATTCGTCGCGAGGAGGGGTTGAGATCGCATAACTTTGAGTAAAGACGACAAGAAAGCCGAGAGCAAGGTAAAACGTGTATTGCATTGTAAATATCATGATGAGTTCGTTGCTACTGGATACGGTTGTAAAGGAGAAATATCGAATTCTAGCTTCGAAAGTCTGTGGACTACCATAATATTCTACAGCAGCTAGATGCGCCTGATTTATACCTGCAATACTATTTCAACTTCAATCGATATAACCAACCTAATAGTATTGACTGAATCCATTTTAATTTGAAGTGAAACTCGGTTATTGGAAATTTCAAGGACTTGATTCGATGACGGACGTCAAATGATCGATCCTTCAGGAGTGTGGGGACTCACAACGCCTGTCCTTGAACCTGGAAGGAACGACAGGAAGAATTCCACGTAAAAAACCCCAAAAAGTGGAGCAGATTCATCTGTTTTAGCTGCTTGTCTTTTATGGTACTCTGGAACGACGGTCGGCAGACCCATCACGTCGGGAATGGCAGAAACTCAAGCTGCTGTCATCCAACAGATATGGATTCGCTGCTAGAGAACATAGTATAGCGATTTGTATCTTCTCCTTTCGAGCATTCACGCCATTTGATTGAAAATTGAATTGCACATTTTGGAGTTCCAAGATTGCTGGATGCGTTGACAGCAGTGCCCTCCCCCCTACCCCCCCCCCCCCCCCCCTTTGGCTGGGGAGTGGGTTTGTCCCCCAAC
>Ga0247778_1001215_pt1 | contig 12750 bp, 13 predicted proteins | sample UWRJL049202B5_FD_179939 | JGI IMG/M metagenome (GOLD analysis project Ga0247778, IMG submission 179939) | Plant litter microbial communities from Arlington Agricultural Research Station in Wisconsin, United States - UWRJ-L049-202B-5 | ecosystem: Environmental > Terrestrial > Plant litter >... | reverse complement strand
TTAATTTATTGGACGACCGGGTCTGGTACGGCAGACCCGACCAGCGTAACAACGATATGGAGCGCTGGGAACCCTACCTGCGCTTCAAGCCGAACATCAAGTTCAATTACGTTTACTTTTATGACAGCACCGGGAACAAGAATCTATTCAAATACAACCCTGGCAAAAATTTGGAGCAACTTGCGGAAACCTATGCCAAGTCTATGAAGTGGGACCTGGGAAAGTTTAAAACACCTGCAGAGATGCATAAGCTCATCGACCTGCGCCCGGAAGAGAACCGCTATGTCATGCAGCTGAAGTATAAGGACAGGACGACCTTCCTCCGGTTGTTTGACGACCCGATGGTATTCCCCACAGAGACGGAGACCGGCGCGGCCCTGAAAAGACTGCTGCAGGCAAAAATGCCCAGGGTCGGGTTCGTGCAGGGGGAATTGGAGCGCAGCATAGAAAAGTCAGGCGACCGGCATTATAAAGTGCTGACCAACCAGATCACTTTCAGGTATTCCCTGGTCAACCAGGGTTTCGATGTGGTGGCCCTTTCCCTGGACAGCCAGGAGATCCCGAATGATCTCACGGCCCTGGTCATCGCCGATCCGAAAGTCGCATTTGACACGGTGTCCCTACGTAAGATCCGGCAGTATATTGCAGCGGGTGGTAATTTGCTGATCGCCGGAGAACCGGGCAAGCAGGACCTGCTGAATCCGCTGTTACAACCTCTTGGCGTGCAACTGATGGAAGGTATGCTGGTCCAGCCGTCAAAGAACTTTTCGGCCGAGTTGATCCAGCCCTATCTGACCCCGGCAGCGGCAGACTTTACCAAGCAGATACACCAGGACCGGGATGATAGCCTGGTGGTGACCATGCGTGGTGCGGCGGCCCTGACCTATGCCGCGAATGGACCCTTCACCATCGCTCCGCTAGTGATGACGTCAGAGAAGTCCGGCTGGAACAAGAAGATCAAACCGACTGAAGACATGATGGAGACTGCGGAAACCGACGACGCTGCTGCCGAACCTTCGGGCGGCGCGGTGGTCATGATGGCCTCGGCGGGCGGTGGAGTCGTATCCCCGGACGGCCCCCTGGAGAAGCAGAAGCCTGCCTTCAAGGGCCTGGTCTTTTCTCCGGGACAGGGCGATCAGCGGGGCAGCCTGCCCGTTGTATTGGGGCTTAATCGCACGATCAACGGTAAACAGCAGCGTATCGTCGTATCGGGCGATGCGGACTTCCTCAGTAACTCGGAATTGAACCGTGGTAATATCAAAACCAGTAACTTTGATTTCAGTACGGCGATCTTCAGCTGGTTTGCCAATGGGGAATTCCCCATCGACAGCTTCCGGCCGCCGTCCGAGGATAAGAGCCTGACCCTGACCGGCAAGGGCCTGGACTTTCTCAGGATTCTCCTGGAAGGGATCTTACCGGGTCTGCTGTTGATCATCGGCAGTATACTGTTGATCCGGCGTAAAAGAAAGTAAAAAGAGTGCTGATGCGGCACAACGGACAGACAATAAACGATCAACATGCGATTTACAACAGATCAGCAGACGCTGGAAGACCTGAATATCTTCGGCAAACATGGCGTGGAGAGTATTTACACCCTCTTCAACCGAACCTATACACGGGGAGGCGCCGCGATATTGGAAGAGTGGTTCCGCTATCCGCTGTCGGATGAAAAGATCATCAACCGGCGTAGTCAGACCATACAATATTTTACAGACGCCGGGACAGCATTCCCTTTCAAGACCGAATGGTTCGACCAGGCGGAGCAATACCTGTCCAATCATGACGAACGGACAAAACTGGTTGCGGGTGATCAGACCCTCCGCGATAAAATGACCAGCCTGGTGGCTGAAGACAGCGACTACAAAACAATCTATAAAGGGGTCACCTCTCTGATAGAGATCCTTCAGTGTATGCGGCAATTCATCGGTACGATCGACGACCATGCGGCCGATGGCTATCGGGCGGAGAAGGAAGAATTCAGGGTACTGCTGGCCGAGACGGCGCTGCAGCCCTTGTTGGAGGAAACGCAGAAAGGAAAATGGCCCTATGGGAAGATAGCGGGCTATGACGCTCTTTTGCGATTCCGTCACCGGGACATCATCCGCAAACTGTTGCAGCGGATCTATCAGCTGGATCTGTATATTTCTGTGGCCAGGTTGGCCCGGGAAAGAGGGTTCGCCTTTGCAGAGGCCCTGCCCGGCGACCGGCATGTGGTGCGATTGTCGGGCGTCTATCACCCGCAGGTGAGGCAGGCGGTCCCGAATACCCTGGAGATAAACCCCGGCAGCAATTTTATCTTTTTGACAGGGGCGAACATGGCCGGGAAATCCACCTTCATGAAGTCGCTGGGGATTGCGCTGTTTTTGGCACATATGGGTCTGCCGGTGCCTGCGTCGGCAATGGTCTTCTCCGTCCGGGATGGGATCTATACCACCATTAACCTGCCGGATGACCTGGGGATGGGCGCCAGCCATTTTTATGCGGAAGTGCTGCGGGTAAAAAAGATCGCGCGCGAACTGAGCCTGGGCAAGCATCTCTTTGTCATCTTCGATGAGCTCTTCAGGGGGACGAATGTAAAGGATGCCTATGAGGCTACGGTTGCCCTTTCGGCAGCCTTTGCCGAAAGACGCGACTCGATGTTCGTCATCTCCACCCATATCATCGAAGCGGGAGAGGTATTAAGAGAACGCTGTGAGAATATCAACTTCGTCTACCTGCCCACCAGGATGCAGGGGACAAAACCTGTCTATACCTATACACTTGAAGAGGGGATCACGGAGGATAGACACGGTATGGTCATTATCAATAATGAAGGCATCCTCGAAATATTACAGCAGGGAAGCCCGAAAATAACGAAAACAAGAAAGGTATGAGCTTTATCGCAGACAGACAGAGCATCGATGACCTCAACCTGTTGGGGAAGTACCGCGCGGGCTCCATCTATGGCTTGTTCAACAAAGTGCAGACAAGGGGGGGAGAGAAGTTGTTGGACGAGATGTTCAGGGAACCTTTGACCGATCCATCGGCCATTAACCAGCGCAGCGGAGTATTCCTTTACCTGCAGGACAAGGACTATGGTTTTCCTTTCAGCAGGGAACAGTTCGGGGTTGTCGAGGACTACCTGGGTGCGGGATCTGCGGGGAATATACTGACGACGATGGCGGGTGTCTTCCGCCGCCGCCTGATGGAGGGACTGGTCAAAGATGAGGCCTATGGTCATATCCGCGAGGCGGTACGGACCACGGTCTCTTTTATTCAGACCTGCCGTAATTTTATCGGCCGATTTGATGAGCAGGAGGCGCCTGAACTGCTGGGGGATAAGATCCGGACTGTTAAGGAGATCCTGGATGATAAGAGATTGACGGGCCTGCCGCGGGAAGAAGAGACCGGCGATCTGTCCTGGCAGAAGGTTGCTGTCCTCCATCATCTTTTCGTACATGTATTGGAGTTAGAGATGGGACGATTGTGCGAGATCCTCTGTTATCTTGATTGCTGTATTGCCGTGAGTAAGGTGGCCGCGGATCGGGGATTCTCCTACGCGCATGCCCTGCCGGAGGATGAGTATATGTTCCATGCTGCCGATCTCCGGCATCCGGGTCTGGATAAGGCCGTGGGTAATACGATCTCGCTCGATCAGGACCGGAATGTATTGTTTCTGACGGGGGCGAATATGGCGGGGAAATCTACCTTTATGAAGTCCTTCGGGATCGCCCTCTACCTGGCGCATATGGGTTTTCCCGTTGCCGCCCGGGACATGGTGTTCTCCGTGAAGGAGGGGCTGTATTCGTCCATCAATGTGCCGGATAATCTGAGCATGGGCTATAGTCATTTTTATGCGGAAGTTCAGCGCGTCAAGACGATCGCCGAAGAAGTGGCCCGGTCCCGGTCCCTGTTGGTCATCTTTGATGAACTCTTTAAGGGCACCAATGTAAAGGACGCCTATGACGCAACCCTTGCCGTGACGGCGGCCTTTGCCAGGTATAGGAACTGTACCTTTATTATCTCCACCCATATCATCGAAGTAGGGGAGACCCTGCGGGAGGAGCATGATAACCTGCAGTTCTCCTATTTGCCGACAGTGATGGAGGGTGCGGTACCAAGGTATACGTATGTGCTGAGAGATGGTATTACCAGTGACCGGCACGGGATGATGATCATTGAGCAAGAAGGGATATTGGAGATTATAACAACTCCACAACTACTACCTGATCGGGCTCTTCAGCCGTAGGCGAAGGCGCCGTAACGGTGGCCACGCCATCTTTTAAGGATATAGCAACAGGCGCGCCGGTCTTTAACAAAGTAAGTACGATACAATATTTTACATGGCGTTTTATCATCCTTTTTCCTTTTGCTGAAGGTACAAAATATAGGCGGAAAAAGTGAACAGTATGAAATAGGCCAGCGCCAAAGGCTGCATCATCGCCTGATGGCTTAATTGCGTCTGCCCCTTAAGGTAATTATAGCTGCAATAGGTATAAGGGATCACCCATCCGTATTTCCAGCTGAGAACCGCCACAGATAAGATCCAGAGCGCGAGACCGGCGCCCACCGGTACCAGGAAGTTCTTAAACTGCAGGCTTATCAGGTATTGCAGGGCAATGATGGGCAGACAGGCGATAAAATACCGTCCGTCCTCGGTAAGGAACCAGGCATAGTTTATCGGCTCCCGGGGATAGGGTACACCGAACAGCAGTCCCGGTAATACCCCGGAAATATAGATCCCGGTATTGAAAAGTAAAAGGAACTGGGCCATCATCACCAGGATCACCGACAGCTTGGCGAGGAAGATCACCGGGTAACTCTGAGGAGTGATATGCAGCAGCTTCCAGCTGTTGTTCTTGTATTCCAGTTGTGTGATCAGGCTGCTGGCCAGGATCGCTCCCAGCGGCAGCAAAAAGATGGCCATGGACTGCCACGAATTATTCCAAAGGGTCTCCCAGTAATGCGGAGATATACTCGCGGCAGCCAACCTGCTGTGCCTTACGATACTGGCCGTAAAAATGATGGAAGGGGTAAAAAAAGCGCCGCAGACGACCAGCCATGAAGACAGGCTACGTTTTCTTTTCAGCCATTCGGCTTGAAAACAGTGTATGAATTGTTGCATGATGAGTAGAGTAGGGTTAATGGGTGATCATTTCCATGAATAGGGCTTCTAAGTTATTTTGCGCAGGGCTGATCTCATAGACGTCGATGCCTGCGCCGACCAGGTCCCGAACAAGGCCCGCAATGACATCCGGTTTGGGTAACGGCAGGCTGAGGGTCTCTCTGCTGAAGGGGTCGCTGCCGGGGGGCTCTCCGATGAGAGGGGTCGCGCTGAGGGCCGGATAGAGCCCCTGCGCATGGAGGATGGATAGGGCTCCCGCCTGATCGCCTGTCTTTATGATGAGCCGGGAGCTGGACTTCCTTTCTTTTTGCAATTCCGCCAGCGTTCCCTGGAAGAGCAGCATACCCCTGTGTATGATGCCTACATGGCTGACCATCTTCTCCATCTCTCCCAGCAGGTGACTGGAAATAATGATAGTAATGCCATGCTGCCGGTTCAGGGCCAGCAGCAACTCCCTGATCTCGATCATCCCATTCGGGTCGAGCCCGTTGGTCGGTTCATCTAGAATCAACAGGTCAGGCTCATGGAGCAGCGCCATAGCAATCCCCAGTCTCTGTTTCATCCCCAGGGAGAAACGCGCCGTTCTCTTAGTTCCCGTTTTAGCCAGACCAACCATCTCCAGCACCTGCCCGATCCTTTCTTTGGGACATTGATAGGCTATTTGCAGCACCAGCAGATTTTCTACAGCCGTCAGATGTCCATATAAAGAAGGTGATTCTATCATGGCGCCGATCTTTCTTAGTATCTCTATCCGGTGCTTATCAAAGGATTTTCCAAAGACCCGGATAGAGCCCTGCTGTTTTTTTAACAACCCGAGCACGAGGCGCAGGGTGGTGGTCTTGCCTGCCCCATTCGGCCCTAAGAAGCCGTAAACCGAGCCGGCCGGTACCTGCAAATGAATATCCTCTAAAATGGACGAGCCTTCAGCAAAACGGTGACTGAGCTGCAAGGTTTCGAGGACGAGATCGTTCTTCATACCTGCAAAGAAACCATGCAGATAGGTAGGAATAAGAACTTTTAGGCCATCTTCAGACCTTTATCTGCGAAATAGGATATCCGGCCTGCAAGCGGGGTGGGATGGCACGGTTTTTACGGTACATCCTTTATGAAAGAAGAAATCAATATCGGAGGCAAGAAGGTCTGGATCCTCATCGAGCCTCATGCCGACCAGGAGGGAACAGACCTTCCTCATGAATATTTTACAGCCAGTTATGCCACCCTCGATCCACCCACAACACCCGGAGGGATCGTGTTCCTGGAATCCGACAAATCGCCGAAACGGTTTGATTCCCCGGTTCAGGCCCTTGAGTTCGCCAATGAAAGGCTGCTGGGGCTGATCTAAAACTACTATTTTGGGAAAAATATTTATCATTATCAACCCCGCCGCCGGCGCGGATGAACCTGTACTCACTTATATTGACGAATTATTGAAAGATGCCGACCATGAAATAAGGACCGTACAAAAAGAAGGGGATGTTGTCGCCATATGCAGGGAAGTCTTGGGTGAGGCTTCGATCATTGCCGTATATGGCGGTGATGGCAGTGTTTGCGAGGCTGCCAGGGCCTTGCATGGCAGCAAGACGCCCATGTTTATCCTGCCGGGTGGCACGGCCAACGTAATGGCCAAAGAGATTGGTATGCCACAGGATACACGGGAAGCATTGAGCTTATTGGCAAGCAATGCATTTGCTATACGCGATATCGACATGGGTATGGTCAACGGATATCCCTTTTTATTGCGAATCAATCTCGGCATACTGGCTGACATGGTTGCCCAGACATCCCGGGAGATGAAAGAGCGATGGGGGCAGTGGGCTTACGGTATCACGGCATTTAAAGAAATGCCCTCTGAAGGAATACTATATAGCCTGACAATCGACGGCAAGGAGTATATACAGGAGGCAGTTGGCTTAACAGTGACTAATGCGGGGAATATAGGTAAAGAAGGCTTCTCATTTCTGCCTGGTATCAGCATAACCGATGGGGCGCTGGACATAATTTCACTGGATAAGCCCAGCCTTCTGTCTATCATAAAAATGACAGGTGATATTTTACTGCATAACGAATCGAAGGAACTCAGGCACTGGAAGGCGAAAGAAATAAAGATCATTCAGCCCGAAGAGGCGCCATTTTTGTGCGACGATGCCGTGCAGTGTGCAAAAGAGCTGGTTATAAGTGTTTCACCCTCCTCATTAAAAATGGCAATACCGATAGCATAATGAGACGGTTAAAAAGTTTCTGGATTATTGCAGTGATCTTCGTGCAGAAGATCGTCGACCAGACGCACAGAATGCTGGTTGGCATGCCCACGCTTAAACGAAGCCAGATAACGGCCAACCTTTTCCTGGGCGGCCAGTATAACCTTCGCGGGCTGACAAGATTGAGAGAGATAGGGATCACGGGTATCATCAATATGCGAATGCACTCCATCTATACGGAAGCTCAATATCAGGGTTTTCATTACCTGCATTTACCCACGTTGGATAACACAGCGCCAGGATTCGATGACCTGGTCAAAGGGGCTGATTTTGCGCACAACGAGATCAAAAAAAACGGTAAAGTGTACATCCACTGCCGGCAGGGCCTGGGACGCGGCCCCAGCATGGCGATAGCGTATCTGCTAAAAATGGGTGCCACTTATGAGGATGCTTTCCGGGCGGTAAAAAAGGTCCGCACTTTTATAAATCCTACCAATGTACAAATAGTGCGGTTGAAGGAGTTGGAAGAGTACTATAAAGGATCAGCGTTGTCTGCCTAATTACTGGCCGGACCCGCGGGCTTGGTAAGAATATCATCATTATTCACCCCTTTCTTTTTCGACACATTCTCGGAAAGCTTTCCAAAATTCCATGTCAGCGCCAGCACCCCGCCGCGCCTGATCTGCCTGGTGGTATTCGTGTTATAGAAGTTCCGGTCTTTAGTGATCGTTTTGAAATCATGGGTTCTTTCGGTATAATTTACCGCCCTTACCGAGATATTGATCTTGTTTTTAAAGACCTTATAATTCAATGCCACATTATGCCAGGTGTTGAAAGGGTATGTAGATTGAATGGTTCGGGGCTCTTGCCATAAGCCAAGATAACTGCTCACGGTAAATTTGTCCGAAAATTTATAATTCGTGTTCAGGTTGAAATTACACCCGAAGCCACTGTTGGATTGCGATACATCTGAATTGTTCTTTACCGTGCTGTAACGGAGCGAGCCATTGATGAACACGCCCCACCTGGGAGTGATTTTTGTGCTGAAATTCAGATTCAGGCCGGATTGAAATTCCTTGCCGATATTCAGGCTGGTTGTTTTTGTTATGCCTGTCTGAGGATCAAACGACGAATACTGCAGAATTTTATTGTCACTATAGCTGCTTTCGATGTTGATCCCGGCAAATGAATTTCCTTTGGAGAACCGTAGCTGCCCGGACAAGGAATGGGCGGTTTGCGGGCCAAGCTCAGGATTGCCAAATGAAATATTCAGGGAATCATTGTTGTTGATAAAAGGATTGAGGTCCCAGATATAAGGCCGTTGTAATCTTTTTGTATAGGTAAAGACCAGGGTCGTTATCCTGGTAATACGGTTTGTGAATTGAAGGTTCGGAAGAAAAGTAGTATAATTATTGCCTACCCGCGTTTTGGATGAGATAAAGTCTCCATTTACATGGGTATATTCAACCCGGGCGCCAAAACGAAAGCTGGATTTTTTCAATCTCAGACTATACATGCTGTAAAGACTGATCACATCCTGGTTATATTTAAAATGATCGGTATTGCCGGCATTCGTTTCGTAACTATCGGCCGCATCATATTTAACCAGACTTTGGAAGTCAGAGCTTGCCCGGCGGAGAATGGCCTTTAACCCTCCCTCGATTTTGCCGTTCTGCTTTACCGGGATACTGTTGTCAGCCTGGATGGTGTATTGATTGTTGATGGAATGGCTATTATTGATTAAATACCGGTCAGTGCCGGGATTATCCTGGAAACTGTTAAGCCTGGCATCATTTTTACCGAACTCGCCGAGAACTCGCAGAGAAAATTCTCTTTCTTTATTGCTCTTAAAATGTTTTATAAAATCACTTCCCACATTTACACCGGGGTTATCGACCTTGTTGTTGAGGTGGTAATAGCTCACTGTCGGGGAAGATGAAGAAAAATCGGTGGTGATCGTTTGGTCAGTCACCGTTTTATTCGACCAGCTGTCAATATTGGTATATAGGCTGATCGTGTTGAGGCTGTCCAGTTCCCAGCTCAATTCCGCATTGCCGAAACTCCAGCCCGATCGGGTATGCTGGTCTCCATCCAGGGTCCTTTTGGCATACACATTCTCCGTTGTTGGAATGGTAGTATTGGTGTTGTGCTGTAGAACAGGATCTGTAAACCCGGAATTCATAAAAACACTGAGGCCGATCCTGCCGGTTTTTAAATTTCCATTGATGGAGAATTCATTTAACTTATCACTGGTTCTCGAGAAAGAAGACAACGTGCCATTATAACCGACGACCTTTTTCTTCGTGATGATGTTGATCAGCCCCCCTATGCCTTCCCCATCGTATTTGGCGGAAGGGGTCGTTATCACTTCTATCTTTGAGATTACCGCGCCGGGAAATCCTCTCAAAGCTTCTTTGATATTCCTGGCGAACATGGAGGTCTCCCGGCCATTCAACAGCACCTTGAAATTGGGTTTCCCGTTTATTTTTATATTATCCTCACCATCTACGGTAACAAAGGGCGTTCTTCGTAAAATATCGATCGCAGTTTCTGTTTTGCTCGCCGGATCATCTTCTACATTGAATACGATCTTATCATCTGACTGTTCCACCATCGGTCTTTGCGCATTTACCACTACCTCTTTGAGAGTGCTTGCGGCGCTGGCCAATTGCACCGGATCGACCTGCATATCTCCGGGCTGATTGGTTACGGTAAAATTGATCTTTTTTTCGGCAAAGCCTGCATGCGTGAATGATAGGATATAATTTCCTGTATCCGGTTTAGTGAGTTGCCAGTTGCCATTCTCTTTTGATAAGGTTGCCTGCAAAGGCGCCGCATTATTTTTTTTAAAAATACGTACGGTTACCAGGGCAAGGGGTTTGCTGCTATCCGATACGGTTCCCGACAGATTCATTTTTGTTTGTGAGAATAGGTATCCGGGCAGAATGAACAACACTGCCGATAAAATTGCGGTTGGCAACAACTTTCGCATAGGTTTTGGTTTTGCGGATGATCCTGATAAAATGCGCCCGAAGTTTGACGAATTTATTCGTAGATGGAAGAAGTATGTGATGAAAGGCTGACATTGAATGATGTAAGGTAGCAGTTGATCCTTTTGTGGAATAGCTGTTTAATTGTAGTTTTGTAACGATCCTTTCTTGCATAGAACGTCTCCTGGTTATCGAATTATTTAAAATTAATATGTTATATATTATCTTTCAATCGCTTACATGAGCTTTTTAAAATCCTTTTCAATTAATACGGATAAACAAAATCCATTTCCGTTTAACATTCCGGCAGTAAGATTTGCAAAGCAGATCAGTCTGGATCCCAGGGTTACCATCTTTGTAGGAGACAATGGATCGGGCAAGTCGAGCTTACTTGAAAGCATCGCATTTTTTCTGAATATCCCTTTGATAGGAGGGTATATAACCTCCGGTGATAGTTTTGAAGCGGCTAGGTTGATCAAGCCCTATCTAAAACTGGAATGGAAGCGGGAAATCAAAAAAGGCTTTTTCTTTAGGGCCGAAGATTTCAGTGACTTCATCAATGGCGTGGAAAAGGAGAAGAATAAAATAGCCGGAGAGCTGGAAGAACTTAGGGGACAGGTGGACGATTCAGTGATCGAAACATTGAGTATGAGCGAAAGCATGAACTACACGCTGCGTGAAATGCGTAAAAATTATGGAGAAAATATGCAGGCTTTTTCTCATGGAGAAGCCTATCTGAAAATAATACAGACCAGGATCCGGGACAAAGGAGTGTACCTGCTGGATGAACCCGAAGCCGCGCTGTCACCGTTGAAGCAATTGTCATTGATAGCGTTTATTCTGGATGTGTTGAAGAGCGGTAATTCCCAGTTCATTATAGCTACTCATTCTCCTATCTTAATGGGAATCCCGGATGCAAAACTCTACGAAATACAGGAAGAGGGTATGCAGCAGGTTAAATATAAGGAAACTGATCATTACCGTATTACAAAGACTTTTCTGGATAATCCGGAACATTACCTGCGGCATCTGCAATAATTTTATGAGGTTACGATTTTTTTGTACACATTTGTACCTGGAATATACTTTTTAACGAAATGCTGGCCAACCATTCCTCAAGCGCTTATGATGAAGTAGCCGTACTTTTTGCAGTTACTGCAGGAGACCAAAAGGCCTTTGGTGAGCTATTTTTCAGGTACAAAGACCGGGTCTATACTATTGCGCTGACTTATACGGAGCATCGCGTCATTGCAGAAGAGATCATCCAGGACGTCTTTGTACGGGTTTGGAAGAACCGGCATAAGTTGAAGGAAATAGAGGATTTTGCGTCCTGGATCTGCGTAATTGCCCGGAACCGCGCCTTGACAGCCCTGCAGAAAATAGCCCGGGAAGGGGAAAGGAGGGAAGAACTGATCTCCTACCTGCCGACGGAAGTCAGCGATGCGGAGGAAAGAATACAGCATAATTACACCGAAGAACTGCTGGAAAAGGCATTGACCCGGCTTAGCCCGCAACAAAGAAAGGTATTTGTCCTTTCGCGTTTACAGGGTCATAGCAGGATGGAAGTAGCCGAAATGCTCAATCTGGCGCCTGCAACAGTCAGCGTACATCTCACGATCGCCCTTAGGTCCATCAGGGCATTTTTGACCAATCATATGGGATTCACCTCATTATATCTTCTTTTTAGAATATTTTTTTGACTCGCCTAATAATCCTGCGCATCTCCGGGGGTCTATATGGATATGGATGAGCAAAGGCTGGAAACATTATTTCAGAAATATCTGAACAAAACAGCGACCGATGCCGAGCGGCGGGAGTTCTTTGAATTCGTCCGCGAACCCGGGTCCGGTGAGCTATTACGGGCCATCAGTGAAAAATACCCCCTGCCTGACGATCTGCTGATCCAATTGCCAGATGATGCATCCCATCAGATCCTGACGGCCGTCCTGGCCTCGGAGAAACCGGCAACCATTCATCATCTACCCCCCGGACATATTGCCAAGCGCTGGGTGACTTATGCTGCGGCTGTGTTGTTATTGGTACTGGCGGGGGCCTCGTATGTTTTCTTCCACAAAGATAATCGGGCGGAAGTAGCCGTAGCAGGCAACCTGGTCATCAAGGACGCATTACCCGGTCACAGCGGCGCCGTCCTCCTACTGTCGAATGGCAGGTCCATTGTACTCGATACAGCGAGAAATGGCAAGCTCCTGAAGGGATTTACAAAATCAGGCGATAAGATTACCGTTGAGAGCGCGGAGACGGCATATGCTACATTGTATACCCCCCAGGGGCGGCAACAACAGGTAACGCTGTCGGATGGATCGAAGGTCTGGCTGAATGCAGGTTCATCGCTGCGATTCCCGACCATTTTTTCAACCGATCAGCGCAGGGTGGAAGTCACCGGCGAAGTTTATTTTGAAATTGCGCATCATGCGGCACAACCCTTTATTGTGCGGGC
>Ga0247778_1001214_pt1 | contig 12768 bp, 5 predicted proteins | sample UWRJL049202B5_FD_179939 | JGI IMG/M metagenome (GOLD analysis project Ga0247778, IMG submission 179939) | Plant litter microbial communities from Arlington Agricultural Research Station in Wisconsin, United States - UWRJ-L049-202B-5 | ecosystem: Environmental > Terrestrial > Plant litter >... | reverse complement strand
GCCCGCTAAACCTCACCTGGTCCAGCGCCAACGCCTGCAGGTTCTTATTCGCATACACGGGCTCCACCAGGTCACCGATCACCGGCTTCGGGTATCCCTCAGCGTGTAACAGTGGCTCCTGGATAAATTGCACCGCCTCCGTCAGCCCCTCGCCGCCCTTTACAGTCCACGTCTTATAAAAAAACTCCTTACACGCATAACTCGAATCGATCAACGGACCGCCGCCAAACGGCCACCCGGTCCCGGTAGACATATCCATCCCCAACCCCAGCCGCCGGGCCTCGCCCAAAGTATACTGCAGCATATCCACCCAGGCCGGAGAAAGATAGTCGATGAACTTGTCCTCATAACCCTTGACCCCATAGATAGGCGTCAGCTCCAGCCCACCCAGACCAGCAGCCCGGTACTTCTCCATATTCAGGGTCAGATCCTTGCGGTCCACTGCGCTCCCCATCCACCACCACCGCGTCCAGGGACGGGTAACAGCATCGGCAGAGGGCCAGGACAATTGAGCAGCTACAGGACAGGCATACAGCCAGCCTGTAAAAAAAAGAGCAATTATGGCAGATCTGTTCATATCGCTTTTTTCAATTCAACAGCATATACATCTTCCCGCCCTTCGAAGTTGGCCCGGAAAATCACCCATTTACCATCAGGAGAAAAATGCCCATTGGGCTCCAGCTTATACTGCTGATCCTTCATATTCACCAGCTTCTCCGATACAAAATGATCCCCCTCCGGATGAAAAAGATAGATCCATCGACCATCCTTCGCCTTGGCCACCTGCCCCGCATCCCCCCCATCCCCTGTAAAGAACCGCTGATCCGGGGAAATATTAAAATGAATAGACCATTCATCCCGCGTCATCGCATACCGCTTCTCCACACCTGTCGCCACATCCACGCCACCCAGGTAGAAGGTCTGTCCCTTGGGTATCTGCCAGTCGAACCAGATGGTCTTCCCATCCGGACCAAAAAATTCATGCCCCGCGATCTCATTCTCCACGGTCCGCCGGTGCATCAGCTTCACCGAAAGACTCCGCAGATCGATCGTCCAGATCCTGTCCACCTTCTGCCAGGGCCCCTCATGACAGAACATCAGCAGCGCCGGATCCGTCGGAGAGAACTGAACATGACCGATCCAGGTATTCTCCTCGTGTATCTTTTTCAGCGCCCCCGTCCGGATATCGATCGTGAACAAAGCATGAAGGATATGCGCATCGAATATACGATCGAAAAATTCGTGTTTCTCCGGGTACTTTTTCAGGATCTCTCTCGCCTCATCCCCGCTCTGCACACCTCCCAACAACGACTCATCCGCATTTACCGTAGCAATGCTGCCCTTGAAACCGGCAGGAAAGACAAATACCAGCCTGGTCACTCCATTTCGGCTATCCGTAACATACACGCTATCCTTGATCTGGTAATATACACGACCGCTCGCCGGCGCAACGATCTCACCATTCATCGGAGAATGCTGATCCGTCACAGGCTGGATCTGCAGGCTCCCCAGGTCAACGGTATAGATCTGCCGCCCCCTGCTATCCGTGCTGTAGAATACCATCTTGTTGCCGATAAAAGGATTGTTGTGGAAGTAAAAACTCGCGTTACTACCTTCCTTCCGCGTCAGCCGTACCACCTTATGATGCGTATCAGCATCGATCCACTCATCCGGCATCTTTTGCTGCGGCCCGGTCCGCATAACAGGCAGCTGTGTTTCCCAGTCATCCGTCCGGAAAGGAGATGCCGGCAGCCCCGCACCATTATACAGGCTGACCATAGGATTGTCACCCCAGCCATATCGGACAGCCACAGGTGCAGGCACACCGGGACTGGATACCACAACCGTTGCGCCCTCTATCCGGGCATCAGCCCAGACCCATCGTTTGTCCGCCCCCGCAATAGCAAACCCTATCAAAGGGCCACCCTTCCCATTCAACCCACCCTCCGCATGCACAAACCGCAGCCGTATAACCCTACCATCCACTTTCATCGCACTATACAGGGGTCCTGAATAGGGCTCCTTCTCACCATACACCATGGCCTCCGCAGACAAGGCCAGACGATGACCGATCGCCTGCTTGTTCTTAGGATGGATATTGGCGGCATCATCCGCATTGTCGATCGCCACCACCATACCCGTATGGGCAATAGAAAGATTATGCAATTGCGCCTCCCGCACCAGGGTAGTGCCCCCGCCCTTGCCGGCAATACTATCCCGGTATTTCCCGTAATTGGCCAGCTGTACAAAAATAAAAGGGAAATCCCCCTCGCCCCAATCCGATCTCCAGTTCTTTATCAGCGCAGCCATCTGCCTGTCATAGATAGCCGCCGTCTGCGTATTGGATTCGCCCTGGTACCAGATGGCGCCGCGTATAGCATAGGGTATCAGCGGGGCGATCATGCCGTTATACAACACCGAAGGGCTATGCTGATCCTTCCCCGGATCAGGATCCTTTGGCGTCCTTGGTGGATCCAGCCTCGCCAGTTTTGCCGCAGTGGAATCCCCTTGCCATTTTGCATAGGCAATCATATATTGTTGTTTGGCCGTCACAGCGGTGTCATGAATGGCCTTCCGCTGCGCATAATTGCGCAGCAGCAATCCAAACGCCGGTTCAGATTCCAGTACCTTCCCGCTCGTAAAGGCCTCGGCCGTGCTGGCGCCATAGGCGGACGTGATCAGCCCAATGGGGACCTTATATTTTGTATACAGCTCCCGGGCAAAGAAATAGGCGGCCGCAGAAAAATGCCCCACCGTGGCGGGACTGCAGACCTCCCAGCTCCCCGCAACCTCAGAGGCCGGCTGCTCGCGGGGCTCAAACGCTACATCAAAGACCCGGATCATCGGAAATTCGGCCGCAGCCACCTCATCCTGTTCATGATAGACACCGCACCAGTACCGGTCCTCACGCGCCACCGTCATATCCATATTGGACTGACCCGAACACAACCAGACCTCCCCGGCATATATATCATGCAGCATCAGGGTATCCTTTCCCGTTATACGAAGCTCAAAAGGACCGCCGGCGGACACGGGTTGCAGCCGGGTCGACCATTTGCCGTCCTTCCCCGCCAATACCCGTAATTTTTGTTTGCCAAAAATGAGCGCAAGCGTCGATCCCGGATCCGTAGTCCCCCATACGGGAATCGGCATATTCCTTTGCAATACCATGTGATCACCAAAAGGCGAACCCAATTGGGTCCGGCCCTGCGCGGAGAGAGAGAATAATAACCAGCAGGCCAGCGCCTGGAAGGCATTCGAATATTTTTTCATACAGCTGCTTTATCGACTTGAATACCGTCATCTTCTTCAAACCTCACAATCTTCCTTTTAAAAATAGAATACCCGCCCCTGTCCATCATCCTGCACCATCCTGCCCAATGCTTCCGGCCGCATGGGAGGTGCAGGCACAACCCCGCCCGCCTTCATCCCGGGAATACGCCAACCCCCTACCAGTCAGCGCTCCGGCCGGCTCCAATCTTTATAAATGTCAATGTGACAATTCCGGGAACGATTGCATAACTTCTCATCAAAAGACAGGATGCATCAGGACAGTTTTAGCTAAATAGCAGTCTACTTTTATACAGATCGGCAAAAACCGACGATTGCTTAAACCCAAGACCAGGCGCTGGCCTGCCATACCTAACTGCCATATGCCCCATCAACCAACTCATACGATTATCCAGTCTCTTTTTTATAACTCCAACAATTGCACCATTATGACATTATCCAACACACCCGAAAAATTCTTTCGGTACGCAGGAGCCTGCCTGCTCATCAGCCTCCTTACTTCCCTGTCCCTCCTGGCCCAGGAAATGCCGGGACAAATACGGGGAACGGTAACGGACACCCTAAATCATCCATTACAGGGCGTGTCGGTCACCATAAAAGGCTCAACAAAGGCTACCAAAACAAATGAAGCAGGCAGCTACCTGATGAAGGGTGTCGACCCGGAGGCGACACTCGTATTCACCTTCATCGGCATGCAGACCCAATCCATCCCCCTTCACGGTAGAAGAGAACTCAACCTCCAAATGAACACCGGCGCCGCCAGCATGACCGATGTCATCGTCATCGGCTATGGCAGCGTAAAGAAGCCCAACCTCACCGGCGCCGTCTCCAGCATGGGCGAGGCCGAGATCAGGGACCGACCCATCGCCCGCCTCGATCAGGCCATGGCAGGACAAATGCCCGGCGTCCAGGTCCAGGCCACCACCGGCACACCAGGCGCAGCACTCACCATCCGCGTCCGCGGCGCAGCCTCCATATCCAGCTCGAACGACCCTATCTACATCCTGGACGGCATCCCCATCGACGACCTCAACGACATCGACCCCTCCACCATCCAATCCATCACCGTGCTGAAGGATGCTTCCTCAGCAGCCATCTATGGCGCCCGGGGATCCAATGGCGTAGTACTAATCACAACAAAAAAAGGCAGACCCGGCAAACCCCTCATTAGCTTCAGCAGCAACTTCGCCCGCCAGACGCCGGAACGCTACATAAAAATGCTCTCGCCCACACAGTGGATCCAGTATAGAAAAGACATCATCGACTCCTCCTGGGTAACCAGGGGCCGCACCCTCGGCAAGCCCTATTCCGCAGCCGACCCCGGCGCCTTCCGCGCAACAGAACTGGGCGTCGCCAATACCCATGACGGCGCCAACGCAACCTATATGTACGATCCATACTGGACCTACGGAACGGACAGCCTCTCCTACATAGACTGGCAAAAGGAATTTTATGGCAACCCGGCCCTGATGCAGAAATACAACATCTCCGCATCAGGCTCCAATGAGAATGTCACCTACCTCCTCTCCGGGGAATACCTCAAACAGACCGGCATCGTCGTCAATACCGGCTATGAACGATACACCTTCAGGTCCAATATGGAGGTCAAGCTCAGCCAGGGCATCCGGGCCGGCATCAACCTCTCGCCCTCCATATCCTGGCAGACAGGACCCAGTATCGAAGGAAAAAACGGGGCCGGCTTCCAACCCTCCGGCATCGTACCCATCCTGGACAAGACAGTCTCCCCCGACAGCATGGGCGTCGGCACCAACAAACAATACCGCTGGGCCGCCGATGTACTCAGCCCCGCCTACGGCATGCGGCGCATATTAAACAAAACCCAATTGGTCAGGCTGATCTCCAACATCTATCTCAACGCCAACCTGGCCAAAGGACTCAACCTGAACCTCACCGGCGCCTGGAATTCCACGGGCAGCGATTACAAATACTATCTGCCGACCGATGCCACAGCCAGCACTACCCGCAGAACCTCCGCCCCCGGCTCCCTCAGCTCCGCCACCCGAAAAACAAGTAACACCCAGTACTATCTCTTTCAATCCGTGCTGACCTACACCCATAATTTCGGCAGCCACCAACTCGACGTGATGGCAGGAGCCTCCACCGAAACAAATAATTACGCGGCCACAACACAGACCGATAACAAATTCGCCAACGACAACCTCTATACCTTCGACTTCTCATCCTCCACCGTAACGGCCTCCAACAACAGCGAATCGAAAAGAACCGTCGCCTCAACCTTCGGACGCGTTACCTACAACTATAAAGGAAGATACCTGCTGACAGCCAGCATCCGTCGGGATGGATCATCCCGCTTTGGCAGCAACTATAAATATGGCAACTTCCCCGCCGCCTCCGTCGCCTGGCGGATCAGCGACGAACCCTTTATGAATTTTATAAAAGATCATGTCAACGACCTGAAAATAAGATACGCCTGGGGCATCGCCGGCAATGACCGCATCGGCAGCAACGACTACCCCGCCATCTCCCAGGTAACACCGACCAGCTACAGCTTCAACGGCGCCCAGAGCACCGGCTATTCCGTCACCACCATCAGCCAACCGGACCTCCGCTGGGAAAAGACCACCTCCAGCAATATCGGACTGGACATGAGCATCCTTAACAACCGCATCACCATCGCCGTAGACTACTACACCAAGATCACCCGCGACCTCCTGCTCTCCGCCCCCGTGGCCCTGGCCACAGGATTTGCCGTGGAGAACAAGAACGTCGGTTCCGTATCCAACAAAGGCATAGAATTCAACATCACTTCTCAGAACGTGATACGAAAGGATTACTCCTGGACCACCAGGGCTAATCTCTCCTTCAATAAGAACCGCGTGCTGGCGCTCTCCAACAACAATACTCCCCTGACCCTTGGATTCGGTAGCACCGTACAGGTCGCCGTAGGGCAGCCTATCTACGAATACAAGGTCTACAAAGCCATCGGCGTTTACACGACCACGGATAAACTATCCAAGCTGCCACACATGACATCCAGCATCATCGGTGACCCTATCTACGAGGACGCCCACAAGGATGGCGTCATCGATGTCAACGATATCACCAACGCCGGCAGCCCCACCCCCACCTATTTCTGGGGACTGACCAATACCTTCACCTACAAACGATTTGATTTATCCATCCTTCTCCAGGGCAGTGGAGGCAACAGTATCTTCAGCCTCTTCGGCAGGAACATCGACCGCCCCGCAGGAACCAGCATCGGGTCCTATGATGTAAGAGAAGTATGGGCACACCGCTTCCGCTCCCTGGCCGAACCCGGCGATGGCAAAACACCCAGGATCGACGCAACTACCGCCGGCCTCTACGACAGCCGCTGGATCTACGACGGCGCATTCTGGAAGATCAAGAACCTCGCCATCGGCTACAATTTTCAACCAAACATAATCAGGGGCATCACTTCCATCAGGGTCTACATCAGCGCAGACAATGTGTGGATGCATGACCATTATACCGGCGGCTATTCGCCCGAGGCCTTTCAAAACGATGCGAACCTCTCCGACTGGAGTAGCTATCCGACTGTCCGCACCTACAGCTGCGGTATAAACATTGGCCTCTAAACATAAAAACATAGCAAAATGAAGAACATTATAAAATATCTCATCGTCATTACCATCTTCGGCTCCTGCAAAAAGGACCTGCTGAACACCATTCCCATCTCCTTCAATGCGGACAACAACTACTACAAGTCGGAATCCGATTTTGACAAGGCCATTTCCGGGGTATACAATAAATTACTCAGCTTCCCCGACATCAACAACATCTACCTCTCCGAATGCCGGTCGTCGAATTTCTACATACCCCGCCAGGGCGCCCAACGGGACTACTTCAATATCTCCGGCTTCGAAGTAACCTCCCAACTGGTGACCCTGCAGACCGCCTGGGGCAACGACTATGCCCTGATCGGCCGGGCCAACGAACTGCTGGATAAGATCGCCGCCTTCACCTATGCAGACAGCACAAAGAAAAAAAGGATCATGGGCGAGGCACGCTTCCTCCGCGCCCTGGCCTATTTCGAACTGGTCAAGGCCTTCGGCCCCGTTCCCCTGGTAGACCACCAGATCTCCAGCAACCAGGCCCTGAATTATCCCCGCGTAGGCATCGACACCGTCTACAACTTTATCGTAAACGATCTCAGCTACGCCGCTTCCGCCCTACCCTCAACTTACACCGGCGCAGACCTCGGCCGCGCAACCCAGTGGGCAGCCCTGGGCCTCCTGGGCCGGGCCTATATGTTCATGGCGGGTTATCCTATGAACAAGACAGCCTATTTCACCAATGCCCGGACCACCCTCCAACAGGTCTTGAACGCAGAAAATACAGGATGGAAATTTGCCGTCAATTATTCCGACCTCTTCAAGACCGCCAATGACAACAAATACAATCTCTTCGAAGTGCAGTACATCGCCGGAGGCACCGGCCTGGGGAGCGTAGTCCCTGGCGAAGGCGTCCCCCTGGACGTAGACAAGAACATGATGCCCTATGGATATTATTATATAGCAGGAGGAGACTTTGCCTCCGATGACCTGATCGGCAGCTATGAACCCGGGGACCGCCGTAAATTTCAGACCATCGATACGATCTATAGGAATACATCACACACCTACGTCAAACAAAAATGGTTCAGAAAATTCCTGGACACAACAGCGATCTCTGCGATGACCAGCAGCAGCGACTGGGGTATCAACTATCCTCTTTTGCGGGGAGAAGATGTCATGCTGATGTATGCAGAGGCAGTCAACGAGACCAATAATGGCCCCACACAAGAAGCCATCGACCTCGTCAACCGCATCCGGACCCGGGCCAACCTTCCCAACCTGGCTGACACCGCCAAAGCATCCCACGACGCCTTCAAATTAGCCCTGGAACACGAGAGACGCTCGGAATTTGCCTGGGAAGGCCTCTACTGGTGGGACCTGGTAAGAACCGGCCGATGCATGGATGTGATGAACCCCTGGCTTCAAACCAATTACCAAAAGACCATCGACGCCACCCAATATATCTACCCCGTACCCATGTCCGAAATGTTGATCAAGCCCGGCCTCTACAACCAGAACACCGGTTATAACTAACCCATCCACCATAAAAAAGAGGGCTTCTCAAAGTAACTGAGCGCCCTCTTTCCATTACAACCATAGTTGAACTTTTTTCAACACATTATTTTTCAAGCATTTGCAAAAAGTTCAACTACGCCCTCCAAAACGCATATCCCCCCGCCTAAAAAATCTCCCCACCCGCCTTGCCTCCAAAATGATACACCCCACCAGCCTTCGTATTAAAACTATGACTTGGTCTACCCGGCAACCTTATCTTACAAACCCCACCCGACAAAGACCGGATGCTCAGATCCACGATCTTCCCATCACGCCACACCATATCGGCAATCTCAAAATTTCCTCTCGCCATCAACCCCTTCACCCGGCCCGTCTTCCATCCCACCGGCAAAGCCGGCAGCAGTTGGATCTCGCCCGTCTGGCTCTGCACCAGCATCTCCGCAACACCCGCCGCATACCCGAAATTTCCATCGATCTGGAAGGGAGGATGCGCACACAAAAGATTGGCATATACCCCGCCCCCTTCATTGTAATCCATACCCGAACTGCCAGCCAGCGTAATAAAATTATGGAGGATCGAATAGGCATGATCCCCATCCTGTAAACGCGCCCAGAAATTCATCTTCCAGGCCATCGACCAACCCGTAGAGACATCTCCCCGCGCCAACAGGCTCACCTTCGCGGCCTTCGCCAGCTCCGGCGTCAACGTAGGACTGATCTGCCGGCCGGGATGAAGCGCAAAAAGATGCGAACTGTGCCGGTGCGTATCCTTGGGATCATCCCGGTCCGTCTCCCACTCCTTCAATTGTCCCCATTTTCCAATGGCAGGCATCAACAAATGGTCCCGCAACCCGGAAATATGATCACGATACTCCCGGTCAATACGCAAAGTATCGGCCGCTGCAATATAATTCGTAAAAAGATCGTACACAATCTCCTGGTCATAGGTCACCCCATCCTCCGTAGGACCATGCTCGGGCGACCAGCCCATCGGCGAGACCAGCACACCGTCGGCCCTCCGTTTCAGATGGTCGTCCCAGAACTCCGCGATCTCCTTGATGATCGGGTAGCCAAACTTCCTCAAAAAATCCTTATCCCTCGTAAACGCATAATGCTCCCAGATAGCCTGCACATACCAGGCGCTGCCCGGCGTATTCCAGAGGAAGCTCGACCCGCCAAAAATATTGTTCTCCGTCTTCACCGTCCAGCCCCTCACACCCGGATACTCCAGCTGCGTACTCACCTTCTTCACCTCTCGCATACTGTTGATATAGTCCAGGTACGGAAAATGACATTCCGAAAGATGGACCGGCTCCGCCAGCCAGTAATTCATCTGTATATTGATATTGGAGTGATAATCGCAACGCCACGGCGGATTATTGCTGTTGTTCCACAGACCCTGCAGATTGGCAGGCAGGCCCCCCTTACGCGACGAGCTGATCAACAGATATCTGCCATATTGGAACAGCAAGGCCTCCAGGTCAGGGTCGGCCGCTTGCTTATACGCCAGAACACGTTGCGCAGTAGGCATCTCCCGGACTTGCGCCGGAGTATGACCCAGGTACAGCTGCACCCGCCCGTACAAATTCCGGTAATCCGCCAGGTGACCCGCCAGCAATTTTTGATAGGACAGGGCCGAAGCAGCAGCCAAAATCCTTTTAACCGTCACACCCGGATCTTCCCCTTTCCAACCCTTCGCCCTTTCATTGCTATAGTCCGTCGCCGCGGACAGCAGGATCGTAAAACCATCGGCATTTTTGATATGCAACCGGTATCCCCCGGACCCATCTGGCTCGGCAACACAGGACCCGCCCGCTAACCTGACCAGGGCCGCAGCCTCATATTGCATGCCGTTCTCCAGCTTGCCCCTGATATCCAGCTGCAAACCCGCTGCCGTTACCCTGGCCCCATGCGCATCCTTCAGCTCAATAAAATTGTTATAGGCACCCTTGGAAGAGGCAGAAAAACGACAGACCATCACCCGGGCAGGAAAACTGCAGAAATATTCACGCTTGAACAACACACCCTTATCCGAATATTCGATCCGCTGCACCGCGTCATCGAGGTCCAGCTCCCGGCTGTAGTCCGCTGGAACAGGCGCTAGCGAATCCCCGTGCTCAAAATTGATCATCAGGTCCCCAAAAGCCTGATAGCTCCCCGTATTCGATTCGTCCCCCGTCCACAAACTCATCTCATTAAACTGGATATGCTCCTCCGCAACGCCGCCAAAGACCATTCCCCCAATCCTGCCATTCCCCATCGGATAGGCCTCCGTCATCCAGCTTTTTGCGGGCTTATTGTCCCATATCAACTGCGGTTTCGTTTGCGCGGATGCCATCCCCGGCAAGACCACCAGGAAAAAGATCAAAAATTGACAGGCTCTTTTTTTCATATGGAGCCCAAATTACATAAAAAAGGACGACCCAAACTTAGTAGCCCCCATTCTGTCCGTACAAACCCGGTGCAGCATCCAGCTGCGACTGCGGTACCGGGTAAATAACATAGTTCGCCACCACTGTATTGATCCGCTTCGCAGCATCATCCACAGCAATCCAGGCATTCATGGTCGTCAGCAGACTCCCGCTGCGCTGCAGATCGAACCACCTCGACCCCTCATCGGCAAACTCCTTCCTGCGCTCATCAAAAAGTTGCGCCAGCGTAACCCCCGTGAGCGGGCCTAATCCCGCCCTCGTCCGCACCTCGTTGACGATGCCATCCACATCCGCCTGCGAACCCGGCGCCCCATTCAAAATACATTCCGCCTTCATCATCAGGATATCCGTGTACCGGATAGCCATAAAATTGATCGCCCAGTCGAACCGGCTGGTCGACGGGATCTTCGTTACATCCAAATACTTCTTATAAAAGGGGCGCTTCTCCGTACTCCCGCTCGTAGTATACCCCGCCGTATAGATCGTCACAGGCAGCCGCAGATCCCCAGCATCATAAGCCGCAACCAGATTATTCGAAACCGGAATGATCTCCAGACTCCCGTTGGACTTCGTATCCTTCAGCGATAAAAAATATCCGTTCGGCGTCAGCACCCATGGGTAGGTAGCACCATAAGTAGAGACCGTACCGCTGATCCCACCGACATACATGACATCGAATACCGCCTCTTTATTACCGGTCGCTACAGGACTCTGATTCGAATAAGAAAATACATTCGCATAATTGGGATTAAAGGCGAAGAGGTTACTATTGATGATATCCTGTATCAACGGCAGCGCCAAATTCCACTCACTCAAACCCAACCCGGGCCCCTCGATACCATAGGTCGGACCGGAACGGGCCATGTACACCTGCGCCAGCGTCCCTTCCGCAGCATACCTGGTGGCGCGCCCGACTTCCACTCCCGTATAAGAAGCAGGCAGGTTCGCAATGGCAAATTGCAGATCGGCAATCATAAAAGAATACACATCGGCCACCGTACCCCGCTTGATCGTATCGGCTTCTTCTACACTGAGAACATGATCGACGATCGGCACCTTCCCATAATATTTCACAAGATCAAAATAAAAGAAGGCGCGAAGAAACCTCACCTCCGCCTGCAGCCGGGTCGATAAGCTTGCCGAACCGATATTGGCGCCGTTCTTCTTTATCTGGTCTAATACAGTATTGGCCCGGAATATCCCGTTGAAGTCCGTATTCCAGGCCTCTTCCACATAAGTATTCGACGCGATCCCCGGCGAAAAATCATTGATAGGATCCCAGTCGCGTACCGTCACAGAAACACCATAGATATTATCCGACCGTATCTCGGACAGATTCAGCAACCGGTCCGGGTAGCCCCGCAGATCCGCATAGACAGCATTGACCGCCTGGATAAAATCACTGGGGACCTTATAGAAAGTTACCGTCGTACCCGATGAAATAGGTACCTGGTTCAGCTGCTTACTGCAGGAGCTGCCGACAATGATCAGGACCATTACAAGTAAAAAATATATCTTTTTCATTTTTTAAATAATTAGGATAACTAAAAAGTAACACTCAGACCGACCACAAAAGATTTTGCCAGCGGCAGCCCGCCATAGTCACCCGACTGAGGATAGGCCGAATTACTGCTGATGGCCGTGTTGGCCGATTCCGGATTGAGACCGCCATAATATTTATCATGACCGAAAAAATTATCGGCAGTCACATACAGACGTGCGCCCTGAATGGCCGATCCCTTGATCACAGTCTTTAAATTATAACCCAGCGTGATATTCCTGACCCGTATATAGTCCGAAGAATATAGCCAGTCCGTACCCGCGACAAAGCCAAAAGTCGAATAGGCCTTACTCACCCTGCCCGCACCCGGGTCAGAAGGAGATCGCCACCTGTCGGCATAGAAATACGGCGCATTATCCGTAAAACCCTGCCCCGTCCGGGTAATAGCCCT
>Ga0247778_1001213_pt1 | contig 12782 bp, 10 predicted proteins | sample UWRJL049202B5_FD_179939 | JGI IMG/M metagenome (GOLD analysis project Ga0247778, IMG submission 179939) | Plant litter microbial communities from Arlington Agricultural Research Station in Wisconsin, United States - UWRJ-L049-202B-5 | ecosystem: Environmental > Terrestrial > Plant litter >... | reverse complement strand
GCGTAGTTGCAGCTTGTCGAACACCGCGTCATCCGCACCGTTGTGGGTGAATGTCACGGCATCGAACGTAATCGCACCGTGGCCCATACGCGATCGTTCCGGTTCCATGGGGTCCTGTACCTCGGGTTTTTGAGCGAGCGTTACAGCGATTTCGCGCGCATCTCCCAGAGCGCGGTTATAGTTGCGCAAGCCGTTGTTACTGAAGTTGAACAGCTGATCTACCGTAGTGGCCGTGTAGCTGAATATCAAAAACACGGTGGCAATATTGGCGTCGAATTTCATAACCGCTATCACCGCGATCAACAAAGCTGCGGCCGAAATAGTCCGGTTCATAAAACCTAGGGTGTACATTTGCCGCTGGTGCGCGCGTGCGAAAATGCGCAGATCGGTGCGTGTCTGCTCGGTCGCTTCGGCGAACCGGGCTTGTTCGTAGCGTGAACGGGCGAAGCTTTTAATAGCCAGTGCATTGGTAATGGCATCTGCCAGGTAGCCGGTTTGTTTGCTTTCGGTTGCAGCATATTTACCGCTGAGTTTGCGGACGCGCCGTGAAACAAATATAGCCATGGTTACGTACAGACACGAAAATACTGCCAGCGCGGCCGCAAACAGTGGCGCACGTGGCGTCAGGATGACCAGGGTAATGACTACTCCTGCAACCATCGGATACGATTGAAATACCGTAGTATCGGCCAAGCGCACATACCCGCTCAGCAGCTTGTTGGTCTGCGATACGAGTGAGCCACTGAAGTTGTTGGAATGGAAATCAGCACTACGGCTAAGCATGTGTTTGAATACGTCTTGGGCGATGTCCCGCTGGATATTCTGTTCCAGCGCCCACACGAACTTATCGACCACCCGCCACATGAATACGCCGAAAACCAGGAGTCCTGCATACAGCAGTATCTGGCTCCCGAAGCTTCCCCATATGTCACCTGGCGTGAACTGATGCTGGCTGAGTTTGCTGAGCACCCCTGCCAGTAGCAAGGCTGGCAAGTAGTTGCTTACCAGGATAGTGGTCGGCATGGCTATGGCAACGCCGACCAGCTGCCGCGGATAAGCACGCAGGCAGCGCCAATAATATTGAATCGCCCGCATGTTGTCGAGCTTTATTTGCGTTTGCAGTTTCATAGGTACAGCCCTCCTGAGCGCTGACCAATTAAAATAATAGGGTATTTAGGTTAGTGTTGGTTTAAATGTTGCATCCAGCTCACGCTGCTGGTTTGGTTTGATTACGAGATTGTACGAGCGGAACGGGCATAGTGACCGGTCGCTGGTGGTGTCTGCATATTCATAAAATCGTGGTCGCCCTTTCCTATAATGTTATTACTAGTGTCGACAACTATACCACCTCTGTTGTATAGTATGCAAGTGCAAAAAATACTTCTGTATTACAAATTTACGCCAATCGCCGACCCGGAAGCGGTCCGCTTGTGGCAGCGTACCTTGTGCGAAAAGCTGGGCCTGAAAGGCCGTATCCTGATATCGCGGCACGGTATAAACGGCACCGTGGGTGGGGAACTGGCCGATCTGAAAGCGTATGTCAAGGAAACCAAGCAGTTCGCCGGTTTCAAGGATACGACATTCAAATGGAGTGACGGCGAGCGTGATCATTTCCCCAAGCTGCAGGTAAAGGTCCGCGACGAGATCGTGGCATTCGGCGCTGCCGATGAGCTCCAGGTCGACGCACAAGGTGTCGTGGGCGGTGGTACGCATCTCAAGCCGGAACAGGTCCACAAACTTGTGGCCGAAAAGGGCGAAGATGTGGTGTTCTTTGACGGCCGTAACGCATACGAAGCCCAGGTAGGGAAGTTCCGTGGTGCCGTGGTGCCCGACACCCGTACCAGCAAAGATTTTATCCGTGAACTGGAAAGCGGCAAGTACGACGACATCAAGGACAAGCCGGTCGTTACCTATTGCACCGGCGGCATCCGCTGCGAGATCCTGAGCAGCCTGATGGTGAACCGCGGATTCACAGACGTATACCAGATGGACGGCGGCATAGCCAAATACGGTGAAAAATATGGTGATGACGGTCTGTGGGAGGGCAGCCTGTACGTGTTTGACGACCGCATGGGCATGGAATTTTCCGATCATACCAAGGTCATCGGCCGCTGCATCCACTGCGATGGCCCCACCAGCAACTACGAGAACTGTGCCCTCAAAACCTGCAACGAACTGGTACTGATCTGTGCGGACTGCACGCAGACCGAAACGGGCAGGTATCACACGGCTGATTGCTACCAGCAGGCCTTGGGCGCTGTTGGGGCATAATTGACCTGCAGATTTACGCAAGAAACTATTTACAAAAAACAAACAAAATGCTATAATACAAAAAGCTCTGTTGAGAAATCCAGAGCGGCCTTTTACAGTTAGGTATGTATGTTTTTGATTTTTGAATCGTTTCCAACCTGTTAAGACAAGCGTTTGCGTGTTGAGCGGGGTGCCATTTGCTGCACCCGCGACGCCCGGACGCTTGCCTTAATATGGCTGTTGAGGCGGCTTTTCAACCCCTAGATCCAAGGAGAGCGCTATGCGCTTCGGTCCCAAGAAGTCCATCGCCCTGTTCGGTGCCGCGGTCGTCGCGGCCCTGTCGCTGACCGCCTGTTCCGATTCCGACACCCATTCCACCGCGAGCGGGGGTTCGTATTCGGACGGTGGGGCGCCCATCGACTCCACCCAGAGTGGCCAGGGCTGCTTCACCGAGATGACCGCGCAGCAGAAGTCCGAGCTGGTGGCGTACGCCAACCAGCAGGGCAACACGGTCCAGAACGCCGGCAACAACGCCGACGGGACGCAGGACATCTGCATCGTGGACAGCAACGGCTCGCAGCACTACTACAAGCAGGACGATCACTTCGGTGACTACCTGCTGTACTCGGCGATGATGAGCCGTGCGTACGGCTATGGCGGCTTCCAGCCGTTGTTGACGTACGGAGCTATCACGGGCGATCTCAGTCCCATGGAGTTCATCGCGCTGAGCCTGCTCACCGGCGTCGGCCCCGGCGGTTCGCTGTACCACCCGTACAGCTACACCAGCGCGGGCTGGGCCCGGCAGCAGTCTCCGGTCGTCGTCAACAACCGGACGGTCACCAACGTGACCAACGTCTACTACGGCAGCAAGGCCACTCCGGTCAGCTACCAGCAGGCGCAGACCAGCAAGCCGGCCGGCTACAACTACGCCCCCATCCCGGCAGCCAACAACACCGTGGCCGACGTGGAGAAGGGCGCGAACGGCAAGCCGATCGTCAGCACCGTGCCGGGCACCAGCGCCAGCACGGCCCTGAAGGGCGCGGTCAAGACCACGCCCGGCGCTGCTCCGGTGAAGATCGCGCCGCCGAAGGCCAACCTCGGCACCGCGACCGGCACCAGCAAGACCGGCACGACCACCACGGGTGGCACTTCCACCAACAACGGTGGCGCCACGGGCACCAAAACCAAGCCGGTCACCCCGGCCAAGCCGGTGAAGCCGTACGTGCCCCCGCGCACGACCACCAAGCGCCGCTAAGGTGAACGGGTGGGCCCGGAAGGTCGATACGACTTCCGGGCCCACCCACGTGGATTCTCGCATACATACCTGACTGTATTTCTGTATACAATGACGATCAATAGACCTTACCGAGCGTGTTCAAGATAATTATAAATGATTGACAGTAAGAGAGGGGGGTTCGGGCGAGCCTTGGCTGGCGGTTATGTAGCAGCCATATAGCTCATGCCCGAACCCTTCCTCATCTCTTACTGTGTGTGCGGTTGCCTGCTACTTTGCACAGGCGGGGGTGTTTTTGACTGTTGTGTCCAAGTATTTTTCATGCCTGCTGCGACCCAACTTTCTGAACACCTCCACGGGCACCGGGGTGGTGCCTTTCTTGATTTTGATGCTCTTGGTCTGGACAGCGTCCTTGCCTGCGAGCGTGTACTTCGGGCTCTCTTTGCCGCCTACCGCGATCCAGTAGTCGTGATAGCCTTTCGCTGCGCTCGAAACGGTGACCGTAAAGCTGCAGTCACCATTCTGCCCGGAGATGCTGGCGTTCACTGGCGCACTACTGCCACACGCCGTTAGCCCGATAAGCACTGACGACAGTACGACACATCCGGAAATACGGGAGTATTTCATGGGTAAGCCTCTCTTTAGCAAGAGCCGTGGCATATAACCGCACGTCAATTATAGAACAATATTGACTATTTATGATAATCATTCCAATAGAGCAGTAATTAGTACTAGAAGATAGTACAATAGAGACATGAACAAACAGCTTGAGCTAAAACTCAAAGACCTGCCCAAAGACCCCGGCGTGTATTTTCACAAAAGTGCCAGTGGGGAGATCATCTACGTGGGCAAAGCGGCCGTGCTGCGCAACCGGGTGCGGCAGTATTTCCAGGCCAGCCGCAACCGGGATCCCAAGACAGAAGCTTTGGTGGAGGAAATAGTAGATACCGACTGGATGGTGGTAGAGAGCGAGCTCGAAGCGCTGTTTTTGGAGGCCGAGATGATCCGTCGCTACATGCCACGCTATAACATCCTGCTGCGTGACGACAAGGCGATGAGCTATATACGCATCGATTATGACAGCGATTTTCCCACGGTCGGTACCACGCGGCGGCCGCTGGATGATGGCGCGCGCTACTTCGGGCCGTATTTCAGCACCTATGGTGTGCGACAGGCGCTCAAGCTGCTGCGCAAGATATTTCCGTTCGCTACCCGCCGTATTCCCGGCCAGAAACGTGCCAGCCTGCATTACCACCTGGGACTCGATCCGGGACTCGAGGAGGGCAAGACCAGCCTGGAAGATTACCGCAAAAATCTGCGCAAGCTGATCGCCGTTATAGAAGGTAAGCGCAATGCCATCCTGAAGGAAGTTGAAAAAGACATGAAGCGCGCTGCCAAGGCGCAGGAGTTTGAATATGCCGCCAAACTGCGCAATCAGCTGCTGGCACTCGAAAACCTGGGCAAGCAGGTGATATTCAGCGACAAAGAATTCCTGGATATCTCCAAAGACCATGCCCTGAACGAGCTGGTGGATGTGCTGAGCTTGAACGGTTTTCCACGGCGCATAGAGGGCTACGATATATCCCACATGCAAGGGACGAACGTGGTAGCCAGTATGGTGGTGTTTACGAACGGGGTGAGTGACAAGGGTGAATACCGCAAGTTCAAAACGCGCAAAGAGCACAACAATGATTTTTACAACATGAACGAAACCATCGGTCGGCGTCTGACCGAAAAGAATGTCAAAGCCTGGGGCAAGCCGAACCTGTTCCTGATTGACGGCGGCAAAGGCCAGCTGGATGCGGCTATTCGGGCGCGCGACGACCAGGCGGCGCTCTGGAACCCAGCGTTGAAAGACATTCCCTTCGTGGGGCTCGCCAAGCGCGAAGAACAGGTCGTAATCCTCAAACCTAAACCTGCAGATTTGGGAGGTCCGTCCTCCCAATTGCAGGCTCAGCCGGGGAGTCAGGGGAGTAATGTGGTGCTTAATGTGCAGGAAATGCACCGGCTCGGCGGATTTGCTACGGAAACTGATGATTTCATACTGGTGAACTTGCCGCACAACACGAATGTCGTCAAGCTGCTGCAGCGCATCCGCGACGAATCGCACCGTTTTGCGGTGACATACCACAGCGTGCTCAAGGTAAAACACCAGACTGCCAGCATGCTGGACGATATTCCCACCATCGGCCCGGCAACACGCAAAAAACTCATCAAGACATTCGGCAGTATGCGCGGTGTGGTGCAGGCTCGCGATCAGGATCTGATCCACGTACTGGGTGAAAAAAAGGCGACCATACTCAAACAATATCTGCGACCCATGCGGCGGGAACAGAAACACGCGGCCGACGAACCGCAACCATAGCTTTTGGTCTGCGGTGCCGACAGGGGCTATACTACAACCATATGAAAGTGTCGCCGGAGGCCTTCACCACCAAGCGCGCGGATAGTCTGCCACCGCGCATTATCGGGGTTGAGTGTGAGTACAACATACAGTCGCCGCCAGGACAAGGTATAGGCGGCTACATAAACGACAAAGCGCTCGAGGCTGCCGAAATCCCACACCACGGGTATTATCTGGGGACTGCCGGTGGCCGCGGCAAGCTGTATGTGGATATGGGGCTGCTAGAATATGCCACCGAAGAGCGGCTGGGTCCGGCCAGTGCGGCTGTTGCTGACCTGGAGGGTATTGAAATCCTCTCCGACATAGTAGACGCTTCGGGACGACCACATAACGGTCTGTATCGGTTGGCCGGTACCTATATACCGGCACTGAGTGTCGAGGGGGTGCCCATACGGGGCAGGACGAGCGGCTACCACGAAAATTACATGATGCCGCAGACGCTTGTGGATGATCCGCTGATGGACACGTGGGTTCCGACGCAATTAGCTGCGCGGTCATACGCCATGAATGGCACGCTGTACGGTCAGGGTTATGTACTTTCACAGAAAGTATGGGGAATCGGTGGGCCGCCGGTAGAGCGCACGGTCAATCGTCGAACGAATCACGGGATGAAACCTATGCTCCTGATACCACCCAAGCACATGGATATTGATACGGTAGGAGGACACGGCTGGGCGCGCGCCGAAGTCCGGTTTGCCGAGGCGGGACAGTCGCTGGTTGCGCGTTATGCGGGCTTTGCGGCCGTGTCGCTAGCGCTGCGTGTCATGGAGCAACCGCATTTGTTCAAATACAACGAAATCCGGGATGTCAGCCTGCTTGACCCCGTGGACGCGGCGAAGCGGTTTGCGGCCGATATGACGTTCAGTCGAACCGCTGAAACTATCGGTGGCAAAGAGGTGACGGCTCTGGATATCCAGGAGATGCTGCTCGACAAAGTGGCGGTGATCGCGGAGCGCAAGCAATTGCCGGCGGACGAATACGAAGCCATAAACGTGCTGCGGGCACTGAATGACGCCCTGCGGCAAAGCAGGCCGGCAGAGGCGGTGTATGCCACGAATGCCCGGAAGTGGATTGATTTTGTCGCTCGGCACCAGTTCGTGTCTAAAAACATAGCGCCATCGCTCCTTTCGGTGACCAACAAGCCGGCCATGCAGCGGAATCTTGCATGGGACCGGGTGCTGCCGGATGGGCCGGGTCTGCGATATTGGGCGCAACTAAGCGAAAAGGATCTGCTGGTTCCCCGTATATATGAGCATGCACAGCGGTTTGGTGCTGCCAGCCGGGCACTGGCCCGCGCTGCGCTTATAGATAATCCATACTCTAAAAAGGTGGTCAGGAACTGGTCGACATACAGTACCGGCGACCATATGCGTTCGTTCGGAAGCCCCTACGGCAAATCGTAGGGTTTAGTTTACTGGCCGCCTATCTGGACGAATCCGTCTACGACTAGCTCGGCATTTTCCTCGAGTACGTCGTCGATCTCATCGAGCAGGGCGTCAATTTCTTCGTCGTCGATTCCCTCTAGTGCTGCCTTGCCGGCTTCCTGTGCGATCCGTAGTGCTGTGTCGTCTGTTGTCTCTTGAGTTTCGGTGTGACTGCTACTGACGGTCTCATGCTGTTGGCCCATATCTGCTACTCCTCTCATTACACTTATACTTCACATTCTACTACAATAGAGCTATGACTGCGCGAACTCATGACCTGGCTGCCGCTACCGGCTTGGGAATATTGTTGCTGCTGCATACGTTTTCCGAGCCGCTGCGTTTATCCACCCTGCTGATCGCAGTGCTTGCCAACCAGCTGGGCGGCATCGCTCCTGACACCGATCAGCCGACGGCCCCGTTCTGGCGTAATCTGCCCGAGGGGCATTTTGTGGGCCGGGCATTCGGCAAGCTGCTGGGCGGCCACCGGTTTCTGAGCCATTCGCTGCTGGGATTCGCACTGTTCGGCTTCCTGGTGAATCTGCTGCTCGATTTCCTGCACCCGCTGATGCCGCACGTTGACAATCATTTCGTGTGGCTGGCGTTTATGGTGGGGTATGGGTCGCATCTGATAATGGATTCGTTCACCAAAGAGGGTGTGCCGTGGCTGCTGCCGATCCCCTTTAAGTTCGGCTTTCCGCCGCTGAGGGCGTTCCGGATCACTACCGGCAAAGCCGGTGAAGCGCTGCTGGCGTTCCCAATTCTGATCGCAATAGACATCTGGCTGTGCGCCAGCCATTACTCCGATTTTGCAAGTCTGCTCAGGCACGTTGTGCGCTAGGCTATACTAGCTATATGAGTCAGGACATATTGTGGGAAGGTACTACATCGGGCGGACACTACCAGGTGGTTGATACGTTGTACGATAGCAGGCCGGCGCGCGTGCTCTATAGCGGCGACCGGCAGGCGGCACAGTCCGGCGTGGCCAAAGATGACAAGCCGGCACTTCTGTTTGATTATAACCAGCGTATGTTCGAACTTGTCATCGGTCTGAAGCCGAAACGGTTGCTGCTGATCGGTGGTGGAGTCGGGACACTGCCGACGGCGCTCCTGGCGGCATTACCCGGTATCTATGTCGACATGGTGGAGCCCGATGACGGTCTGACGGATCTGGCATATCGCTTTTTTGACCTGCCGGTGGATGAGCGGTTACGCATACTGCACACCGATGGCCGTGAGTTTTTGCGTACGAGCGTTGAACGGTACGACGTTATTTTGGTAGATGCTTTCGTACACACGGCTATCCCCCGTGATCTGCGGACTGTCGAGGCATTCGAGACGCTCAAGCGGCATCTGCGGCCGGGCGGCGTGCTGGCGATGAACGTCATCAGTGCCTACTATGGTAAGAGCTCACAGGTGCTGCGCGAACTCTATGCAGCGGTGCAGCAGTCATTTTCCACAGTTACGCTGTTCGTGGCAGGGCGGGGTTATTCGATGTGGCTGCCACAGAATTTTGTGCTGACTGCTCAGAAATCGACCGAGGTGTCCCTGCAGGAATACGTGCAGCAGGAGCCTATGGAGCTACCGGAGTATTATCCGGACGAGGCGCTGCGGGATTAGTCGCGGTGACTACGGAAACGACGCCACAGCCTTGCGGCGGTAATCGAGATGGTGAGCGCCAGTCCGAAATCTATCAGTAATGCCAGCGGGTTGAACTGCGAGGTGTGTCCGCCCGTGGCGGCCTGCACTTTGCCGCCGCATGATGCGCTGATGGTCGAGGTGGTCGCATAGCCGTATACCAGCGGAAAACCGGCTTTGGAATCGTAGCTAAGCGTATTGGTGATCTTGCCGACGGTACCGACGCAGTCTATGTTCTGGTCGCCAGTGGAGAATGACTGTGAGCTACCGGGAGCGCCATCCCATATCTTGCCTGGTACGAACGGCGCTAAAAACACCACGCCGAACACTATGAACGTAGCGAATCCGATCAGGCCGGCGTGTCCGGTGGCGTGTGCTCCATGGTGCTGTTTTGCCGGCTCTGCCGCGGTTCGTACAGGGTCATGCACATGGGAGGTCTGGGCTGTGGGTGGTGTGGTCGTGGCCGCAGGTTCGGCAGGTACGAATGCGCTGGGACGGAGTGCTGGTTGCGCCGGTGCAGGGGCGGGCTGTGCAGCTGGTGCTGCGGGCTGTCTGAATATTGATTGTGCAGCCGGAGGCTGCGGGGCGATGGGCCGGGATGCCACGGGCTGTTGGGGTGCGGGCTTGAATACCGGCGTGTGGTGCGGCGTAGCGACCGGCTGTACGGCGTGGGGTTGCGGGGCAGCCGCAGGTGCTGCAGGGCGGAATTCCATGTTTCCGATGCTGATAGTCGGTGGTCGCAACAGGGATGGCTGTGCTTGTGCTGCTGGCTGCCCGGGACGGATCGGTCGCGCCGGCGGCGTGCCGCCAAGGATGGGGCGTTGCATGCGTGATCGGTCCATTGGTCTCCGCTGTAGTGGTTCCATAGTGCTTATGTATAAGTATTAAGCGAAAGGGTGCTAAATACAACCTTTTTATTCCGTGCAGTGGCGTACTATACGGAGCGTCAGAATCCCTGTGGTATACTTTGCAGGATGGAACAGCGGGCTGTGATAACGATTTTGGGAACAGGGTATGTAGGGCTGACGACTGCGGCGCTTACGGCGATGGCCGGTCTGAAAACGTATGTCGTTGATCCGAATCCGGACCGACTTGCTAGCGTCCGTTCCGGTAAGTCGTTCTTTTATGAAGAGGGCTTGGATGCCTTGGTAGCCAAGGCGGTGGCAGATGGTTTACTGATACCGACGGATTCTTACGAAGCATCCGTACCGGAGAGTGATATCGTGATATCTTCGGTGGGTACGCCCGATAACCCGGATGGCAGCTCTAATCTCAAATATGTGTTCGCGGCCGCCACCGAAGCGGCCCGCTATCTTAAGCCGTCGGCGGTGTACGTGCAAAAAAGCACCGTGCCGGTCGGAACCGGTGCAAAGATACGGCAAGCCTTTGCAGGTGCCGGCCTTACGGTGCCGTACGTATCTAACCCCGAATTCCTACGTGAGAGCACTGCACTGCGCGACAGTCTGTGGTTCGACCGTATTGTGGTCGGTGGGGATGATGCGGCAGCCCTGGAGCGGGTACAGGACGTGTACCGGCAGATAGAGGCATCACGTGCGCAGATCGCACAGACAGCCGGTCTGCAGGCCCCTGCCGTTTTACCCAAGGGCACGTATATGCAGGTCGGGCTGGAAAGTGCCGAGCTTATCAAAGTCACTTCCAATGCGTTTTTGGCGCTCAAGATATCATTTGCGAATTCTATAGCGGTGCTTTCCGACAAAGTCGGTGCCAATGTTACCCAGGTAATGGACGCGGTCGGTGCGGATGCACGGATAGGCAGGGCTTTTTTGAACGCTGGCCGCGGGTATGGCGGCGGTTGCTTTCCAAAAGACGTCGCCGGGCTGATATCCGCCGGACTTGAACAGGGTGTGAATCTGGAAATCATGCGCGCAGCCCAGGCTATCAACGAGGAAATGCCTGGCTATATCATCGAAAAGCTACAAAATAGCATCGGCGGCTCACTGGAGGGTCGGACTATTGCCGTACTTGGCTTGGCGTTCAAGGCGGGGACCAGCGATGCCCGCCGTTCGCCCGGTGTAAAGATAGCTAATGTGCTCGCGAACGCAGGAGCGACTGTACGGGCATACGACCCGCAGGCTCACGCCGAAGCGGCAGCCTACCTGGATGATGCCGTAGTGCTTGCGTCGGGCACCGACGACGCACTGCGTGGTGCGGATGCGGTCATCGTGGCGACCGACTGGCCGGAATTCGTTGACTATGCTCCGAGTGCCTATGCGTCTGTGCTGAGTGGGACGTATTTTGTGGATGCGCTGAACCGTTTTGATATGCAGGCGGTACATGATGCCGGCCTGGAATACATCGGTGTCGGACAGTCGGTATAGCTGACCGCCCCGCGGCTGAGGCTGGTTAGCTTCGCATATGGCTACATCCGTGCTAGCCAGGCGAACGTTGCAGTGGAGGCGCCGGGGCTAACATCGACGTTTATGGTGAACTGTGTGGCGGTGATAGTCGAAATCCAAAACTTAGTTGCGGTGCCAAGGTTGTTCGTGGGGGTGACCTGGATGTTGCTGATGGCAGGAGTGACGGACAGGCTGTGTGTGACTACGATGCTGGTCGTGCCGTTCGCCACGGTTGCGATGCCGTTGGACTCGGTTGTGTAGCCGATATTGTTGCGGACGATCGTGGTGGCCGCCCCAGCGGTCTCCATCAGCGCTACGGTAGCGGCAGCGTTTGTGACGAGCGTGTTACCTTCTATGATATTGTCGCCGCTCCCACCGGTACTTTCTTCGCGGATAAGGCTGCGGGTCTTGTTGGTGTTATTCGCGGTTTCCAGCACGTTTCCGCTCACGACGTTATAATGCGTGTTAAATTCCAGATGGATGCCGGAGGCTACGGCGGTGCCGTTATCACCGGGGCTGGTAAACAGATTACCGACTATCACGCAGCGTGTCCCTGCGATGAATACGCTGTCGCCCGCCACGCCGTCAAACGTGCAGGCCACGATCTTGGTGTCTTTGGTGTTCTGTACGCGCACGCCCATGCAATTGTGTAGTCCGGCTACAAAGTTAGAGCCGGTGATGTGCTGTAAGCCTGCCTGGTCGTAGAGCATGACCGGGTTGGTGCCTACCGGGCTGGCGGCTCCGCCCAGATATTCAAAGTCTGTGGCTATGAACCAGTTCTCGTCGCTTGATGTCGTCCAGACGCCGCCGCCGAAGCCGACACTGTTGCCGCCCTGGTCGAACAGACATTGCATGACACGGTTGTGGTGCCCGAAGGCCCCGCCAACTATCGGACCCAGCTTGAGACCCCAGTCGTAGCAGCTGGTAAGATGCAGGCGCTCAAAACTGCACTGTACGGCACCGTCTGCCTTGATGCCGCCGCCGGCACTGACATTCGTGCTATTGCCATCGATAGTAAAATCACTGAGCCGTGCACCGATAACAGGTACGCCGTTGGAAGCGCTGTTGAAGGTGATGACGTAATCGTTCATGGCCGCCTTGGCTTTGAGCGTGGTAGCTTCGCGGCCTGCGCCCACGATAGTAACGGCCGCATTGACAGTAAGCGTGGTGCCGACCAGAGCCGTGCCGGGTGGCAGAATAAGGGGTTTCTTGGTGGTGATCGCTGCGTTGATCGCCGTTTGAAGAGCGGTTGCATCATCGGTCGTGCCGTCAAATTTTGCACCGTAATCGCTCGCCAGCAACGAAGCGTCGGTGCTCCATTTGACACCAGTGGTCTGTGTAGAGTCGGCGACAAGTTTCTGGCCGTTCGTGCCGACACCAAGACGAGCTATCGTGGAGCTGGCGCTTGCTACCAACAGATCACCTTTGGCAGTGACTGTGCCCGCGGTAACGTACCCGGTTATGGAGTTCTGCACACT
>Ga0247778_1001211_pt1 | contig 12854 bp, 14 predicted proteins | sample UWRJL049202B5_FD_179939 | JGI IMG/M metagenome (GOLD analysis project Ga0247778, IMG submission 179939) | Plant litter microbial communities from Arlington Agricultural Research Station in Wisconsin, United States - UWRJ-L049-202B-5 | ecosystem: Environmental > Terrestrial > Plant litter >... | reverse complement strand
AACGCGTCAAGAAAACTAGCCAACAATTTTTGATTTGCACAGCGATAATAGGATCCCTGCTCCTCCTGCTATGAACGAACGCCCTCACCGAGACCCGCGAACCAGCGGTTGCCTTCTCTTCTCTCCGCCCGGTGTCACAAGCTGAAGCTTTGACAGGGCGCCGTTTCGCGGATGCTCCCCGGCTTCGAGGGCGGTCACCCGAATCATCACATGTTCTCTCCGCCAGATCATGACAGGAATGAAATGAGTGAAGCATTGCCACTAAGCATGCCCGAAATGATTTGCTTCGCTTTGCTGTGGCGAAAAAGAATATAAGCTCGTGGGGAAGTACAATAGGGCTTAGTACGCGCGAGACGAGAAGGATGCTCGTTGGGCAGCGGCCACAGGAAAGGAACCCGGTAGGTTAGGTTTGTGCTTGTGTCATCTGGGCAATAAGGTGGCTTTGTTCTTTTTGCCAGGGGAGAGGCATCGGTAAATCAATTGAGCGTCTAAATCGTGTGGGAGATGCAAGTGATGGCGAGGCTGATGCCTCATCCGAGACGAGGAAAGGGCGGATGCAACGTCATTCTTCCTGTGCGAAATTGTGTGTCAGCAGCAAACAGCAGTGACAGTAACTCATGACTGCGCTGCGGAATCTTTGGGGGAGCTTCCGGTCTGCGCTTTTGCATGGGGGTGAAGGAATTGTTGGGTGCGATGTTTGAGTTTGGGGGCCGTTGAGAAGCACAGCCTCATGTCACACAGCCGAGAAAGCCTTGCAGCCTTGAGGAGATGATATTTTTTTAATGCGGCCGGAATAGAGACCCAACAGGCGTATTGATGGAACGTGAGTCATTGGTTCGTGCTCGTAAGTTTTTCGAGGGTGGATTGAGATGTAATGTGGATGCGTCGACGGGCCGTACCACTGCAGCCTGGGGGGAAGGAGCTACATATGATCCGAACTAATCACTTTCCAAGATGCGTATGATAACCACGAGTATTAGACCCATGTTCAATTGGACTCCATGTATGCAGCATTAGCTCACCGTAGTATGCTTGCCATGCATGTCGGTGGCCATATTGGTCCCTTCTTGAATTGAATTCAAGCCTCTCAACGTGCAACAGCGCCATGGCTGAAGATTCTGAGGATTCCGACACATTGAAATGTTCAAGAATGGTCATCAATCGACAAACTCTAACTAAAATCTTCGATAGCGCCAACAAAAATTCGAAACATCAAACTACAGTCTGGGTTTTGTGGTATAGATAAATCGAGATCCCCACACCTGGAAGTCTACCAGGGTCACCAAACACAGCCCCATCTTCATACACTCGACTTGATCGATATGTATGATATCCCTGGCTTCAATTTCTCGATGCCCTTCAAGAAATTACGGGGGCTAGGGAATGGTAGCTAGTCTGCGATTTGTGGTTGGTTTTCGGCGGGGCACAACCAAATAGGTTGTGTTATTGCACTAGAAACTAGCCGATGAAACTATTCAATAATGACATTCCTCACTGGGCTCGTCGCACTTCGACGAATATTATATGTACAAGAGAATGATGTAGGAAAATACTTGCACTAGAGCTTAGACAGAAGTGTAGATGATGACGGGCAGTGAGGAAAATTTTCATTTCTATGCCTGAAGAACAATGCTACTTGAAGTCATTTCATTGGAAATGTTCTCCCCCAAGAAGCGAAAGTCTTCTCGCAGCTTCAACGAACCCATCCCAAACCCCAGAACGCAATGCATATGGAAGACCTAGTGCATCCACCTCACTATGGGCACTGTCTAACAATGATATTATATCTATCAGTATCGAACTCCTGTCCACCAGTCATACGAGGCACACCCCACCTACCCCAAGGGAGAGTGCACTGATTGGCGATATCTTGTGCGTAAGAGGCAAGGTAAGGAAACATAGGGTCGATAGGGTAGTTGTTCTAAGAATTGTCAGTTCCGCGTTTAATGGTATGCAGAGCTTCAGCAGAAGGGAGAAAGCTCACATCGTTGCAGAGGACTACACAGGCTTGGTTATGGTAAGCGACTAGAGCACAGTCGTTTTGGAAAACGTGTGCTTGGCCATTGAATGCGTTCATAGAGGCAATGTTGGCGTTTGTATCGTCCCAGTTTGTCTTAACCCAGCTTTGACCAGGAACCGGAATACAGATGAGTTGGCTCTGTGATTTTGTCAGTCAATGATGTCGCAGAATTTGTGGGGCATATTTACCTTGTTGTCAACCTCACGGGGAACAAGCGCCGCGGGAGGGTCAGTGTTGGGACCGTACATGGCTTCAAGTTGTGTGAGGACGTCCTATTGAAAGTTAGCAAATATGTGTGAGGTGATGGGAAAATGTCAGGTGGGCCCGATGGGTCAAAGAAACATACCTGAGTGGTGCCTTTGAGCTCGTAGGAGTGACCATTGTAAGTACCAGTGATGGTGGGAACCGTCAAGGGGTAGGGGAGGCCAGGGACGTCGGAGGAGATTGAAGCAGCCGCCTGAAGACAAATGCGTGTTAGCTGAATCAAACGATCATCTCCAAAGAGGAGAGAGTAGCTCACGGATAGAGTGACCGTGACCAGAAGGGCAATGCCCGCAGTCATAGTGGAGAGGAGCATGTTGACGTTTTATGAAAGGCACAAGCAGAATCTGCTGGAGTGTTTGATGATTGAAGATATGCTTTGCGTACAAGCGGTGGTTGTGAGGTTGTGAGGTTGTGAGGTTGTGAGGTTGTGAGGTTGTGAGATTGTGGAGTTGGGGGCTGGAGGCCCTCCTTTTATAGAGAGAGTCTCAGAGACAGTGACGTTGGCGTACAACATTTGGTGAGTATTTTACAAATGAACTCCTATTAAGATGCAATCGAAATTGTCCCAAAGTGAATGAATGATCCACCTCTCGGGATAATCAAGCTAAATTCCGGCCGACTGCTGGGTATTGGCTAAATATTCACCTAATATTTTGTGCACCTGTCGTTATTATTGGTGAATATTCAAGACACTCAATCTGACGGCGACGAGGAGTGCACCTCTCGGGTGGACCGAATCCCACGAAACCCTGAGGCGAGAAGAAGATAAAGGTGAATTCTCAACCTAGAGCCTTGCTCCTGTGACCTTGTAAGGGACATAAGGCTTCCCCATTCCCTATGATTCTTTACCAAGAAAGGGTCCCTCCTGGTAGACCAAAAAAGCGGCACTAACTCCGAATGTGCCACGCCGAGTGGGTCATTCAAAATGGGCAATAATTAGTGCCGCTTTTTCTGTCCACTGCGAGGGTCCCTTCGAGCTTGTGAGTTCAGCCACCAAGCGACTGCAATGCCATATATCGAGGTCATCCTTGGCCATCTGTACATGCCTCCATTTGTTAAAAAAACGGCAATACTCAAAGTGGCCATGAATCAGGGAAGAGTTCGATCATCGACTCGAAGCCAGGATCAACAGGGTCCCAGAGGAAGGGCATCGAATTATCCATGGCAAAGAACTCATTAGAAGGTATCATCTGTCCCATAAGATTTTGATCCGGTATCTGTTGGTTATTGCCATTGGAATTTGCGGCGAGACTATTATTTGGAGTTGCCTGCAAAGTCTCTACCGGCACAGAGTTGGCTGGAGCTGTAGATTGCGGTTGGCTCGATTGTTGCTCTACTAATAGTAAGTAATCTGAATTATATATATTAAGGAAAAAGTTACGCTTACCCTTATTTTTGAGACTCCTTGTATATGGTTGGTCTCCAAACTCTTCCCGCCACCACCACATAGTGTCATGCAACAGACTCATTGAAAGTCGACTCTGAATTCTCAAGGCTGGAACAGCAACCCCGTCACCTTTGGGCTTAAATGCCTTTTCGGAAGTCCACAACTGGGAGAAAATTCCTGCCATCCGGCCAGGCATATCATTGTTATGGATCGACATCTTTTTCAAAAGCGCAATCTCCTGAAAATACGAGGCTCTACCTGTCCTCTCATCGCGGATATATATCGAGACCCGAGTTTTCAAGATTCTCAACAGAACAGAGGCTGCTAAAGCCGACATTCGATAGATATGGTTTGGACAGAAAGATGCGAGGTTTATCTCATTGTCGAGTTTTGCGGTCATTTCAATAACCCGGATGGCTGTTGTGTATATCTTGGTGAGATTGAGAGCGAACATATCGTCTTCTGGGCAGCGCAGATAGTAGATGCGTAGTTGCAATCGGGCAATTTCAAGATACAAACTTTCCAGGTCTAGTCCAGTCGTCGAGAAAGTGTCAGAAGAGCTAAAAGAATTGGTACGGAAAATTGGAATCAAATACCTGAACATTCTGCACTCTCCCGATCCAAGTCATTGAGTTGAGCTTCAAAGACATCCAACATCATTGATGGAGTAGTTTGAGACTTTTGTTGCAGATCGTCCAAGTTGAACTCAAACAAGACGGAGTTCATTCTACCGATTATACTCGCGACTTTGACCTCCAAATTCAAACTTTCGGGAGCAAGACTCATTAGCCCACTCAGTTCCAGTTTCCTTTGGAATAGGTCAAGAGGCAATGTAATGGGATATCCGAGGGCACAAGCTGCTCTAGTATACCGTTAGCTGAAGCACGAGCTGCGGTAATGACTACCTACTTTTGGTGAACAACAACACAATACGACCACAACTGAACGCGTCGAGCAATGTTCTCATTACTCAAATCTACTCGAGTTCTGGAGAAATCCTGGCCTTGCAATGGGACGTGTAGACCGATCTGAAGCGCTAGATTGACGGACATTCCAGACAAGGTAAAGGTATTATCTTTACTAGTTGAATTAACCGGAAATGGCCAGGTAGATAGAATCAGGAGACCTTGAATGTTTGGGATGACAGCCCCTCCGATGTGCATCGAAGACCACCCAAGTTTCAAGACCGGCTCCGCGATTGATCCCAGCAACGTGGGATTGCCCACATACCGTCTTGTACCGGCACTGATGATTGCCCAGAATAGAAGGGGCGACTGGTCATAGCACGAATTTGGAGTAGTTTGAGGATCCAAAAATGGTAGGTGCTTCGCGTAATATAAGAAGTACCTGTAATCTTGTTAGCATTGAGACGGAAATTTAAAGGTCTGAAGGAACTAACAGCTGGAATATCTCGTCAATTTCTTTTGGTTCGAGGTTCACGCCACCCAGAGTTCTGGGTAACGTATCACTGAAACTAGGTCCCAACTGCATGGGCACGTGTACAGGCGTAACTTGCAGGGCATTGATCTCCGGCCGCTGCTCTTGGTCTGGATTGTCATGCCTGCTAGAGCTTAGGGGCGAGTGCGATGTAACAGCTTCGCTTGGTGAACTGGCGCTCACACCGTCGAGAATTCGAGGGTCATTGGACCCGTAGACTGTACTCAGCCGTGCTCTTAGGAGTTCATTTTCCCTCTGTAGAATCGCCGATTTTCTACTCAACGTTAGCACTCATTTTTATAGAGGCATTGCCCATTGCTTACTGCCTCTTATTTGTTCTCCTAAAACCATTTTCAACCGTGCAAACAAGACCTAACCTCCTGCATCTTCCGCACGGGTTAGGAAAGTCTGCTTTTGCACTACATCTCAGCTGTTGATTTGTTCACGTTAGCCCAGTGTTTCCTGAGCGGGGCTATATCTCTTGCTCTGAGTTTCGGAACATTGCTTGCATATGCCCGGCATCGAGAGTTTTAGCTTGCCTTTTGCTGCTTGCACTCATTGCAAGCCTTGCTGGGGTGCCGCCGCGTGCCGGGGACTTTCTGTCAGTCATCAGTCATCTGGGCGCCAAGAATCTGGGGGTTTTGGCGGCTTACAGTTGTTGGGTGCTTGGGACTAGTCTCCATATGAAACTGCGATTATCCTCACAGATGAATATCTCATTGCATTGGCATTATCTGGTTGAGAAAATTGCCATGAGTGGGGTAATAGCGGTGCCGTCAGCTGCCCGCAAAACTTCAAAAAAATTTAGTCAAAATAACAGAATCACATGACAACGTAAACAAATGTGCTTCTAAACGTTCTAGATGTCATTGATATTATTATTGCTGTGGCTTATAGCTCTAGCTATGTATGAAATTATAGCTTTCCAGGCTTCAGGATGATGTTGTCGATCAATCTGACTGGTGGCCCGTCTGACAACCCCAGATCCTCTCCAGGCTGGGGAGACTCTACGGGCAGCATTTTCACTGCTCCGCTGAGAATTGCCCCTCTTGTCTCGTCGACCTCATCTAGCTCCTGCATCGTTTCCGGGTCTGCCAACGAGATGTAGTCGACCTCGAAATTGACCCTCTCTTCAGGCTTCATCTGGTGTTGTTGCATCAGTAAGAGCTTTGCTAATTCTCCAGCAGGACCTAGAAGCTCATCCCGGGACCGGTGTCCTCGCAGGTATCCCGTCTCTGCAACTTTCAAGGCTTTTGACAACACTGTTGCAACCTGTCGTCTTCTTGTACCCAAATATACATTCCTCGAACTCAGAGCCAATCCATCTGGCTCTCTCTGAGTCTCTCCAACTACAACCTCGGTATTCATACAAAAATCCTTGACCATCTTCTTGATCACTACCGTCTGTTGTACATCCTTTTGCCCAAAATAAACCTTTTCCGGCATCACAATATTGAACAATTTCATACACACAGTAGCCACTCCTCGAAAGAATGTGGGTCTGCTAGCTCCCTCCAACACCTCACCAACGGGCGTAATTGTCACAAAGCTCCCCTTACCATTGATTTCCTGGCTCGGTCTACCGCCGGGATATATGACGTCCGTTGTAGGGGCAAATACTGCAGCAATGCCACCCAAGTTATTCCCATCACCAGCAAGCTCTTTATCGAGGTCCTTCAGCATACTACAATCCTTCTCCCAGGTCTTCGGATAGCTATCCAGATCCTCATGTACGCCGAATTGAGTCGGATTGACATAGATACTGACAACCACACGGTGATTCTCAGCGGCTGCCATGCGAATTAGGGACAGGTGGCCTTCGTGCAAGGCTCCCATGGTGGGCACGAGACCAACGGAGCGGTAGTCGAGGAGTTGTTTCTTTCGCCATTCTCGAAGTTCAGGGATCTCTCGGAAGATCTTGATAGATGTGTGAGGTATGACCGGGGCTCTGCTTCGGAAGTGGAGAGAGCGAAGATTGGAAAGATATCGAGGACCAAATGATTTCGAGATATGTGGTATGTGGAGGCTCGACGAAGCTATGATGCCGCTGGTTTTGGAAAACATGGCTGCCAATTGAAGCTTAATGGATGGATATCAAAAGATGAAAAATATCGAGAGGAACATGATTGAGCCGTCTCCCATTCAGGGCCCATTTTGAAGGGAATGGGCGAGCGGAGTCATCCTGTGATGGTATCTGCTGCGTATTTCGACGCCCGAGAAGCTTTTGATAAACGCTCGGAGCGCTTTCGCTCGGAGTCCCACTAGAGCAAAGGTAGCTAGAGCCCGCAGAGGGGAATCTGATATGGTCCGTGCACGCTTTCGATAACGAACTTTTTTTTCTGCCTTTATCAAAAAACTAGGATCAGATTGAGTTCAAGCATATATTTGCGAAAAATACAGCAGCCATGGCCGACGATGGAATGCTCATGAACTTTGAGATAGGAGATTCTCCTCTGCTGGTCAAACCGACGTTTTCAGGAGGACGCTGGAAGGATCGATTGGCAGCAAAAAGAGAGGCTCGTCGAAATTCGAGCGATACAAGACAACAACCCCACGCACGAGAGATTTTCAACGAAAAGCGGCATGATGTTGGACCAGAAGACTATATTGGTACCGGTGCAAATGCGAGGCCGGCGAAGAGACAGCGACTGGAGGATGACACGGAGGTTTCTGGGAGAAATGCAAATACGGCGAGGGTCATATCTGGAAAACTCCCCGCTGGGAGTATAAATATCGGGCCCAAGCGTGCAACCGCAATACAAGAGGAGACCAGACCTGCTTTTGTGTCGGGGAAACTGCCGCCTGGCAGTATCAAAAGTGGTAGCGGCTCGAAGAAATTTACAGACGAGGATGCAAAACCAATCCCTCGAAGTAGGCCGGTGCAAGAAGAAACGAGACCTGCGTTCGTATCGGGAAAATTACCACCTGGAAGCATCAAAATTGGGAGCGGCTCAAAGAAATTTGGAGATGAGGATACAAGACAGCCTTTTGCATCTGAAAAGCCACCGCCTCGAAATAATGGTTACAGTGGTCCCAGTCATCTCAAGGATGTACCTATTGGCACCCCAAAGCCGAATCAGGTTATCTCGTCACTCTTCACATTTAATCCTTCTTCGAAAACTACCTTTGAAGAGCCCGAGGAAGAAGCGGAGCCAGCAAAAGCATCCAACGCGCCTCTAACAGATGAGATGTCTACTTTCGTAACCCTGGGGCTGTCAAGACGACTAGCAGCTCATTTATCTACAAAGATGGACATGAAGGCACCAACCGCAATCCAGAAGGCAGCAGTGACTCAAATGGTGAAAGACGATAGTGATGCATTTATCCAAGCAGAGACCGGGTCTGGGAAAACCTTGGCGTATCTACTGCCGATTGTTGAGCGAATATTAGCTATGAGCAGTAAAGATGTACAAGTGCATCGAGATTCGGGGTTGTTTGCAATTGTTCTCGCGCCCACCCGAGAGTTGTGCAAGCAAATCGCAACAGTGTTAGAGAAGCTCTTAAGATGTGCACCTTGGATTGTCGGCACTACAGTAATCGGAGGAGAGAGCAAGCAATCAGAGAAGGCACGCTTACGAAAAGGTGTGAACATCTTAATCGCCACTCCTGGAAGACTAGCAGATCATTTGGACAATACAGAAGTTTTAAAGGTCGGCAACGTCAGGTGGCTAGTATTGGATGAAGGGGACCGATTGATGGAGTTGGGATTCGAGGAAGAAATCAAGGGTATCGTCGAGAAAGTTGGAAGAAGAGCATTGCAGATGCCTAGGGTTCAGGGCTTGGATCTCTCAGCACTGCCGAGTCGAAGAGTAACGGTTCTTTGCTCAGCTACGATGAAAATGAATGTCCAAAGATTGGGAGAAATCAGTTTGAAGGATGCTATTCATATCCAAGCCGACCCATCTGAGGCAGATGCTTCAAAGGAGAAGACGAGCGATACCGAGAAGGACGAGAAGGCCTTTTCAGCTCCAGCGCAATTGAAGCAGTCATATGCCGTCGTTCCTGCCAAGCTGCGACTGGTCACACTTTCGGCAATTCTCAAGCGCGCATTCGCCAGAAGAGGCTCTGTCATGAAGGCGATCGTCTTCATATCTTGCGCTGATTCTGTGGACTTTCACTTCTCACTATTCAGCCGGCCTCTTGAGGTTTCCGCTGAAGATGGAGAAGCTCAACCCGAAGCACCTATAATCACAAAGACGGAACTGACGAAAGATACCGTCGCTCACGGCACCGCATTCTCCAGCAATACAAACTCCGTCATTCTCCATAAGTTGCACGGCTCCCTAGCCCAGAATATCCGGACCGCTACTCTCAAAGCCTTCACCCAATCCATAGAGCCCTGCGTCTTAGTATGTACCGACGTCGCATCCCGAGGTCTCGATCTCCCCAATGTCGATTATGTGATCGAATACGATCCTCCATTCAGCGCCGACGACCATCTCCATCGTGTCGGTCGAACCGCAAGAGCAGGAAAGGACGGGCGCGCACTGATCTTCCTCCTTCCGGGCGACGAGGAAGAATACGTCTCTATACTTGCTTCTGGATACAAAGATGGCAAGAAGTCTCTTACACACCATACTTCCGAAGATCTGTTACGGAAAGGATTCGGTGGTACTGGACGAGAGTGGGAAGAGCGTGCTACGGAGTGGCAATTGGAAGTCGAGCGATGGACGCAAGAATCTCCCAAGTATCTCGAAATGGCGCGTCGTGGATACCAGAGTCACATCCGTGCATATGCGACGCATGTAGCAAACGAGAGACATATCTTTAATATGCAAACTTTGCATCTAGGCCATTTAGCAAAGGCATTTGCTTTGAGAGATAAACCTGGCAGTATAAAGGTGCCTGGTTTGAGACCAGCGAAGATGACGAAAGCCGATAGAAGTGTGGCGGCGAGGAAAGCGAAGAGAGGAGAGGTAGAGGATAAGGCTCCCGAGGGAGAAAGAGCCAGGAAGCAGAGGAAACTGGATCTGGATCTGCCTAGCGTGGATGATGATGATGCTGCTAGGCGGATGAAGAAGAAGATGAAGGAACATATGGCTGTTGCGAGCGAGTTTAACATCGGATAAGCGATACCAAATCAATCGGAATCAGGATTATTGAATAATGTTCTACTAGATGTGAGTGATTAAAATCACCAACGCCCATGTGCGACTTCGGCAATCATTTTCAGCGAGCTGAAACCTCCTTCATCAGCCGTTCCATAAACCCCCTCTACGGCTTCTTTCGGCCATTCCAGCCATTCATCCCACTCACAGCCCAATCTACTCCTGACCGCCCTCCAAAGGCTCCCCGCTTTCCCCTTAACCCACCAAATCTCATCAACCCGCTTCAAAAGCACACACCACGTAGCAACCACAACCAGAGCCTGAGGACACTTCTCTTCAACCAACTCACAAAACCGTGGCGAGATACTAGCTAGCCATAGAAGCGTCGCAAAGCAAGAGCTCATGCTAATCTCAGCCAGAACCGGGGAGCCAGAAGCAAGAAGCGTGCTGATAGTGAATACATAGCGCAGTATCTTCAGTGCCTCATCAAGGGTAATTTTATCCTCCTCAGAAACTCCCACGCCCATCTCCCCACTCCAACACTCAGCAACGCGATCAATCTTCTCCTGATCGTCTTTCTGGCCCGCCATCGCCGTTGCAAGAACGTCGGGTTGAAGCGTCTCATGTATCTTCGTCCAGGGATGAACGAAATCCCCGAACTCCCCTCGCTCAAGCTGATGAACCACGCGCAGGAGAACCTGCGCCCCGCCTTGATGCAGTTTATACCACGGGACTTGAGATTTGTTTGCAGGGAAGAATATATCTGCGCCTTGGGAACCAGGGCTCGTCCATGCAAGCAGCGCCATTCCTAGAGCGCAGGCGCAGCATGCTTCTGAATTCTCGGGAGTAAGGTTCTGGATCTCTGTTCGGAAGCCGGAGATGGAGCGTAGATGGTGCGCGGTGGCTATTTGAGTGTATTTTTGGCTGAGAGTTGGGTTTTGAGAGTGGAGGAAGACGAGGTGGAGTGCTGAGAGGGTGAAGAGTGAGGAGAGGAGGAAGGGGTGTTGAAATGCTAGGGTGACGAGTGAGGTTTGCCAGAGGTTTGTACCCGTCATATGATAGCCTACGAGTTCTTGGCTTGTTGTCGTGGTGTAGAAATGCAGGAGTTCGAGGTCGAGGGTGCTGAATTGGAGGGGAAGACCGGAGAGTGCTGTTGTGGGATTTGGTGGGCTGGATTTGGGCGGATGTTGGAGGATTGTTAAGGAAGATTGAGAAGATGACGATGAGTTTTGAGATCCTTCATTGTGGTCTAATTGCTGATTCTGTGATGGAAAGGGTAAAGGGACGTATTGCTCGAAAGAGCATGATATTCTGTGGCGCTGGCAACTGCCGCAAGACGGCTTTGCTTCATCACACTTGAAGGAAGGTGTTAGCCTACTTTCAACATTTTAAACTAAAAGCAATTATATCATACTAGCAATTCAAATTATGAAATACAAACCAAGAAATATAGCATTGATACAAGGAGAAATACAGACAAAGGGTACTCGGGACAGCCGGAAGGAGATAAGTTTCGAGGTTAAAGAGAATAACACAGATACAGACATCCAGCACAATACGAAACAAACAAATCGACTCTAATATTGATTTAATCGGTAAACATGCGCACCTTTATTTTCTTCTGCTTGCACTGAGTACACCCCCTCCTTGATTTGAAATGGTGTCGCCGTTTCGGCCCCGGCATGTCGTAATTTTTATACTTAGGTCACTTTGAAGTCGAAATTGCGTGAGTCTGTATACATCGTAGGAGACGCATATGGCAGTGCGAGTATGAAATTTAAGACAGGAAAGGATTTCAAGTCAAAGTATCAAGATGAAGTTGTCGCAAAAATGCACAGCCACAGCCCCTTTTTTGCTGTGCCACATCGTCGCGACCTCGCGTTCCGGCGCGTCTCCCAAATTTACTCGACTCTCGATTTTTCATTCCCAAAGTGAAATATCTCCCAGTTCACCCACGTCCTTCAGATGCGATTATTGAGGGCCGTACTTTTACCAATTTGATCATGCTCATGAATTAGGGGAATTATGGCAACTTCGAAGCGCTCCTACTCCACCTACGCAGAAGATGTACCACCACCGCCATCCTCGAATACGAACGACTGGGGCAGATTCATAGCACCCCCAAAGTATCGTGAAAACCGTTCTGTTCATACAGAAATAGACAAGTGGTTACAACATTTCGAGGAGGAGCTTGAACAGGGAGAGGGGAGTCTTCCTAAGGCATCTTTCCCAACATACGACCAAAGCTGGGCGAACAATTTTAGTCGAGCTGTCATTTCGACGGCAGAGCATTTGGTCAAATCCTTCGGCAAGAGCAGGCTTCTGAATGTCAAGACGAAAGTTAGCGCGCTGCATGCTCTGGCCGAAATGGCCATGGCGATTGACCATGCGCCGGATGATGTGAGGAATGGGAAGGCGCCGGAGGTTTTGATGGAGAGCATGCTTTTGATTTTAGAATCGATGGATGATGTTGATTTGGGGAATACGTCAAGGGAAGAGGCTTTTTTGTTCAAAGTTAGGCAGTTGAGGCGGAGGCCGGGGCAAGGGTACGACTGCAGGGTATGGAGCGCGTTGGACGATGTTTTCAGGTTACTGAAAGCTTCAAGACCCATCGATTTCAGAAGATGCTCAAGCAAAGTGAAAGACATTCTTCGAGTGGACCAGGAGTCTCAGTATTCTGGTGATCAGATCTATAAGA
>Ga0247778_1001210_pt1 | contig 12865 bp, 11 predicted proteins | sample UWRJL049202B5_FD_179939 | JGI IMG/M metagenome (GOLD analysis project Ga0247778, IMG submission 179939) | Plant litter microbial communities from Arlington Agricultural Research Station in Wisconsin, United States - UWRJ-L049-202B-5 | ecosystem: Environmental > Terrestrial > Plant litter >... | reverse complement strand
TCACTCTTTTACGCAGCGTCCGGGCGGATTTTGCACCCGAGATCTGGAAAGGCCTGGGCTACCCGCAGGCTCCGGCGGTTTTCACACAGTCCGAACTCTGGGTCTCCCTGGGAGTTGTTACTATCAACGGACTGGCCATCTTCATCCTGAACCATTACCGGGCCTTTCGTTTTTCATTGCTGACCTGTTTGGGCGGCTTCGCGCTCTTACCGCTCTCCGTATGGGGCCTGCAGGCAGGTCTGGGAAAATTCCCCTTCATGGTATTGGTCGGCCTGGGCGTTTACATCCCCTATGTAGCCGTACACACCACCCTCTTCGAACGCATGATAGCCATTACAAAAGAAAGGGCCAATGTCTGCTTCCTGATGTACCTGGCGGACGCCGTAGGCTACACGGGCTACATCATCCTCATGTTCCTCAAATACGCCATCCCTTCCTCCAATTCCATTGTATTCATCTTTCTGAAGGCATGTATATTTCTGGGGATCGGGGGAGGATTGATCATACTGGCATGTGACAGGTATTTTAAAATAAAATTCAGAACAAATGAACGACCGACTACCCAGCTTTCCTTCGGGCAAGGCAGCCATCTTTAACGGACAGGGAAAGCCCTTTGAATTCATAACACGACAGCTTCCCGCCATAAAACCCGGCGAAATCCTCGTGAAAACACTTTATACGACACTCTGCGGCAGCGATATTCATACCTACTGCGGCAGACGGATGGAACCCCCGCACGTTGTACTGGGGCATGAAATAGTGGGAGATATCCTATGGATCGATCCGGCCCATCCCCATAAAGATTCCAGAGGCGTCGATCTCGAAATCGGCGACCGGCTTACCTGGTCCATTTTTTCCGTACCCAAGGGTATACAGGCGCCACGCCCCGATATGCCGCAAAAGAGTCCCTCCCTTTTTAAATACGGACACGTCCTGGCCGAAGGAGACGAGGTATTCAACGGCGGACTCGCCGACTACTGCATCCTTCGATCCAATACAGCCCTCATAAAAATTGACAAGAACATACCACTGAAGGTCGCCGCAACGATCAGCTGCGCCCATTCAACCGTGATGGGAGCCCTCAGGGTGGCCGGAGAAATAGCCGGTAAGAGGGTCGTCGTTTTCGGCGCGGGATTACTCGGATTATCCTGCGTGTCCATGTGCAAAGAGGCCGGCGCAGCAACCATATCGGTCATCGATACAGATCCGGCAAGACTGGATTGGGCCAGGAAATTTGGCGCAGACAAGGTATGGCCGTTTCCGGTCGAAGACAGCAGCACACCCCCCTGGCCCGAGGCGGACATCGTCTTTGATATGACCGGCCATCCCCAGGCCATGAAAATGGGTATCGACACCCTGGCCGTCGGCGGCATTGCCATTTGGATCGGCGCCGTCTTTCCCGCAGACCCCGTACCCGTGGACGCACAAAAAATCGTCAGGAAATTGATCCAGATCCGGGGACTGCATAACTATAACTATGAAGACTTCCTGAATGCCACCACCTTCATCGAGAACAACTACCGGAAATATCCCTTCGAAGAATTAATTGAAAAAGAATATACCTTGGATGAAATTGAGACCGCATTCGCATTCGCCAGCAACAGCCGGCCAGTTCGGGTGGGAATAAAAATAGGCGCATAAAATATTTAAACATCAATAAAAAATACAAGAATGATCAAGATGGTGGTTTTTGATATGGCAGGAACGACAGTAAATGAGAACATGATCGTCTATAAAACCCTGCAGACAGCCATTAACCAAAGGGGGTTTGATTTCACCCTCGACCAGGTACTGGCGGAAGGCGCAGGTAAAGAAAAAATGGACGCGATCAAAGCCGTGTTGAGCGTATACGCTAACACACAGGATAGCCAGCTGACCGATACCATTTATCAGAACTTCATTACCATGCTGGCCAGCGCCTATAGCACCGCAGAGATCACCCCGCAGGAGAATGCAGCAGAACTGTTCCGGGATCTGAAAAAAAGAAATATCCTCGTCGTCCTGAATACGGGCTATAACAAGGAGACGGCACAGTCCCTGATTTCCAAACTGGGTTGGCAGCCAGGAGTCCAGATAGACGGCCTCATAACCGCAACGGATGTACAGCACAGCCGCCCCTCCCCCGATATGATCCAACTCGCCATGGATCAGTTTGGCATCAGCAATCCCCTTGAAGTCATCAAGGTCGGAGACTCCATCATCGACATCGAGGAAGGTGTCAACGCCGGCTGCGGTTTCAGCATCGGCATCACAACAGGCGCCCATACCCGGCAGCAACTGGAGACCGTATCACCCGATTATATCCTGGACGACCTCATCGAACTATTACCAATAGTGGACAAGGAGAACGCATAATTTTTAAGGCCTGTCATGATCATAACAGCATGACAGGCCCTTTTCCCTACTGGCCCTTCTCATCTTACGGACCCCGCTCCATTCACAGGCTCATTCGCCCATCGTTCCGCCCTATCCGCGCGGCCAATAGCACCATAAAACGGCAAAAAGCCCCGCGATAAGGGTTACGCTGTACTCCATCCCATTCCTCCCACCCCCAACGACGAACCAACCGTCATGGGCATGGTCCAGCACGATCCCGACGACCAGCACACAAATATGGCCCATACAGGAGAACGCAACCAACCGGCGAAAGATCAACCCCACACTACAGAAAAAACTCAGGATAGTAACAAACCAGGCCAGCGGCACCCCAAGAGGGAAGTGTACAGAACTCAAAAACTCCCCGAACCCGGGGACATCCCCCACGATCACCCTGTAGACAGCATGCACCATCAACATAAGACCAAGCGTAATACGTACGATATCCAGACCACGATCGGGCCGGTAGACAGCAGGATCCAACCATTTTTGCAGCATATATTCAATTTCTTCAAATCTACCTTACCCAAATAAAGGCAGATGTGCAGAAATGCTCAATTTCATCTCCTCAACTCCCTGTACTCCATCGGTTGCATCCCATAGGCCGCCTTGAACGCACGGCAGAACGCACTGGTATTCTCCCACCCGCACCTCCACGTGATCTCATGCACCGGCATGGCCCCCTCCACCAACATCCGGGCCGCATGCCCCATCCTGATCCGGGTAAGATATTGATACGGCGTCGTCCGAAAGACGGCCTTGAATTGCCTGATCAACTGAGGCGTGGACAGACAGGCCGTTCGACCGATCAGATCCAGGTCCGGCATATCCATATAGGTCGAATGAAGCAGATCCCTGGCAATACACAACCGTCTGTAGATCTCCATCCTTGTACCCGGCTTCACGGCACTGACCATCCCTGCCCGTGCGACCTCCTTTTTCTGAACACGGATCAAATGATGCAGCAAAAAGACCATCCGCTCATCCACCATCGTACGATCATACCCATTTATATCCAGCGCACCGACAAGCCCCGATAACATCTTTTCCATTTCGGGATCCATATCATGCAGCGTCTGGAAAAAATTGAGGGCCTCACCGCCGGTATCAAAAGGAACATCCAACGATGCCTCCTCACTATACAAGGCATCACGAAAAACAGCAGCGACAAATTCCTTCCTGAAAAATACCGACTGCACCCTGACCTTCCCCGAAGTATCGATCCTGCAGGAATATTCCTGATCATCGTTTAATATCAGGAATTGCCCCGGCCTCACCGCCAATTGACGATGATCCACACCATACCATTCCTCTCCGCCCGATACAGTCTTAATGGAAAGACAACCGACATGCCGATCGCAATAACTCTTGCTCGACAGGGCATTAAAAATAATATTCTGCTGCCTGAACCGGCTGAAATGCAGCTGCTCATCAAACCCGGGCTGGCTATGGTCAGGAAGGCTTCTGAAATACATACTGAGATCTAAATTATATATTTGCTGGCATTATTACCTCCCCGCCCCCTCCGGTCGTCGCCAGTCAACCGATCATTGAATTGGTTATCAACAACTCAGTGAATATCCACAAGCTGTTTATAAGTTCCACAGGCCGGACCCGCAAAAAGAATTACTTTAATGATATGGATCTTTCCATACGGCCCGTAAAAAATAAAAATTAACGGATGAAATTTTCCCCAGGACAACACGTCATCGTATTGGATACTACCCATAAACCCGCAGGCTCCGCAGTCGTGCAGGTTTACTACCCGGAAGCACACCGATGCACCGTTCTGTTCCAATACCCCGGCAGCGCAGGTCCGGTCAGTATCCCCATTCCGGAATACCGCCTGGTCCCGCATCCCTGAATCATGTTTCTGATTTTTACGTCCGCTTCAACGGCGCCTTGAAATAGTATACACAACTGACATACAAGGTCCGGCTCAATACCAGATTATTGCTCGTAGAAATATAATTATCACCCGTCGATTGGGAGAACCCCTTATTCTGACTCAGAATATCATAGGCGCTGATCCGTATCTCCGCCGTTTTCTTAGGCAGGATACGCCGCCCGATGCTGGCATTCCACAGCTCCTGTGACTGCCCCTTCAGCCCAGCCTGCGGTCCAGTGATCTGGCTGACCAGGTCACTGGTCACCAGCCACCCCGAAGACAACTCATAGCTCAGCCCCAACGTATAATGCTGATTCACCTGGCTCAGATTCTGCCCGCCCCCCGTGTACTGTGACCGGTGCAGATCGAGATCGGCCCTGGCCTCCACCAGCAACCGGTCCATCGGGCTGTAATTCACCGATGCCTCAGGCCTCCATCCCAGGTTCTCCTGCACAATGGACGCCCCATTCGTTAAGGACTTCGCATGTGACAGGGAGATAGCACTCCCTATCCTGCCGTTCCCCTTACGACCGCCGGCAAAGGGAAAATTATAGTTGATAGTAAGATCACTGGAATAATTGCCATTGCTGTTGACGAACTGCAGCACCTGCACACCGCCCGCCTGCAGGGTCGTATTGGGCGTGAACTTATTTTGCTGTAAAGAACTGGACAACTGCACCATCAGGCTTTGCAGACGGTTCTGGCTGTAGTGCTGGTATCCCACAGACAGGTAATGATTAAACTCAGGATGCAGATCCGGGTTGCCCTTCCTGATCAGCAGGGGATTCGAAAGATCGGGCAGTGGCTGCAACTGGTCGACACTCGCCCCATTCGTACTGCCCGAATATTGCAGGTTCAATTGGTCCCGTTGATCGATATTGTAGAAAAATCCTATCCGGGGAGCCCAGTTAAGCTGGTTGAGATCGACATCCTGCCCATGCCCGGAGATCGTATGGCTCTTCTGACGGTTCGATTGCAGCGATAGCCCCGCCTGAAATTGGAACTTCAACCCATTGCGGTTGATCCCGACGGAAAAATGCTGGTTGAGCAAATGCGTCTTGAAGCTGTTGGTTGTCAGGGTATCGGGGAGACTATACTTCCCCGTCGCCGAATCGTAATTATAGGTGGCCTTATCGCTCCGCTGCCGATGCAGGTTGACCGTATAGTTACCATCCAATATGAACTTATGTCCGATGGGATGGGAATAACCAAGACCACCGCTGAGATTGCTCTCCGGCGCAGTTTGATGGGACACCTGGTTTAGCTTCGTTTCACTGGCCAGCCCACCCGACGGATCATAGACGGAAGAAGAGGATAGAAAAGACCGGTCCGTCGTCGAATTACCCTCCCTCGCCTGCAGATTCATATGCATGGCAGAGCCATCCTTTTTAAACCGATGACGAAAATGCAGATCGCCGCCATAACTCCAGTTATCGGACGAAGAGACCGTAGACGTGGCAGTCCTCCCGGAAAGATACGAACTGCTGTCACGCACGATGCGGATATTTTGAGAATCCACGGCCACGCTTTGTTGCCGGTTCTTATTCGCCTGCGGGCTGAAACTCAGCTCCGTCATGGAATCCGGCGCCAACCGCCAACTGCCCATCAGGTTATGGCTGTTGCCCGAATTGGTCCCTGTAGTAAAATGCTGCAGCAGTAAAGAGGAATCACCCGTAAAGGTCTGCCGGTTCTCTGTACCCTGGTTTCGCCCCCTGCTGTCGTTAAAATAATATCCCCCGTTGGCGGCCTTCGACGGCGCCGTCTGCCAGCTGCCAAAGGCATTGACATTCGTACGGGTCATGACTCCCGGGCTCATAAAGAACTGCCGCCCCGGCTGCCCATTGATCAGACTATTGTTATTGGCGTGGTCGACACTTAACTGCCCCTTTAGATCCCCGCCCAGGTAAAAGGCATCCCCACCGGCTCCATAGCTGCCCATCTCCCCATAACCCGCATACAGCTTCCCCGAGAGAGAATGCTGGTAGGCTTTCTTCACCCGGATATTGAGGCCCTTCGCGCCATCATGATCCTTGATCCCGGAAAACCGGCTGTCGTCGGTCTGCCGGTCGAAGGCCTCGATCCCCTGCACCATATCGCTTCGCAGCGTACGCGTCAGCGCCTGCGCATCACTGACAGGGATCTCCTTACCGTCGATATAGAATTTCTCCACCTTCTGCCCATTCACCATCACCTGCCCGCTGGCATCCACCGTGACACCCGGCAGTTTCTTCAGAAGTTCCTCCACCGAGGCATTGGGCCTCGTTTTGAAGGCGCTGGCCGCATAGATCAGCGTATCCGATTTCGCAATGACCGGGGGAATAGAGGCCCGGACCACCACCTCCAGCATAGACCCGTCCGATGATGGCGGCAGCTTCAGCACGGGCAATTGCAACAAAGAGTCGCCGTCCGGAACATCCAGCCGCAAAAAGGTCCTGCGATAGCCGACAAAGGTCACACCAATGACATAGCTGCCCCTGGCGATCCGCCTCAGCGTAAAACCATTTTTAACGTTTCGGGTCGCCTTTATCAACGCACTGTCGGGCAAACGCAGAAGGTTCACCGTCGCCCCCTCCAATACAGCACCACTGCTGTCCTGTACATTGCCATGCACCGTGACGCCGGATGATTGTGCCACAGCGCTCCCGGCATAAAGTCCAAGAACAATTCCGATCCATCGCACCATAAGGCCTATCCGAAAAGTTTGATCCATTACATAGTCTTAAAAATTAAAGATATCCTCTTAATTGTTAAGGAAAATATAACTACCCCCTATCGTGCATTACATAATTATATCAAAACATGATACCGCTCTTTCAGCAACCGCATCATCCACACATTTACCTCCCATTGATCGGCAACAGGCTGCCGGGAAAAAGGCAGTTCCACAAGATAAGGTGCAGGACCGAACTCCGGACTGATCGTCAGGCTCCTCCCCTCCTTGCACGCCAGCCTCACCACAGCATCCCACCAACGAAGATGAGCCTGTAACGCACCCTCCCATTCCGGCGCCCTTGGATCCACCACCTGTGGCCCCTCAGGATACCCCACCCGCGCATGCAGATGATCTGTCCTGCCAATGGCCAGCTCCATCGCCTCTCCCTGGTCCTCCAGGTACGACTCTGCAACACAAACCCAGTGCGACACATCCATCGTGATCCGCAACCCGGCGATCTGTTTGAGGTAATCCTTCGTCACATGTGCCGCAAAAGAGAACTTATTGCGGTGCGTCTCATGACAGACCCGGACACCCGTCTCCGCGGTAAAAGCTTCCGCCAACCCGATCAGGGCCCTGTTCTGCTCATAGCTGAAAAAATCCTTACCCGTCTGCGAATTTACCAGTACCACCGGGTACTCCCTGATCCGATCCAGCCAGCCCCGATAAGCATTAAAATGCAGATCATAATCCGCCGTATACGTATCATAATGCTGCGCAATCATCCGCACATGCTGCCGCTCCGCCTCATTCCACACCAGGTCCAGCTCCCGGAAAGGAACAACATACGCAATGGCATATTCCACACCATCATAGCCCTCATCCTTCACCCGCTGAAAAAATTCCTTCCACGGCATCTGCTCGCTGCCCCACCGGGGACAAAAATATTTTACGTTCATGATAAAACTATAGATCCGTTTTTATTTTCAATACTTCCGGGCGCAAATAAGGCTTATTGAGATCCGTCGTCCCTTTCCATGCATAGGGATCATCCCCTGCCACCAGCACAATGTCCCTTAAGTCCTCCGTAGCCGCCAACTTCCCATCCTGGTCCCAGGGTAACATGGACTCGGCACGCATATAATGATTCACCAGTGCCGTCCTGAAGACGTCCTTCGTCTTATTACGCAAGGAACTATGCAGGACATACCCATTGAAAAATACGACAGACCCGCTCTTCACCTCCACCGGCACGAGCTCCCCTCCGGAGTAGCCCGACACATCCACCGTATCCACATCCGCATATTCGTCACTATCATTAGCAACCCGTTTCATGATATACCCCGCCCTGTTCGACCCGGGAATAATCCATAAACAACCATTTTCGATCGTAGCATCATCGATCGCGATCCACACCCCGGCCAGCGACCGGTCCCGCGTAGGGATATAATATTCATCCTGGTGCCAGGACTGCCCCGCCTTACCCGGCGCCTTCACAAATAGCATACTCTGCATACATTTCAGGTTCGGCCCCACGATCTTTTGCAGCACATCCACCACCCCCCGGTGGCCAAGATATTCCCTGATCACAGGCGACAGCTTATGCGGGAAATGAATGGCCACATACTTTTTCAAGATTGCTGCGTCACTGGCTTCCCCCGCCTCCACCAGCCCCTCGACCGGCCCCCGCTCACCACGAAAGATAGCTACCGTCTCTTTTCGCAGAAGGGCCACTTCCTCCGGCGACAACAAATCCTTCGCCACCAGAAATCCTTTCTCTTTATAGAAATTTATATTCACAGGCTGAATACCAGCCCGCCCGATATAGGCATGCTCCAAATACATTTTAATACGGTTATTTTTTATGAATAAATAAGGACTCGATCTCTTCCAGACTACGCCCCTTTGTCTCAGGCACCTTGAAAAGAATATACATACAGGCGACTCCGCAGAGCGCCGCATAACAACACAACGTCAGTGGCGTGCCCAGCCCCTCCGTCATCAGGGGGAAACTATACGACACCAAAAAATCCGCAAGCCACAGGGCCAGCGTCGCCACCGACAACGCCATGCCCCGTATGCGATTGGGAAAAATTTCCGACAGGTAGACCCAGGTTACGGCCCCCAACGTACAGCCAAAAGAAGCTACATACAACAGCATAAATACCAGTACAACATAATGATCGAACCACCGGTAGTGGAAACACAAGGCAACACCCGCCAGCGACAGCCCCATCAGCAGACTGCCGGCAATTAAGAATTTTTTACGCCCCACCCGGTCTACCAGGCCAATGGCAACAAAAGCCGATAGAACATTCACCACACCGATCCCCATCGTCTGCAAAAGGGAAGAAGAAGCATCAAGACCCGTTTGCTTAAAGATCAGGGGCCCATAATACAGGATGGCATTGATACCCGTCACCTGCTGAAATACAGCGATCAACACCCCGGTCACCAGCACCGGCTGATACCTTTTGCTGAATACCTCCTTTATACCCGGTGCCACCTCCCCCGAAAAACTCGCGGCAATCTCCTCCAAAGCCTCCGCAGCTTCCTCCATACCATTCATCCGTTTGAGAACAAGGGCTGCCTCCTCCTGCCGGCCCTTGCTGACCAGCCACCGTGGCGTATCAGGGACGAATAACAACAAAATTCCGAAAAGGACAGAGGGCCCCGCCTGTGATGCAAACATCCAGCGCCAGGCTCCATCGCCCAGCCTCACCAAAAAATAATTGGAAAAATAGGCGCCCAATATCCCCAACACAATGGCCAGCTGATACAGGGATACCAGTCGACCACGCCAGGACGACGGAGCAATCTCTGCTATATACATGGGTGAAACCATGGCCGCAGCACCAACCCCCAGCCCACCCGCCAGCCGGAACAATACAAAAACCGTCAACGAATGAGACAACCCGGCGCCAATACCCGAAACAGCAAAAAGAAAGGCACAGATCAACAGCACACTCCTTCTGCCATACCGGTCCGCCAATCGTCCGGCCAATAAGGCCCCCAACGCACATCCTATCAGCACAACACCTACCGCCCAACCCAGCAATGGGCCATTGAGATTGAAATAGGCTGTGATCGCAGGGATAGTGCCCGAAATCACCGCCGTGTCAAAACCAAAGAGCAGGCCGCCAAGAGCCGCAACCCCGCTCACCAGAAGAATGGATCCTTTGTTCATATGGCAAAAATTCGTACGGCAATTTAACAGCACTCCCCCTTCCACCCCTCTCCTATCTTATTCAAAAACTAAACTATTTTAATTCATCACAGCCCCATACCTTAGCATACCTATAAATATTGTTCACGAATGATCCCATTGATCCAAAGACTACCATTGAATGAGGACAGCTCGTTCATAGCCCGCACCTACCGCACACCACATTTCGAAGTAGGCTGGCATCAACACATCGAATATGAACTTATCCTGTTCACCGAAGGCGCAGGACTAAGTTTCGTCGGTAATCACGTAGGTAAATTTGACACAGGAGACATCTATTGCTTAGGCAGCCAGTTGCCCCATACCTTTCAGAAACACGACCCTGAACAGGTCGCAAGCGCCATCGTGATTCAATTCAGGGAAGATTGCTGGGGCAGGGAATTTTTGGAAATACCCGAATCCCGTTCGATCAGGGCATTTCTGGACATCTCCGGAAAAGGATTGAAACTGCACGGCAGTATGAAAGAAGACCTGACCCCGCTGATCCGAAAATTGGAAACAGCACGAGGCTTCCAACGTATCCTCCTGTTAGGGGAATGCCTTCATCAGATGGCCGGGCAGAACTCCCACACCCCGCTATCGACACAGGAAATAAAAGTCTACAACCCCAAAGATGCCGCCTGCATCGACAGCATCTACAGATTCACCATTGACAATTTTAAAGAGGAAATATCCCTCGCACAGGTTGCCGCCATCGCCTGTTTGAGCATACCGGCCTTCTGTAATTATTTTAAACAACGCACGCAGAAAACATATATAGATTTCCTCAACGAGGTCCGCATAGGCTACGCCTGCTCGCTGCTGCTGCAAACCCAAAAGTCCGTGATCGACATCTGTTATGACAGTGGCTATAACACCATGGCGAATTTTCACAAACAGTTCCTGAAGAACAGGAAAACTACACCGCTACAATACCGCAAACAATTCGCCAAAAGAGCCTATTCTTTCCCTACCCCCCCTACAGACGCAACGTGACCCCACCGGCACACCAATTATTTCTTATATTTATCCTAAACCACCTGTCATGCGCATCATCACCTGCCTCCTCCTGACCTTGGCCGCCTTATCCGGATACGCCCAATCCACCTCTTCCACCACCCTTCAGCAGCCGCCCGCCACAGGACAGACCCAACCCATGAACGCCGCAGCCATCGACACCCTCGTAGAACGCACCCTCCGGACCTTCGAGGTCCCGGGCATCGCAGTCTGCGTGATCAAGGACGGAAAGATCATACACTCCAAAGGCTATGGCCTGAGGTCCCTGGACACACGCCAGCCTGTAGACGAGAATACCCTCTTCGGCATCGCCTCCAACAGCAAGGCCTTTACCACCGCAGCCCTCGGCATGCTGGTAGACGAAAAGAAAATAGACTGGGATGACAAGGTCAGGAAATATATCCCGGAATTTCAACTCTTCGATCCCTATGTGACGGAAGAATTTACCATCAGGGACCTCCTCTGCCACCGCAGCGGACTCGGACTCGGCGCCGGTGACCTGATGTTCTTCCCCGACTCCAGCGACTTCACCATCCCCGATATCCTCTATAACCTGAAATTTCTCAAACCCGTCACCAGCTTCAGATCCCAGTATGCCTATGACAACAACCTCTATATCGTGGCAGGCGAGGTCGTCGCCCGGGTCAGCGGCATGAGCTGGGATGAATACATCGACAAAAAGATCCTCCATCCCCTGGGCATGTCCCACAGCGCATCCAGCTACGACCGGCTCCCGGATACCACGGATGTCATCGACGGACACGCCCGCGTAGAAGGCAAAATAAAAGTCATCGCAAGGAGCCGGTCAAAAGTAGATCACGCCGCAGGCGGCATCTACTCTTCCATCTCCGACCTCAGCAAATGGGTACAGCTGCACCTGGCAGACGGGAAATACGGCAGCGGGCAACAACTCTTTTCCACAGCAGTACTGCAGGAACGCTGGTCCCCCCAGACCATCCTCCGCGTCGGCGGCCCCGGAACCTACAATACCCATTTCGCAGGCTATGGCCTGGGCTTCGTACTCAACGATGTCAAGGGCTACAAACAGGTCAGTCATACAGGCGGACTGGAAGGCATGGTCACACAGATCACCATGATACCGGAACTGCAGCTAGGCATCATCGTGCTGACAAACCAGGAAGAAGGCACCGCCTTTTCCGCCATCACCAACCAGATAAAAGACGGCTATTTCGGCATCAAAGGAACCGACCGCGTAACCGAATACGCAGGATACCGGAAGAAACAGCAAATGGAAGATAAAAAATTGACGGATTCCATCTGGAAAGAAGTGACGCAATTTAAATCCCAGCAGGGATCAGCCAACCTATCCATCTATACCGGCACCTACCGCGATCCCTGGCTGGGAGACGTCACCATCAGTATAAAAAATGGAAAAACCTGGTTCGATTCCAAAAGATCTCCAAAATTGACAGGCGAAATGATCCCCTACAAAGGCAATTCCTTTATCGTAAAATGGCGGGACCGCAGCATGAACGCTGACGCCTATGTACTCTTTACCCTCGACGAGCGCGGCCAGGCAACAGGCATAAAGATGCGGCCGGTTTCACCTGCAACAGATTTCAGCTATGACTTTCAGGATCTAGACTTCCACCGGCTCTGATCTCATGTTTTATCATTACTCCGGTAATTGAGACAACTCTTTATCGATCACAAGCGTCTTCGTCCACCTGTCATGGGCTTCTGCAATACATGCGTCGGGTTCAGT
>Ga0247778_1001209_pt1 | contig 12883 bp, 12 predicted proteins | sample UWRJL049202B5_FD_179939 | JGI IMG/M metagenome (GOLD analysis project Ga0247778, IMG submission 179939) | Plant litter microbial communities from Arlington Agricultural Research Station in Wisconsin, United States - UWRJ-L049-202B-5 | ecosystem: Environmental > Terrestrial > Plant litter >... | reverse complement strand
CTACTCTTGAGACGCCGTTGAAATCGGATCTGCTCGAAGACACTTCATGGAGGCCGTCTTTCCGTCAAATCGCGACGAGATGCCCCATTCCCATAAATATTTTTTCTCTGTGTTATGCTACAAAGACTTCTATATCCAAACATTATAATTCAACATTCTCTTGGCCATCTGGAGCAGAGCATTCAGTGCGGGGCTGACATCGCAGCCACAATTGCATGACATGAAGAAATGGACCCACAACTTGCTCATCAACCTCTTCAATGCGCGAACCTGAAATCCAAACGCTTAGCACCCTCGTCCTTCGTAGTAGCAATATAAGTGACTTTCTCCTCCGCAGACATAGCATTCCAAATCTTGTCCCGGCTCTTGTTCCGTTGCACGTAATACAGCTTCACAAGATAGAACAGGATAATATTGAAACAACAAATGCCCAGAAGGATTTTATTTCCTCGGCGATCTGTTCTCGCATCAGTAAACGATCTTCAAAGATCTGAGTTTCTTTGGGGTAAACTCACAAAGAGGCTTATCATCTTCCCGGTAAATATTCGACGCAATGATATTCCCAGATTGGACAAACATATTGTACAACGCTGCCGAGACAGCACGTGTACGGACCGTATTGGAATTCTTCGAGTTCCAAGCTACCAATATCGCGTGACAGTATGGGTATGAAAGTAGACCTGTAAGGAGAGTGTAGCGGATCCATAAATTCGCATTCGGCTTCAATGTCACGAGACCAACTAGCCAGGGGAAGATCCAGATGTTGGAGCTCGAGGAAACGATGGACCTTTCTTTGAAGTGACTGCTGATTTTCGTGATGATGAGGAGCTAGAATTGTTAGTGACTTTGGCGGTCTGGGATTTGGACGGGGAACATATTTCTTACGTTGACGAGAAAGAAAAATTGGCTGGGTATGGCTAGGAGATTTGCGTTAAAGGTACTGAAACCCAATTCCCGGAGGATCAGACTCAGATACGTGCCAACTGGTTGGGGTGGAATGTAGGCGACGAGGCCGATCTACCAGTGTTAGCAATTCCGACAATAGGTCCGCGCGTATGACTTGCCAAGTAGGTCGGCCAAAGATCGAAGTCAGAAAACGATTTTATGAGACCCCTGAGCCCGACAGCTTGCCGGTTATTCATATCTCCCTTCGAAGGGTCATCCCTGAGCAGACGATTTACCATGATTTTTCTGAAAGACCGTGTCAATTTACCTATAAAACGCACGTTTTGACGGGGTGTCTTGGACTCACTCCTCATGCTCGGTGAACCAGCCTGATTTCCCTCTGCCTCGGCCCTTAGTTTGGCATGGACTAGCTGGCATCATGACCCAACTCGCAATCCCAATCGCACCGGTAATTACTCCTTCAATCAGAAATCTGAAGCTCGTTAGAATATTGGACTGTGAATTATTGATAGATCTTACAAGTATTGCCATCCTGACCAACCATTCAAGCCCCGCATCTGAAGAACCCCGGCGGCAACGAGAGAACCCAATCTGCAGTAAACGGTAAGCTCAATAACACGAAGGCAGATGTCGATGTCGAAGATCATACATGTTGCATGAGCTCAGAACTGTCCAGAACCAAGCCAGGCGGGTGGGTAGCTCGTTGCCCTTGTACCAATATGTGAGATAAAGAACAGTGTCAGGCTTTACCACAAGTCAGTACATGTCTTTCTTGGAGGTGAGATCTTACGATGAAACCACCCATCAAAAGGCCAAGCAAGCAACGGCAAATGTAGTACCCGGTTTTGTTCGTCAACGCTGCTTGCGACGCAGAAATTATTGACCACGAAACAATGATAAAGGGAATCCATCTAATTAACTTTTAATAAACTATGTTTTCATAACGTAGTTGGGGCAACTTACAGATCAGGGCCGACCTTCTTGGAAATAAGGCCAGACGGAAGCTCGGCGCACAAGAATGACAACAAGAATATTGTTTGGCCATAATTAAAATCATTCGTGTTCATTCCAAGTTCGGGAAGCATTTTATCGGTTATGGCTAGTAGTCAAATCAGCGAGCTGAAGAGAAATTGTTGGTGTCGACTTACCTCTGTTGATGTTTCTGCGGTTCAGGTCCAACGCCATGAACATTGCCCAAGCCCATATGATAATGCGCAGATCAATCTAATACCAATTAGCCCCTTTTCGAGCCTGGAATAGATTGTTAAGTAAACTGACCTTTCGCCGCACTTTCTTCTCTTCCTCGGCCGACCAAGTGAAAGTGGGGTCAAATCTGTGGCGGCCTTCATAGTGAGCTTTTTCGTATACCTCCCTCCAATGTTCCGCAACCTGCGGATTCGAGAAGATGTGATCTTTATACGACCCGTATTCTGGGTCGAGCTTTTCAGCATCGCCATTCTCTAGTGACTCGCTGGCAGATTCGGAGATGGGGCGGTTTAAATCTTTGATCGCCTTTTCATCTGCCCCGCCAGACTGAATAACACCTTGAGAAGCCATGAGACTTATAGACAAATGGAAAGACAATTTAGAACCGTAAATTATGAGCTCGTAAACAAATTTATTCATGCGGCAGTAGGAGACTTTATACTTCATAGGCTGGCCAAGACACGCGCGGGTACTAGAAGGAAGAATATCCTGCAGGTTGAGTTTGCCAACCCATGGCTGCGTCTGCCATACTTCTAGGTTCTTGGAATTATTTGAATATCTCTCTCAATATCATAAATGAACCAGTGCTTGATGGCAAAGAATTCTAGATTTTCCGACGCTGGGTGGGCATTGCCAAGATTCCAAGACATCACATCATTGTGAAGATATATGAGGAATATCGCCCACTTCAAAAACTCAATCCCCTCAGTGACAAAATGCTGTGGCTTCCAATCGCTGTTACTGCTATTGGGTAGAGATACACTTCTCTTCTCCACCTTCTCGGCGATGCAAATGAGGTTATCAGGTTGGTGATGTCCGCGGCGGGGTTGCGTCACTTCATCATACCATGGGCCTGGCCCAATCTAGCCCCCTTGCAAGCGGTTACGCACAAGGGTTTATCTTTTCGCGGAGGGGGGTTGTGTTTTTGGTATGAGTATGGTTGCTAATGCCATTATCCTGGTAAGCTCCTTGACAGACACAGCTTCATGGGTATGGTTTCATTTGCCGTGCACGATAGACTTCCGACGGCAATGAAATTCTTGAGATCAAGAAAGAATAGAAAAGAGAATGGAAAAAAGAACAGACGAAGTATTAGATACTAGGGAATGACACTTGGGTATTTTTTAACACGCTTCTAAACTCCCACTAAACCAGGAAACATATCGAACAGATTTCGCCCAACTGCTCGAGGAGAACGATAGTGATATTGGACCCTGAGTAGAGACCAAATATTGTACCACGAAAAAGTCAGACGTATTTGATCCAAGGACATTCGTCGTTAAGTTCGACGCATCACCACAAAGGATGACTGGAATCAATCTTCATCATGGGACAAGCTTCGCCTTCTGCTCTCTTCTCGATATTTCCTATGGCATCCTCGCTCCTTCCGTGAAGAATCTTCTGCACCATCGGTTCAGTGTAGTCGAAGAGTTTATCGGACCAGTAACGGAACCATTCGAGCTTTCGGTTGCCGACATTTTCCGAATCGATGGCCGTAATCTGAAATCCGATGAATCAGTAAATTGATCCACATGATGAAAGCTTGTTTTTATAGGAAGGGGCCAGCAACGCATAATACAGTTGGAAAAGACTCACATAGTCAACCGTTCCCCAAGGCTTACCCGCTGCCTGAAGCACCGGAAGCTCCACCCTTCCCCAGATTGTCGACATTGGTGGGTTGTTAATATCTCGGTGCATGACAGCCGCCACATTGGCCGCCTTCATGGCAAAAGCCCGTGACATGTTTTCAAAGTAGATCATTTCCTGGTTCATATCTGACATGATACAAGATAATGGATTTTGTCGCGTCGCCTTGATGAAATAGTTCTCGCATGGCCAAACGTCCTGTTCAAGACATGATTAGGCGCCGCGGTGGAAGAGAAATATGGCTTGCTTTGCATCAAGGAGAGGGCTGACTTACCCAGATGGTGATTTTGTTATTAATAGCTTGTCGCGCAAATTGTTTCGCTTTTTGGGAAAGGCCTTGGGTATAGAAGAGAGCTGTGGAGTCGAATGACATGGATCTCCACTCTGGCTTGGTATTTTCTAGAAACCACTTTGAACAATATGTTAGCTTATTTCAAGCAAGGTCTCTGGACATCACTAACCTCGGTGGTATATTTAGAGATAGGATCACATTGTGTGGCAGCCACTATTGGTTGAGCAACGGCGATGCAAATTGTCAGAGCGGACGTGACCACAGAGAACTTCATTTTGAAGTGCTGAGCGAGGAGCGAGAATTCTTCGATATGAGACTGAATCCACGGTCTGCTCACCCTCTCCCAGGTTTTTCACGGGTAAAGGGCGAATGTTTTGAAGGGTGAGGTTCGATACTCGGCTCGTTCGGAGCCGTCTAAAGTGGTGCTGGGAACGAGGTCGAAAATAGCTTACCCGGTCATCTCGACTGGGGGTTATCTCCGGCGAATTGGGAAGCAGCACTTCGTTACAAATACCCTGCACTCAGTAGAGGATTAGCTAAGATGTATACTTCCCACCGAGAAAAAAAATGATATCAAAGATGGGGAGCGGAGGTGGGATGAATTCTGAAACAGTGAGATGTTGGTGTTGGCTTCATGTTGGTTGTTGAAGCCTGAGGCCACAACATTACAGGCACAGCCCCATGCACTCCGGAGGCTCAGCAACGCACTGCCTTTTATTGACGTAAGACAAGACAAATGGAGTTCGTAAAGCTAGCTGCGCATGCATCTTTGTGGGGTAGCTATTGCTACAGGCTGCACTTGAACCTTATTGGTCTGATTTAGGAACGGAGCATAGGTCAAATGTGCCTATGTGGCGGCTAATGCATTAATAAAATAAAAAAAGATGGAAAAGGATAGAAATGAGTCGTCGCTGAGTACACGCGCTATGAATTTAAGAACAGTTTGGACAGGAAAAAAATTAGGAAGGCGAGCCTCTGAACCTTTTGAGCCACTGATGAGTTGAGAACAGTGCTTTTTGGCAATATTAATCGTATTTCGAAAATACTAATGAGGCGTTCGTTCCACCAAAGCCAAAGCTGTTTGATACAGAGACGCCAATGTCCTTATTTTGTGCTACATGCGGGACGTAGTTGCAATTGAACCCGTTGTCGGCGTTGTGCAGATTGAGAGTAGGCGGCATAACGGTCTACGTAGAAGTCAGCAATTTCGAACATGAACGAATTTCCAAGATTCGAGGCTGCATACTTCTTTGATGGCTAGCACCGAAAATATGGCTTCAATTGCGCCTGCCGCTCCCAATAGATGGCCAATGGCGCCCTTCGTACTGCTGACGGCGATCTGACTCTCACGCTCCAGTCCCTCCTCTCCGAGCATCAGAGCCTTGATAGCAGAATTCTCAGCAGCGTCTCCAAGAGGTGTACTTGTCGCGTGGGCATTGATATAGTCAACTTCTTTTGGACGAACACCTGCGTTTTTCAGAGCCCTCTTCATGGCCAACAAGGCGCCCGCCCCATCTCCTCTTGGCGCAGTAATGTGGTGGGCATCCCCACTGCACCCATATCCTCGGATCTCAGCATAGATCACGGCCCCGCGTGCCTTTGCGTGTTCCAGCTCTTCGAGGATGACCACCCCTGCGCCCTCAGCTATCACGAAACCATTCCGGTCCCGGTCGAAGGGCCGCGATGAGGCATGTGGATTGTCATTGTATGAGGTAGCCAGAGACCTAGATCTTGAAAATCCAGCAAGAGCAAGAGGATGAATACAAGATTCGGAACCACCAGCTATCATGACATTTGCGTCTCCAAAAGCAATGAAGCGTGAAGCGTCTCCGATGGCATGGGCACCGGTGGTGCAAGCAGTGGTGACAGCGTGATTAGGCCCTTGTAGCCCATATTTCATGGAAATGTGACCGGCGCCAAGATTTATGAGTAGCTGAGGTACAAACAATGGCGATACTTTCTTGTAACCCTACGCATGGGTCTCAGCAAATAATTCTTCATCCAGCCTTGTTTGGTAGCTCACTGTCTTTTCATAGGCTATGCTGGTATTGTAGAGCTCATCAAGATTTCCAATTCCGCTTCCCAGACAAACGCCTGTCATTTCCTTGTCTTCTTGTTTCTGCGGTTTCCACCCGGCATCCGCGAGAGCCATCTCTGTCGCAGCAATCGCGTATTGTGTAAACTTTGCCATCCGCCGCTCTTCCCCCTTTTGCAGCCAGTCTGAGGCCTGCCATCTGCCATCCTCTTTTCTCCCGTGAGGCACGATTCCTGCGACGGTGCTAGGAAGCTCCTTCCATCGAGCTGAAGGTTCGAAATTCGCAACGCTGACAATACCGCAGTCTCCGGCAAGAAGTCGAGTCCAGGTTCGGCGAATGCCTACCCCAAGTGGCGTAATAGCACCTAGGCCGGTGACTACCACGCGTCGCATTGTTTTGCCATGCCGCTGCTGTTGTAGTTTTTGAATAACATATGACTGTAAAAACAAATTGAAATGAGGTCCGAGACGCTAGCCCAATTGGGACAGCTTGGTCCACCCGTTCAAGGACGGAAACTTCTTTCTCCACTTTCACAATGGATATGGATCTGTGCACCACGATAAAAGCTGGGATATGACCGTTAGTACGGACCATCAACCAACGAATCCTATTCGAAGATCTGGACTGGCTCAAAATGCTCGTGCCGTCCACTTCTTTCGCCGTGGGGTTACTCTATTTCTATGCCTGGATGATCTGGGTCTGACAGCGATGACCATTGTCTCAGAGGTTGTCCTCCGACGCGAATCAATACCAGTCTCGGTGAGCGGAGATTTGGTAGCAACTATTGTCGACATCAATTACAAGCGCGACGGCCACAAACGGGAGGTGTTGAAGCGGGGCAAGCGTGCCATTCAATTACCTTGTGGCTTGTTTTGTTTCGGGCGGGAAATCTGTTACTGGATTGCAATGAAGGAATTTTAGCTTTAGTTAAGCTTGTGTTATTCTAAATTGGTGACCACCTGGAAACGGCGAGAAAAGAGTAAGTACTCCTCGAAGTCAACCCCTGAGTACGTCTTGTCTTGTGTGTCGATCAAGGTGAAAGATATTTGATAGCATTGGAGATTGACCGTTACGACTCAATAATGTACACTTGAAATTATGTTTCCGCGGCAAAAGCAAATCTGGTCTATCTTTTCCTCAACCTCAACCTCTATTGCTACAGAAATTTCTTGCATGTTCCTTTTCCAAGATTATCCTTTATAATGATGAAGGGCAACCGTATCGGCAGATTTCGTTGGCAGTACTTTGTACTGCAAAACCTCGGCCATCAAAAGTTTTGTCATATACTTTGAAGTCTCGCCGTTGACTTCATTGCTCTTGCCGTCCATGGCAAGGAACTTTTTCCAACAACGCCTTTCAAAAATCCTTCCATGAACTCCGTTTTTGCCGTTGCGATTAGTGTGATGCACCCCGCAGGGACGTTGCAACTTATGTCAAGAGATCCCAGGAGTTTATTGCGGCTTGCAGCCCGACACAGGATCTGAGAATCTTCGTCCTTGTGCTATGAGTAGCGTCCTGGCGTCGACGGTTGAAAGTGTAGTGTGGAGGAAACCGCGAAGGCGAAAATTTTCGGCTTTAGGAAAGGTCGGTCGATGTATCAAATCGATTCTGGTTCTCATCACCCCACTGAATCCCCATGCGTCCTAGGGATATTCCGCTCGTTCCTCTCAGCCACCAGCCTCGAGCGTGGACCATATGTAACCCAGGCTCCTCGCCATCCACTACTGTTATTGGGGTAAACTGGGCTCGTTCTTGTTACGACTGATAGCTATATTGACGAGGGCACCAAACCCGATAGCTAGAAGTACAGCGCACAGGGAAATGAGGACGATGGGGATAGTTTGCAACGTCATCGTGTCTCTTGATAAGTTTCTCGGAAGGTGTAGAGGTTTTCGCAGATACAATGAGATGAAAAAATAGACATGAGCGGAAGAGTCGGAGTGACTGACTTGCAGCTTCCGCGAAATATGGAAGTGTGCTTGTGAGAAATAAATCAAAATTGCGAAAGGGTGGGAGGTAAGGGGAAGCTTATATTCGCAATCGTAATCGCGGATCCCAGCAGTCTCGTGTTCGCTGTGGGTAGGGCAGTGCCTCCCATCGCGCATGTACGATGGCGCGTACTTATTGCTGTATCCGGAATAGAGGGGTCAGAGTACCAATCAGATCCGGTCTGTGCCTGACTAAAGTTCCATAATTGACGGCTTTGGAGGGGAAGGATTCGGCACGGCGGGGTTTTATTCTTGCCGGGCGTAAGAAATAAGGCTCCCCGCGTATCCGGTCTATCCTGATTCGGCGAGTCGTTTCTGCTGGCAGCTGCCAACATGAAGCGAGTGGTAGCGCACGAATACGGGGTGGGGGCATTTGTATCGGTAGGCATATCCTGATATTAGTGGACGAAATTCTAAAAGATTTCTGCAGGTGAATGTTGGAACACAGGAGTTCTTTGACAGTTTTGGGGAAGGTAACATTGTTAATAGCACGAACCCTTGGCATTCATGCTCCGGTAAAGCTGCCAGCTCCCCGAGAAGGACGGTTTTTATGTTACCCTTTTGGCCACGGGCTTGACGTGCTAGAAGACCATAAATCATATACAATGCTATATTAGCACCCAATCTTTAGCATACAGAACCGTCATAGCCCGTCAACATCATTATTATACCAGTATCCAATACCCAAAGCGGCATACTATCTTCATTTCCAAAGCGAGTAGAATGTGCAAAGTTCTTATCCACAATGTATGCCCCGAGATCAACTCGCAAGCGTCGGTTCAACCTTTTCAGTGCTATCCTCGGGCACAGCAGTCTGCGTTGAGGCAGTGCTTTCCGTCACCGACTGGTCTGATTTGGCATTCGAAGTTGAACAGTCTGCCTTACCCAGAGCAAGGGTCTTCTTCTCCCCATCAATCAATATCAACTCGTCATCTCCTTTCGATCGAATGGGCAATTTAGCCTCATCTCCCTCAGCTTTCTTGGTTTCGCCGGGAGTTTCGGAGTCCTGCTTCTTCTCCCCTTGCTCATCCTCAGCATCGGCCTCACCGCCCTCATCAATTTTCCCGGTCTCGAGCTTCTCATCTTCTTCTCCCTCGTCGTAAATCTTGACCTCCAGTCCCTCGTCTTTGCTATACACCCTGAATCCGACAATACAAACCGCGTTCCATGGCTCAGTCTCATCCTCATTATCGCTATTGCTCGTCCTTGCTTTGGGGGGCCCGCTCGAAGTTCCAGCAGTGTTAGCTGTTCTCGGTTTCAGAGTAGGATCATCGTCGCTGTACATGTCCTCAAAGTCAGAGATGGGCGAGGCGCTTGACTCGCCGTCGGAAGTGATAGCATATTGTGGCGGCGGCGGAGGGGGACGGGAGTAGCTACTGCGTTGGTGACTTCTGCGTCCGCCATTTGGACCATAAGTAGTTGGCGGTGGAGGAGGACCCGGATATATTGGTACACGGACTATTTGTCGAGGAGAGTTGGCGATTGAACTGCTTTTGGGGGTCTCTGGTGTTCCTTGGGAGTCTGAGTATCCCAAGGTTATAGGGTCGGTTTGCACACTCTTGTCGTTGTCCTTGATGGGCGGTTCTTCGGGCTTCGATATGTCTACTGGATCTTCGGTCTGGATGCCCTTGTCCTCTTTCTCGAATCTGACTTCTTTTACGTCCTCGGTCTGGACACCTTGGTCTTTGGGCTTCTCCTCCTCCTTCACTTTGGCTGCAGCCTCATCCTTGGCCTCTTTTCGCTCACGTTTCTCTCGGTTCTTTTTATCTTGCTTCCTAACAATCTCCCGGCTGAGATGCCTCTTCTCCCAATTCTTTTTACGGGCTGCAATGCGTGACTCTCGTGCTTTCAATTTATCTTGGGCTATCCGGGCAGCAGCTTTGGATTCCATATAAATTGCGCCTTTGCTGTGAGCAATGTCGTACGACGTGCCTACTTGAGCCAATTTGTCGTTATCGGTTTTGTGTCGGCATTGCTCTTTGACAACATCCTCGACTGTTGGCTGCGTTAAGTCCCGGTCCGCCACTACCATGATGAACACGGAATACGTGCCGGCCGGTAGACTCTTGAGTTCTGTGACCACGCTTCGTTCCATCAAATAGTTGCCGTGGCTCCGCACAATATAATCCTCCTCCCCTGGCGAATCAACCTCGTGTAATCTAAACTGAAGCCTAAAATTATACTGGCCCTGCAAGCCGTCAAAGTAACGGTCATCGAGCTGGCTGAGCACCAAAACGACAGGCGATTCTTTCTTGAGCACAATCCTGAACTTCTGTTCAAATTCGGCCTTCCAGGGGACTTCAACACTGATCCACTTCTGAGTGACCCGCCAGTCTGGAGCGTCCATAAAGAGTCTGGTTCTATCGAAGTGCTGATATTTCCGAAGTAGATCTTGGTAAGAGATCCAGAAAACACTATCGCTGCCAAACTTGTGATTCAGCTCCTTCTGAGCTTCGGGTGTGAACTCTTTGCTGCCGTCACTCCATGCACCTTCCCAATTGCCTTTCTTTCCTTTGCCCCACGGGTTTCTAGGAATATTAGCAGTGAGTTACAAATAATTTTGTTTACTAACCGGAGTTTAAGAAGTCGCTGTCCACTTGACAATTCTCGTGCTTCCATGATGACATAGGCGTGACCTTCTGATATTCCATCTCGACTACCATAACCTCCATCAAGCAGCCCAGTTGAGCAACCAAACAGAAACTCCTTGTTCACTTTCATAATTTCGTTATGCCAGAACTCGTCTGTATCAAGGATATCAGACGTTAAAAGCTCCGTCGTAACTCCGCCCGTGAGATCTTCCACTCCTTCACCGATCCAGCCTCCTGCTAAGGCAGCATAATCGCCGTGTGCTTTTGCATATGCCTTCTCGAGCAAGGGAAGCCATGTCTCATTCTGATCCCGACAATGAGCGAAATACAGTGATTGCGACCCCGTTTGGTACGTTGTTCGATATTCTTTCTCAACGTCCTCGCGATCGGTCTGCTCCAATAGATGGCGTTGAACAGAGGGCGAATCCCAGTCAGGCGATTTCCTGTTAGATCATTCAGTATTACTTTTGCCCGACTACCTGCTTCGGACGGACAGAAAAAATCATATGGCGAGGAAATTAACACTTACAAATATAACTTGTCATCTACGATGGAGACGATCCATTCACCGTCTAATGATCCGAGTCAGCATAGACGTTTGATGAGGATAGGATTAAAATTGTTGTGACGCCAACTTGTTCTTGTCCCATTTACCGACTCGAATATTATAACAAGCAATGAACGTTACATGCTTCACTTGAGGCAAAATGCGCTTGCACCAGTAAAGAAGCGGCTTTGCAATTGCTCAAGCCATCAACCAGACTTGAGTGCAACATTCAAATTGCCAGCAAAATTGTGCCACTAGACATAATCTCGAGTTCCAGTGGATCCATCAAGTTTTTACACTTTTCTTTCTCGAGAAAATTGAACACGAATAGAGATTTGAGTAACCGCTTCCAGGTCGGAACTTACCTCGATGAAAGACAAACCCATAAATGCCAATCTCTAGATCAAACAGTCAATAAACAATCCACAGAGTTGATAGGATTAACCAACTTGTATCGTATTCAACACAAATACGTTGAAGTCCAACTTCCATGTTCGCAAGTGCGGTCAGACTTGCCATAAGCCAACAGTCCCCAAGGGTACCTTGTTTGACATCTGCAGGCGAGACTTTATCTTTCAAGAATGTTGGCTTCTCAAATATCTCGTGTACGCGTTTAACCGCTTTCGGGACGTTTGATGTGGGGTTGGCGAAAGCACGTCCGTTGATCTCGAACTTGCTGTCTCCCAGGCCATTGAGGCAATATCCTTTTTCCCATTTCAAGTCCCAATCAATATCAAAGTCTGGATCGCGATAACGCATATTCACCCTTCGGCACTCCTTGATCAGCTTCCTGACTCTTGTTCTGCATTCTTGCACGGCTCTTTCGAAGTCTTCGGAAACGAGGAGGTTCGTTCGTTCGGGGTTCCGGAGCGCGGGGGCAGCTTTGGAGGGGTCGCTCGAGTGCTGGCTCGACGCGAATGGCAGAATCACCGTCGCCTTGCTGAATTTTTTCGCAGAGAATCGCGACCAGATCTTATTGATAGTCTCTTGAGGGGGTAGGGGCTTCTTCTTCTTCTTCGATTTCGGCTTCTCACCAAATGGTGGAGGCGGCGGCCCTCTTTGCCGGTTGCGTCTACTATCGTCCGAATCGCTCGAGGCAGTAGAAGACATATTCGTGAGGAGACTAGAGAACTAGATTAATGTGCAAAAGGAATAGATAATGAGTACGGCCTCGAGAGATTGCAGGATATTTCGAAACCCGCAGAGTTGGTTCAGCGCTTGCGAGACCTCTGGGCGACCTGCATCAGGTTATATCGTGGGTGGAACCACAGCCTTGCGAGTCACTGGTCATCAAGACAATGATGACTGCGGCATGAGTCTTCAGCTAAGGATCAAAGAACGGAGAGGGGCCCACTGGCCTTTACCGTGTTGCCTTGCCTCTTCAGGTAGCAACTAGCTATTCGTTCGGATGGGGACAGAGTTCCGGCGTGCATGACTTCCAGCCAGCGGAAAGCCTCGCTCAGGTTGTACCAAGTTGTCAAAACCATCCCTGTGGCAGCGTGGAGGGTTCTGGAATTGGGGGCTTCTATTTCAGCCGCACAAGAGCAGGTATGGTGAGTTCGCCTCCGAGGTCATACTCCCTGCGGATATGCATCCTCAAGAAGGCAGCCTTGCAATGAAGACCACTGGGAGTGACGTGTCAAGGTAAGAGGCGTTGATCGTGGGCGGGG
>Ga0247778_1001208_pt1 | contig 12887 bp, 11 predicted proteins | sample UWRJL049202B5_FD_179939 | JGI IMG/M metagenome (GOLD analysis project Ga0247778, IMG submission 179939) | Plant litter microbial communities from Arlington Agricultural Research Station in Wisconsin, United States - UWRJ-L049-202B-5 | ecosystem: Environmental > Terrestrial > Plant litter >... | reverse complement strand
CTGCCAATTCTTGAAGATTTCCTGTTCGAAGTTGAAAAAAATAAGCTGACCGTTGTCGCCACCGATCTGGAGACGGTCATGAAGGTCCATATGGATATTGAAGCCAAGGATACCGGAAAGGTCTGTATTCCCGCCAAGATCCTCATCGACTCCCTGAAAAATATTCCGGACCAGCCTCTTACTTTTAATATCGACAAGCATTTTGCCGTTGAGCTGACCAGCGATAATGGCAAATACAAGGTTATGGGAGAAAATCCTGACAATTTCCCCAAAGAGCCCGCCACCGACGAGACGACCTCGTTTACCACGACCTCTTCTGCCCTGGTGACGGCAATCAATAAGACTTTGTTCGCGGTGAGCAATGACGACCTGCGTCCCGCGATGACCGGGGTCTTTTTTGAAATGGATAAAAAGGGTTTACAGTTCGTCGCCACCGATGCTCACCGGTTGGTGCGGTATAAACGTACGGATGTCAGCTGTCCCAAGAGCGATTCGCTGATCGTTCCGAAAAAACCCCTGAATCTATTGAAGTCGGCCCTGCCAAATAATGGGGACGAGATCACGATCAGCTATAACAGCAATCATCTCTTTGTCACCCATGGCACGACCCAGATGAGCTGCCGGCTGATCGACGCCCGATTCCCCGATTACAAGGTGGTAATTCCTGCCGATAATCCCTATAAGCTGGTGGTCAGCCGCAATGATTTTCAGAGCGCCCTTCGCCGGGTCAGTATTTTTAGTAACAAGAGCACCAACCAGGTTGTGTTGAATATCCAGGGCAGCGAATTGCAATTGACCGCCCAGGATGTGGATTTTTCCTTCGAGGGTAACGAGCGGATGAAGTGCCAGTATGACGGTGAGGACCTGGCCATTGCCTTCAACGCCCGGTTCCTGATAGAAATGTTGTCCTCCACGGATTCGGACGAGGTCCGGATGGAGTTGTCCACCCCTACCAAGGCCGGGATCATCAAACCCACCGAACAGGATGAGCATGAAGAGGTCCTGATGCTGGTGATGCCCCTAATGCTGAATAGTTAAAACATCGAACTTCAATGAAAAAAGACGGGCCTTTGCCCGTCTCCCCTGACCGACGTTGTCGGTCAGGGCATGATTCCAAAAAGATGCCGTCCCGGATATTTTTTTCCACCGGGGCGGCATCTTTTTCATTAACTTAGGGATGCCATGAATTTCATTCAACTGCGCGCCTTCGACAATTACATCTCCGCACATATCACCATGTCCATGCTGCAGGATGCGGGGATCAATTGTCATTTACAGGATGAGTATGTCCTTACACTCGATCCATTGCTCAACCCGGCGCTGGGTGGTATGAAGCTCATGGTGTATTCTTCGCAGGTAGAGCGGGCGACCCTCTTGCTGGAAGAGGTAGAGGCAAATAAATAAAGAATGGGGGTTCCATGGAAAAGCTGGTCGACTATTTCGGGCATATCCAGTCCTGGCAGCGATCCTTGATCCTGGCCGGTGGGCTTTTGCTTTTCTGGGTGGCTGAGGGCGTCGTTCCGCTGGTTCGTTTTGGTTATCATAAGGTCCGTCATGCCGGTCTCAATCTGTTTTTCACGCTTACGACCATTATTGTCAATTTTGCCTTTGCCGCACTGATCGTCGGCGCCAGTCATTATGCGACCGTACACCGGCTGGGTCTCTTGTACGTTGTACACCTGCCATTTTGGGCCTTTGCCCTTGCGGGTCTTTTGTTGCTGGATCTGATCGGCGCCTGGTTCGTTCACTGGATGCAACACCAGGTAAAATGGATGTGGAAGTTCCACCTGGTCCATCACACCGATTCCTGGGTCGATACGACGACGGCCAACCGCCATCATCCCGGCGAAAGTGTACTGCGGGCTGTTTTTACCTTGCTGGCCGTGATTATTTCCGGGGCCCCGATCGGGCTGGTGTTTTTGTACCAGTCGCTGTCGGTACTGCTGTCCCAGTTCAACCACGCCAATATTTCCTTACCAAAGTGGCTGGATACGGTTATCGCCTGGGTGATCGTTTCCCCGGATATGCATAAGGTACATCACCATTATGTGCAGCCGCTGACCGATACCAATTATGGAAATATCTTTTCTTTCTGGGACCGGGTGTTCGGCACCTTTTCCTTTGTGAAGGATACCCGATCTCTGCATTACGGTATCGACACCTATCCTGAGGAGGAGGAACATAACCGTGCGGGTTCTCTGCTGCGCATGCCCTTTGGGTCTTACCGGCCGCCGGCCGGGGGGAAGTTCAGGCAGGAAGAGGGGTTGGACGGGGTGGATTGAGGGCAGGAACCAGAAACTGGTTAGCTTTATTACTATAACGTGTTGATTTTCATATCTCTTGTGTCATCCCCCTTTAAAAGTTAGAGAGAAATCGACCTTTTTCGCAGCGGTAAACAGAAAATATTTGTACGCATGTTAAAAGATATTATCTTTGCTCTAACAGTACTCACCACGCTACCCATCAGAACAGCGTCCCAGGGTGAGTCTTTTGCTTTTATAGCCCTTGCTTTTTAGAATTCTTCCCTTCCTCTCCATACAGCCTTCTTTTGCATGTTCAACAATTGTCTTTTATATATAGTCAGATGATATACGAGAAGCAACCAACAACGATCAATGATCAAATTGCGCAATTAAAGGCCAGAGGTCTGCAAATCTCTGACGATTCTGTGGCCAGGCATTATTTATCCAATATTAGTTATTACCGGCTTGCCGGATATTGGTGGCCGATGCAGTCGGATAAGGTAAATCATAGTTTCAAGCCTAATAGCAGGTTCGAAGATGTCATAGCCTTGTATAATTTTGATAGAGAATTACGGTTGTTACTATTTGATATCATTGAAAGAATCGAAATAGGGTTGAGGACCAAAATGATTTATCATCTTTCTCATGAGCACGATGCCTGGTGGCTCGAAAAGCCGGAGTTGTTTATCAATACCAGAGAATATATCAAAACACTTGCAGCCATCGAAGAGGAATTAGAAAGATCAAAAGATATATTTATTAAAGATCACCTCAAAAGGTATAAAGCAGACTTCCGATTCCCTCCAGCCTGGAAGACATTAGAGATAACAACTTTTGGCAGTCTGTCAAAGTTATACGGCAATTTAAAGCCCTCTGTAAAATCAAAAGATACAATTGCTGCAGAGTTAAACACGGTCAACCATACCTTTTTGCCGAGCTGGTTGTTGTCAATAGCCCAAATCCGAAATATCTGTGCCCATCATGGTCGTTTATGGAATAAGAACTTGCCAGGGAGGCCGAATCTCCTGCCCCGGCCACCAGCACCTTGGATCAAAAATGTGCCTCCTGCGAGCCAGCACCATATGCTATATATACATGCCTGCTGTATGAAATATTTATTAGATGTAATAAGTCCCGGACATCATTATAAAATACGGTTGGCACTCCTTTTTCAAAAATATCCGAACATTGATTTGAACGCACTGGGGTTTCCCGCCGATTGGGAAAGTGAACCATTATGGCAATAGGTTTAGGGTTTAGGATATAACCCTATTGTTGCTGCTGCTGTTGCATCATCTCCATATAACGCCGGTAGGAATTCTGTTCCAAACCGGAGCCGGGCTTGGAGGCCTGTGGTGTCAGGATCGTGGCGCCGTCGAATTCGCCCTCCCCTTTTTCTCCTTCATAGGAGACTGAGACGCCCACTTCCAGTATCTGGCCGGCTGTGCCTTTATAGGTGCCTTTTACGGGTGAGCAGTCGGAGAAATTGCGGCCTACGGCCAGGCGTACGTGCAGGTCATCTGCGATCACGTTATTGGTTGGGTCCAGGCCGACCCAGCCATTGATGGGGATATAGGCCTCGATCCATGCATGGGTTGCGCCTTCGCCCCGCATACCATTTTTGTTGGGGCAGATATAGCCGCTGACATAGCGGGCGGGGATATTGATCTGCCGCAGCAGGACGAGTAGTATGTGCGCAAAGTCCTGGCAGACGCCGGCCTTTAGTTTCCAGACCTCGTCGGGGGTTGTTTCTACTGTGGTGACGCCCTTGATATATTTAAAATGATCGAAGACGAATCCGCGCAGCCGGACCGCCGCCTCCAGTGGCGTGTGGATCAGGGTTTCTTCGGGACGGGCTGTCGCGAGGAGCTCTGGCAGGGTGGCGAAATGTTCCTGTTTGAGAAAGTCGATATAGGGTACTGTCCATCGGATCTCCCGGAGGCTGGCCCATTGCGCGTCCCTTGCCGTCTCATCGGTCAGTGCGGGTCTGGGTTTGGTGACGATGTCGAGTTTCGAGTCGATGGTCAGAGAAGAGTGCGGCACTGCATGGGTGAAGGAGCCTACTTCATTGTTATAGTAATCCTTGTAGATGTCCACCGCCGGATCGCCCGTAATGACCAGGTCCTGTTTTAAGAGTTCCTGGTGCTCATCCTGGATCGGGAAAAGGAGGATCTGGTTGGCGCTGTCTCTTACAGGTCCCTCGTATGTATATTTTGTGACGTGGTGGATATTAAATCGGGGCATCCTTTATGGTAGTCTAATATTGCGTTATGTTGTATATCTGTCTTTTTTTTGCGGTCCGGTGATCTGTCTTAATTATGTATAGGCAAAATAATGCTGGTTAAATGCGACCCCCACTTCATAGAGGTCTTCCTTGACGCCATTTAGATAGGCGTGGAGTCCCTGGTGCATGATGGATTCCACGGTGCTGTATTTCACCTTGCTCTGGATCCTCCCGATCATAAAATCCACTTTATCGTAGGCTTCCTTGTTGCGTTCATCTTTCAGTCTTTCAAAATAGCGGTGCAGCTGGTTGACCGAATAGAGGATCGACCGGGGGAAGTCCCTGTTGAGGACGGTCTGTTCCACGACATTCTTCGCGTCAAAGCTGCCGCGATAGGTCTTCAGGTAGAGTTCGTATCCGGAGATGGACAACAAGAGATATTTCCAGTATGTGGTATCCTTGTTGTCAAAATCGTAGTTGAGATCGCTGAACTTCACATCGAGGATATCGGCGGTCTGAACCCCTCTTTCCAGGTATTTGCCGATGTTCAGAAATGCATATCCTTCCCCGCGGGCCATGGTGACATCTGCGGTGCCATAATAGAGTAGTCCCTGCCGGATCAAGATATCCAGGATCGTCACGGGGTCATCTTTCTGCAATCCGCGGGACACCTGTTCTTCCCGGATGGTATGATAGAAGTCGTTCAGGCATTGCCAGAGTTCTTTGGTAATATGGTCCTGTACACTGCGGGCATTTTCGCGGGCGCGGGTGATGATACTAAGGACGGAATTGCTGTTCTCCTTATCTGTGACCATGTATTGCAATACGGCCCGCGACTGGTGGGCGATCGCGGCAGCCCGTTCCTCATCGATATAGGAGAAGATACGCAGCACGGGCTTCCAGGAGAATTCCTGTATATCGTCCTGTGATGAGGCATAGTTGATCCTGAGCATACGCAGTATCCCATCCGTTCTTTCCAGGTAACGGCTCATCCAATATAAACTGTCGGCGACTCTACTCAGCATTCGGTTTCTTGTTTGGGGTTTGTGGTTGATTAAAAAGATCCGAAGCCAATATCATCCGGCCAGGACCCAGGTATCTTTACTGCCGCCTCCCTGTGAAGAGTTGACGACCAGGGATCCTTCGCGCAGCGCTACCCGGGTGAGGCCGCCCGGAACGATCTGGATCCCTCCGGGACCACAAAGGGCGTAGGGCCGAAGGTCGATCCGCCGGGGTTTTAGCCGCCCGTTCATATAACAGGGCGCCGAGGAGAGACTGATGATCGGCTGTGCAATGTATTGCCGGGGATCTTTTAATATCTCCTTTTGATAGCGTGCTATTTCCTCGTCACTGGCGGTGTGGCCCATGAGCATGCCATAGCCACCACTCTCATTCGTCTTCTTGATCACCATCTTATTCATGTTGCCAAAGACATGCAATTGCTCATCGGGGTTACCCAACTGATAGGTCGGGACGTTCTTCAGGATGGGTTCTTCATTGAGATAATAGCGGATCATGGAAGGCACATAGGTATAGATGGCCTTGTCATCCCCTACCCCATTGCCCACTGCGTTCACGATCGCGACATTGCCTTTGCGGTAGGCGCTCATGATGCCTGCCACCCCAAGGAGGCTGTCGGCGTTAAAGACCAGGGGGTCGAGAAACTCATCATCCACTCTCCGGTAGATGACATCCACCTGCTGCAGACCGGCGGTCGTCTTCATATATACCTTGTGATTATCGATCACCAGGTCCCGGCCTTCAACCAGTTCCACGCCCATCAATCTTGCCAGGGTGGTATGTTCAAAATAGGCTGAGTTGTAAATGCCGGGCGTCAGCAGGACTATATTGGGGTTCGCTGTCTGGCGGGGCGAAAGGGAGACGAGGTTCTTATGTAGTATACTGGGATAATCCGTTACGGAGCGTACGTTGTTGCCGGGAAGAAGGTCCGGGAAGATCCTCTTGGTTATCTCCCTGTTCTCGAGCATATAGCTAACCCCGCTGGGCGTGCGCAAATTATCTTCCAATATATAGAAAGTACCGTCATGGTCCCGGATCAGGTCGATCCCGGCAATATGGACATAGATATCATGCGGCACCTGGAAGCCGTGCATTTCCCGCAGGAAATGCGGACAGCTGTAGATCATTTCTGCCGGCACGATGCCATCCTTTAAAATGAACTGGTTGCTATAAACATCTTTGAGAAAAAGGTTCAGGGCCTTTAATCTTTGCCGGATACCCTCTTCTATATAGGTCCACTCCGGGGCGGTAATAATACGGGGTATGATATCGAAGGGGAAGATCTTTTCGATCCCTTCTCCGCTGCTATAGACGGTAAAAGTGATCCCCTGGCTCATGAATAACCTTTTGGCCAGCTCTTCTTTTTTGTTCAACTCCTCCACACTCATCTGCTGCATAAAATCTACCACCCCTTTGTATTGTGTGCGCACGGATTTATCAGTATACATTTCATCCCAGGTGCCCGGGTCTACAATATAACTATTAAGCAAGTCGCTGGTCTGCATATTGAGGTAGTTTTGGAAAAATGAGCGGTGAGCAGTTGGCAGGCGTATGACGTTAGATATACTAAATATAAATAAAATAATGACGCGTTGATCGCAAATACAAAAATTCTACTTTTACCAGCAAATTCCTTTCATGAAGACAATTGCCATGATCCCAGCCCGTTATGCGGCCAGCCGATTCCCAGCCAAACTAATGCAGGTGCTCGGTGAGAAGTCCGTTATCCGGCACACGTATGATAATACCCTGGCCACCGGTCTTTTTGACGAGGTGGTGGTGGTTACGGATAGCGAGATCATTTTCCAGGAGATCACCGGGCATGGTGGAAGGGCGGTCATGAGCCGCAGGACCCATGAGAGCGGGAGCGACCGGATCGCCGAGGCTGTTGCCGATATGGAGGTAGCCATCGTCGTGAATGTGCAGGGTGATGAGCCCTTTGTTCAAAGAGAGCCCCTGGAAAAATTGCTGGCCCTGTTTGCTGGTGAAGAAGGGCGATCGGTGCAGGTGGGTTCCCTGGTACAGGTCCTGAAGGAGCAAAAGTTCATCGATGACCCGAACTATGTAAAGGTGGCCCTTGATAAAAAGAATAACGCCCTTTTCTTTAGCCGCAGCGTGATTCCTTATCCGCGGGACCCGCTGGCCGCTCCTGTTTATTATGAGCATATCGGGGTATACGCATTCCGCAAGGAGGCCCTGCTGCAATTTACTGCCTGGCCGATGAGTCCCCTTGAAGCGGCCGAGAAGATCGAATGTCTACGTTACCTGGAGAATGGGGTCCCGATCAGGATGGTCGTCACGGAATATATGGGTGTGGAGATCGATACACCCGCCGATCTGGAAAGGGCCGCGAAGCTTCTTTAGTTTGAGCACAGGGCTCGAAGGCCGGACAACATCGCCTACCGCTGCGTCCTACCTGGGTTTGGGGTGCACCCGGGCTGTCCTGAAAAATACCCCTTGCAGACAAAGGAGGATCTCTATTGATGATTTTTTTCCTTTTTATGTATCGGAAACACGTTTTTGTAAATGCTAAAAGGATGATTTCCTACATTAGCTACATGAACCAAAACAAGGCCTTATGGGGCATTGACCTCGGCGGCACAAAAATAGAAGGGGTGATCCTCGAATCCCTCGGCAATCCGAACCCACTTGTACGCACCCGCGTAGATACAGAAGCATCCAAGGGATATGATCATATTATTGGCCAGATCCAAATGTTGATAGCCGAGTTGTCGGCCAAGTCCGGTCTAACGCCTGCTGCCATCGGTATCGGTACGCCCGGTGTGTTGGATCCGACCCTGCAGACAATGAAGAACTGCAATGCCACGGTCCTGAACGGCAAGCCTCTGCAAAGAGATCTCCAGATCCGGCTGAAGATCCCCGTGGTTCTTGCCAACGATGCAAATTGTTTTGCCCTGGCCGAGACCCATTGGGGTGCCGTGAGGCAGGAGGCGCCGAATGCGCGGATGGTTTTCGGTATTATTATGGGTACCGGTGTCGGCGGCGGTATCGTCATCGATGGAAAGATCTGGAATGGGCGGCATGGTATCGCCGGCGAATGGGGTCATAATTTTCTTGACGAATCCGGCGGTCCCTGTTATTGTGGAAAGACGGGATGCGTGGAAACGGTGATCGCCGGGCCTGCTACGGAGCGGTATTATAAAAGTCTGTCGGGCACCGGCATAAAGTTAAAGGAGATCGCCGCCCGGCACCGGGCGGGGTCCGATGAGGCGGCGACGAAGACTATTCATCGCCTGTCCCATTTCTTTGGAAAAGGGATCTCGGTCATCACTAACCTGCTGGATCCGGATGTGATCGTCGTCGGCGGAGGTGTGGGCAATTTGGACGAATTGTATACGGAGGGTCTGGGATCCCTGGGTCATTTCATTTTTAACAACGGCGTGGAAGTCCCTCTTCTGAAGCCCAGGCTGGGGGATAGTGCGGGCGTTTTTGGCGCCGCGGCCCTTGTCGCGGGGTAGGTCAGGCCGTTGAAGCCGGGCCGGGTAAGTGCCCGGTCAAGCCAGGACGCTGCGGCCGGACAGACGGCTGAATTGCCGCCGGTTCGGGGGTAGTTCCCGGAACCGGCCTTTCTGGGGCAACCTCTACTCCCGGATGCCGGTGAACAAACATTCCCTTAAATTTGCTGCTGCATTATATTGACCGGTATCGGTGCGGATAATTAAACGATTATGAGCATAAACAAATTCAGGAATTTTAAGATGGTTGGCTATGTGGTCTATGGACGGGGCAGCCTCAACCAGCTGGACGAGATCCTTGCCCCTCAGCGGAAGGGAGATGCGCCCATGATCTTTTTGCTGGATCATTATTTTGAAAACAAGCCCCTGGCGAGCCGGATACCTTTACGGGGCAAGGATAAGGTCATTTTTGTAGATGTAACCTATGAGCCCAAGACCAGTTATGTCGATAGATTAGCCGGGGACCTGAAAAAGGAGTTCGGCTCGGTCAGCGGCATTATCGGTATTGGCGGCGGCTCGGCCATGGACCTGGCCAAGGCGGTCTCTCTGATGATGAATAACCCTGGCTCTTCTGCCGACTACCAGGGCTGGGACCTGGTAAAACAGCCCGGCGTCTATAAGGTCGGGATCCCCACGCTCAGCGGCACCGGTGCCGAAGTATCCCGTACGACGGTGCTGACCGGTCCTACGAAGAAGTTAGGCATGAATTCCGACTTTACACCTTTTGACCAGATCGTGCTGGACCCGGAACTAACGGCGGATGCCCCGATCAACCAACGATTTTATACCGGGATGGATTGCTATATCCACTGTATCGAGAGCCTGACCGGGACCTATCTGAATGAATTCAGCAAGTCCTATGGTGAGAAGGCCCTGCAACTCTGCCAAAAAGTATATGTTGCCAAGGACCATTGGGATGCGGAGAGCGATGACCAGCTGATGATGGCCTCCTATGCCGGGGGTATGAGTATTGCCTATTCCCAGGTTGGGGTTGCGCATGCTGTTAGTTACGGGCTGGCCTATCTCCTTGGTACCAAGCATGGGATCGGCAATTGTATTGTTTTTGATAAGTTGGAGGAGTTTTATCCGGAAGGGGTCTATGAGTTTAAGAAAATGGTCGAAAAAAACAGGATCGATATTCCCCAGCATATTACAAAAGACCTGACGGACGAACAATTCAATGCGATGATTGACGTTTCTCTCGTGATGAAGCCCTTGTGGGAGAATGCCCTGGGTCCGAACTGGGAAATGATCATGACCCGGGACCGCCTGCGGGCGCTCTACGAAAAACTCTAATGCGCGCGGATTGGGTCACTACTAAATGAACGCTGATGAAAAAATCGATTCGTTGGGTGCCGGGGATCCCTGCCCTCTTTTTGGTAATGATCCTGTCCTGCAATAAGTCTTCTTCTCCCGCCGGTAATCCCATTACTCCTCTTCAGAACCTTGTCAATACGGATACCAGCATGGCCTATTTTCACCGGCTGGTGCTGGTGGCCAATGAGTCGGGTCTGCTGGCGGATGATAGTGTGACTTTGCTGATCCCCACAAACGACGCCCTCCGGGCTGCGGGTTATCTGATCGATTCCATGGGATCTGCTGTGGCCGACCGGCTGGTCCGGTATCATGTCATTAAATCACGGCTGGTCCCGGGCAGCGCGGACTATACCGCCTATCCAACTTTCCTGGGCTATAGCGTATATAGCATGCGAGACAATACTTCTGCCCCTTGGTTCAATGGCATTCCTGCCACCGGGGAAGGTCGGCAGGTGGGGAAGGCCCTGGTCTACAGGCTGAGTGCACCTTTATCTCCCCCTGCCGATTCGCTGCCGCAGCTCCTGGCGCAGGATACTACCTTGAGCTTTTTTGCAGAGGCCTTGCAGCGCACCGGTCTGGATACAACGCTGGCGATGGGAAATTATACCCTGCTGGCGCCGACGAACAGTGCATGGATCGCGGCGGGCTATGATAGCCTGGGCGCCATTGATTCGGCCGACCTGACGAGTTTAACCCAGGTCGCGAAAAACCAGGTGATAGCGGGCAGCTGGTTTACCAATACCCTGGCCGGGGTCACGACTGTTATGACGCTACAGGGAAATACGATCACGGTCGGGCTGGCCGGCGGAACTCTTCAGTTCTCGGGTGGCGGCAATCCTGCTGCGGCCGTGCTGTTGAGTGGCAACCGGCAATCGGGCAGCAATCTCATTCTACACCGGACCAGTCAGGTACTACGATAAGATAATTATTGTAATTTTCATTTATGCCGAATCTGAACGATATCAAAAATCTGTTGCAGCACAACAAGATCACCGAGTTTGTCAAGTTCAGCAAATTGAATCCGCGTGAGATCGCGGATTTCACCAACCGGCACAGTCAGTGGGCGGTAAAATTATTTCAGCACCTGGATGTGAAGAGTGCGGCTCGGGCCTTCAAATTTGTCCGGAAGAAAAAACAGGAGATCATCATCAAGTCGCTGCCTGAGGAAAAGGCGGCCGAACTCCTGAATGCGTTGCAACCTGATGACAGGACGGCATTTCTATCGATGCTGCCGGGCAATGCGGTAAAGGAGCTGCTGAAGGTGTTGACGCCCGAGCATCGTGCCAAGACCCTTGAGCTGTTGGGTTATGAGGAAGAATCGGTGGGCCGGCTGATGACCCCGGATTATGTGACGATCAAAACGACGGAGACCTGCCAGGATGTGCTCAATATCATCCGGCGGCGGGGCCAGGCGACCGAGACCCTGAATTTTCTTTTTGTCATAGATGATAACGGTGTGTTGATCGACGATATCAATATCAAGGATTTCCTGGTCGTTGATCCGGGCACTACCGTGGCACAGATCATGGATTATCAATTTATTGCGCTGAATGTGAACGATGCGCAGAAAGAGGCGATCAAGGTCTTTCGGAATAACAGCCGGTATGCCCTGCCGGTGATCGATAACAATGGGGTCATGCTGGGGATCGTCACCCTGGATGATGTGTTACGGTTGTCGGAATCGGAGGGTACGCGTGAAATTCAGAAGATCGGGGGTTCCGAGGCTCTGGACGAGCCGTATACGACCATTTCTTTTTTCAGCCTGGTGCGGAAAAGAGCCGGGTGGCTGATCATTCTCTTTTTGGGTGAAATGCTAACGGCCACGGCCATGGGGCATTTCGAAGGGGAGATCAGCAAGGCCGTTGTCCTGGCCCTTTTTATCCCGCTGATCATTTCGAGCGGCGGTAATTCCGGGAGCCAGGCTTCGTCGATCATTATCCGCGCGATGGCGCTGGGGGAGATCGGATTTCGCGACTGGTGGCGGGTCATCCGCCGCGAGGTCATGTCCGGGCTCGTGTTAGGATCTATCCTTGGTGTAGTTGGTTTTCTCCGGGTTTTTATCTGGCAGGAATTTCATCTCTATAATTATGGTGAGCACTGGATCAAGGTTGCGGCGACAGTCTGTTTCAGCCTGATCGGTGTGGTTGTTTGGGGCACCCTCTCCGGGTCTATGCTGCCACTGATCCTGAAGAAATTAGGTGCCGATCCGGCTGCTTCCTCGGCGCCTTTTGTGGCGACGCTGGTGGATGTGACGGGACTTGTGATATATTTTAGCGTTGCTTATGTGATTATGCAGGGGACGCTGTTGTGAGACATTCTACCGCTGGTTGCAGAGAACTTCGTTCTCAACACTGTTGAGAACTCGTCCGTGCCCTTCGTTTCACTCGGGCATCCCCGACGGCGCTGTACCCGCCCTTTCTGACCATACTGTATTTTTCTATCGGCAGGGACTGGCATCAACTTTTTCGCACTACGGTCCCGGATCGCCTAAGGCGCCTTTCAGGCATATAGCTGACTGTGGCCCGCTGTGGTGTGAGTGTTGGTTTTGTGGAGGAAAAGAAGGAGAGACTACGATACTTCGCGGCTTAAGGCCAGCCTACTGGGCAA
>Ga0247778_1001207_pt1 | contig 12887 bp, 16 predicted proteins | sample UWRJL049202B5_FD_179939 | JGI IMG/M metagenome (GOLD analysis project Ga0247778, IMG submission 179939) | Plant litter microbial communities from Arlington Agricultural Research Station in Wisconsin, United States - UWRJ-L049-202B-5 | ecosystem: Environmental > Terrestrial > Plant litter >... | reverse complement strand
TTGACCTTTTGGAGTTTCAAAGTTTTTGGGTGGGTTTAACGCCATGCCCCCCCCCCCCCCCCCCCCCCCCCGGCTTGTTGGGCTGGATAGTGTGCTCTGCCCAATCAACATATAAATAGAATATGACTTCCAACCTGACTTTGGGGTTGATAATTCCGTTTGAAAGGTAATGGTTGGAAATCGGTTGTTGAAGAAATTGTTTGAGAAGGATTATGAGTTGTGAGGTAAGTCGAGGTGGATTATAATTGCTGAGGTGATTTGAATTAGAGCATCTGGGAGGTCGACAGCAGTGGTGTTCACTTCCTGATTGTTTCCTGATGTTGTTCGTTCAATTTTTACATATGAATTTGGATACGAGGTCATGGTGTACTGAACTTGGTAGGTGTTGAAACGACAAAGGAAAAAGCAAGTGAAAGTCCGGGCTTCTAGGCATCTCCACGGAATCCTCACCTGCCTATTTTGCATCTTTTGCAAGTTATAACCCGATTTTTAATGATTCGAAGCAGAGCTTCCTTCATGATTTGATTTGATAACTCGTATCTTTGCGGGATCGCGCTTGCCTGTAGCTTCTGTTAGTTTTTGTTGACATCATACCTATCTCCTACCCCAATCCAAGCCTCTTCAATTTGCATCTTTATCGACTCTTGCCTCGCCGGCTTCTCACACCCTCGACGTGTACATGAGTTTATAACAGTTTCGTGTCACTTACTCGTGCTCTGCACAAGTCCCCTCTGGTGTTACCCGAGGCTAATTCGAGACCCTAACTCTTGGTGCAAAACTAACATTACAAGCTCCACCCTTGCTCCACAACCACTATTTCTGGCGCAATGCGGCTACCAATTCAGGGGCGGCTTGAGTAAGAAGTGGTCATAAAGTGCCGAGGATGCGCTCTTTTCACCAGCCGCTACCCCTTATTTTAAATTTCATCGAAAGATTAAGAACACTGGCATCCAATTCGTGATCTCACCACCGAAAGACCTGCGAATCACATGTGACTCTGAGAACACTTTCCGTTGCGTTGAAAATATAAAATTAAGGGTATAAGAAACGAATATTCTCCGGGCTTAGACTTTGTAGAGGAGCTTTGTAATAAGTGCAATGCAAGCTCAAAAGGAGAATTGGCAAGACCAATCGGACAACTCGAGAAACTACCGGCTTCTGGAATTAATAAGGGGGAGGCCACTAAAAACTGCCTTTCAGTATTTTGAGGCGCTATCATTCGGCAGTTTCCATTTTAGCTTGCAGCGACTCATGTATTACCCCCGCATTTTTGTAGCCCCTCAATGTAAGGCTGCTAGCCCTACTATGTGGGATACCTCGGCGTAGATCACAATCACAAGGATTATATATCACCATATGAAGCCTCCGGGAGACAAGGTCCTGGAATCTGCCCAATTGAGCATTTCATACAATCCTATTTCCGCATTTCTTCACGGATATTTACAATGTTGTTCCAGGGAGCACTAGGGGTGTTTTCGCTCCTGTTAACCCTGGGGGTTTCTACAGTCAAAGCTCAAATTCCAGTCGTCCCTGCCCAAGACCCTTTCTACCAACCGCCAGCAGGATTTGAATCAAAAGCACCCGGCAGCATTCTGCGCACCCGCACCGTCAATCTATCTTTCTTGGGTCTGATTCCAGATCTAAGTGTGCAGGCATATCAGCTACTTTACCGGACGAATTCCATCAATGGCTCAGCTATTGCCGGGGTGACAACAGTTTTCAAACCCCTCATTGCTAAAAATGATCGCTTCGTATCATTCCGTAATTACCCCCTTTCTTTCTTGTTCTTCATTTCGATTCCCCAGTCCTGCAAAATTGTCCTTGGAAATAGTTCTGGACATTTTTCCAATCTTCCCCAACTCCTGGTTTCTTTTGGAGAATAATGATAGTACTAATTTGTCAAAGATACCGCCTACGATGGATCAGCAACTATTTGTAACCCTAGTTACAACTATCAGCTGGGCGCTGCTCAAGTGGATCTAATCTCATCCGCAGAGATGTTTATCCTTCAAGGGTTCTTGCTTCAAGGTTACATTGTCTCTTCGCCGGACTATGAAGGGCCAGAGGCTGCTTTCATTCCCGGCCGTTTGGAAGGCCCGGTCACTTTGGACAGTATGCGTGCAGTGTCCCAATACAAAGATACCTTGGGCTTTTCGACCAAAACCCCGAAGATCGTTGGCTATGGCTACTCAGGTGGCTCCGTGGCGACGAGCTGGGCCGCATCCCTTCACAACGCTTATGCTCCAGAGCTGCCCGTCCTAGGCTGGGCGACTGGCGGCACGGTCGCTAACATTACCGGCACGCTGTTACACCTCGACGGAACCACCTTCGCCGGCTTTCTCCCCGCTGCTGTTGATGGCTTATTGAAGCCAAGTGCCTACGGAGCTCAGCTTGAACCCGTAGTTGACAGAATTATTACACCCTACGGCCGCTCCATTCTAGATTTTGCAGATGAGTTTTGCGGTGCAGAGGTCCTCTTGGTCTTTCCTGGAGGATCGATTCTTTCCACTGGATTCCAGTCTGAGGGTCGTGGCTTACTCTACGACCCGGTTGTCAGACCTATTCTACAACAATGCACCTTGGGTGTAAATCGGAACGAAACTCCTACTGCGCCGATTTATATGTTCCATGCTTCACAGGACGAAGTTATTCCCTACGACGATGCAATCACGCTCCGAAATTCATGGTGCAATGACGGAGCGAGTGTAGAATTTGTCACTTATGCAAATGGCGGACATCTGACCACCGAAGCTCTTGGGTTTGTCGGCGCGTATCAGTTCGTCAACAACGCGTTTGCGGGAACTGTCAAGCCAGGTTGTTCGAGCAAGACTGTTTTAGACAACACTCTGGACCCGATTGCGCTCGGCGCGGAACTCGAGCCCGTGATTGCTGGACTGCTTACCACGCTTTTGAAGCTTGGCAATATGGACAGTAACGCGAAGAACAACCTTACAATTCTCAAGGAGTCCGTGTCTAGTTAGGTATTCGGGTTCTTCACAGAAACCCCAAGGAATGCATCAGTTCGTGGCTAGCTAAAAGCTGGAATGCTTGGAAGTTTCCGTAATAAGCTTAATACAATATAATCAATATATTTTCTTGTCATGATAGCCTGCTTTTTGAATTGGTGATCAAATCAGTCGGTTCAGGGGCTGTTCGCTAAGCAATAGGGGCTGGCTTGCTAAATTTCAAGCCCTATCACAGCCTAAAATGGGGGCACTCGTAATTTTGAGCAGCCATCCAGAAAGCAATATAGCACACTGGCACAGTAAAAAACTGAGGATCATTTTATTCTTCTCTATTCAAGCATTGCTTCACTAAGGTCCTGAATTTGCAGCGAGCTTTCTCCCAGAACAGCTATTCGTCCGGTAGGGATGGTATGTCCTCAATATAAGAGCGCCAATTGTTGATCCAATACTCAAGAAGTTCTTCAACTCCTGTCGCTGGATTCCGCACCTTTCCCGACGTGGAAGCAATGTCTGTTGCCTCGCCCCAATGCACCGTTGCTCCAACATAGTGCAAAATTCCATCAGAAGATCGAGTGCAACTTATAGGCTGTGCTGTTTTGTTGTTTCTGTTTGTTAGAAGAGCGATCAGCCTGAGACGACGTTCTTCAGGTATAAATTGATCATCATTCTTCGCGCCGTCATCCTCCTCAAGGTCCATGGCCCATTGCCCGATAGCAGCCATTGCCCTACCATCCCACAGTCCTTCGAGGTTACTTTTAGGCAATAACGCAATGGCCTTTCTCCTTACTACCGGGTGTCGACATTTGCAGGCGACGATGTACAGCGGCCAGATGATACCTAGGTCAAATGAAAATCCAAGGCGTGCTCGATTAGTCCGATCTCTCATAGAGATCTCGATAACCGATTGGCAATGCGAAATGATCTCTTTGAACTGCGCGATGAATGCATCGTAGGCTAGCTCATCCCTATAGAATAACGTGGACAAAGTTATTGTTGCGGTTAGGTGCTGAGCTTTTAGCACATGAAAAGCAGCAGTTTCGGCCCCTAGGACCGAGGCGATCAAACTAGTATTGAAGGCCCCGATAACTTTTTCAACCTTCGCGTGACGGGTTGCAAGAACAGGAGGGATTGCGGAGTAAGGCAATGTACTGTAGTGTCCCTCGTATTGCTTCAAGAGACGATACCTATATCTGACTATATTCTCCCATGTTCGGCGAGCTTCTTCTATTGTCCGAAAAATGGCTGGGACCACAGGTGTACCAGAAAATTTAGATGGATAGTGACTGTCAATCGAGATTTTAGAGTTAGCGCATCTTCAGTATCAATCATAAGAGTGATATTGGAGTTGAACGTAACGCCGCTAGAGCCGACAAATTCTTCAACTCCTAGACCACCTGAAAGAAAATTATTGCTTTGAGAAGTTCAAACTTACACGGCATAGGTGCATGCTTGAGCATCGAACTGAAAAAATGCGGTCGATATTTCCTTGAGTATGTCGGAATCGCCCTTTGAAAATCAGCAACAAAATATGTTTGACAAGTTGAAATGAAAGCATACATGCAACCTTGACGTGTATTCTTGCAAGACTGCGAAGCCGCCATTGAAATGCAGGTTTGCCGCTTCATCATGGCCTTGATTTATCTCAAATGCTGCGAACAAGAGGCTGCCCACTAAAGCTAATTCCAAGCTGGATTTTGAGCTGTCTAGACGCCGATTGAGCTCCCTGACGGCCTTCTGGTGCTCCAAGTTAACCTTTTCCAGTGCTGCTGCGTTTGATTCGGGTCCCTGGCCTGTATGGAGTTGAATAAGGCTAGCAAATGCCACAAGAGCGCTCCGTATCGATGGCTCTGTACTTGAAATCTGAAGAAGCGTCTTGTCCCAAAAGGGATTATCGAAGTATCCTGAGAATGGTCGAGTACACGCAATGCGGAAAAATTCCAACTGGTTGCCCTCGTTCGGGGAGAAACATATACTTGGTGGGTATGCTGGTCTTGGTAGAAGCTTACACTTCTTAGCTACCCTAGTCAATGACACATTTTTGGGGACGGTGACTTTAGACGATCTCAGAGGAAGCGGGTGTTTCTGCGGATATGTGAAGTCGCAGGAGCGACCCGTGCTGGTGCACCGACTGCAGGCAGGCTTGGCTTCATCGCATTTCACATGACGAATTCTGCGAATGTCAGTAGCTCCTATGACCCTTACAGGAGAAGAGAAGGGTATGATTTTGAGAGGATCTTCTTACTTGCATGTTTGGCAACCCGACTTTGATTTAGGAACTCCTGTCCGCCCTCTTTTCGGCTTTTCTCGCCCTTCAGAAGCAGTCTCGACGACCATTGCTCGGCTGTGTTGTTGTCTGTGATTGACTGGCAGAAGCTATGCATAGTATCATTGAGATATGTATTGCCTATTCCCACCGCGAGTTGGAACCTTCACCCCCGAATATGATAGCTGCGCATGTGGAAAGGAGGCCACTTTAATTTTATTATTACGGCGAGTGATAATCTCGATCCGATGCACGTTGGTGCTGATTGGCTGCATCGTGTTTTTTGTGATAAATGCACATCGAGTGATTATAACCCTACCTCATTCCCCATCAAAAACAGGGCATGTACTTTACGCGAGGCCAATGTCACAGTATTTTACCAATCGGCATATGCACGTCAAACCATGACCTACCTTAGCCTCCTTTCCAATTGCAAAAAAGACATGGTATATTCAGAGCCTCCTCATGCACAAACACGCCGTATCCAATCATGAAGATCCATACTCGGGCAATGATTCTCAGGGTTGAGCTAACAAGGGGACAAAAATATGCAGTATATAGAGCAGCTGGCCACGAAGGTTGGCTCATCGGTTCTGAGCATCTCCATTCCACTGCATTCCTTTAATACCATGTGGATGTTCTTCGACCCTACGAAATAACCATTACTTGTGAAACAAAATAAAGCAAGTTTACATCATGTAGTTTAAATGAATATAGGCTAACTTCTATCCCAAGGCAGAAAGCAAACCCCACATCAGCCTTTCACGCTCCATCTCTCCCGTTCTACTTCGATTGTTCATCCATCAATGATAATGCACTTCAGTCGAGAATTTGCGACTCTCATTCGACGCGATGACAATGGCGGTAACAATGCCGCCTACGAAGAGCAGGCGTTGAATCCTGGACTGAATACGTGGGGAAATGACCCAATGGTGGACCCGAGGGTACCATTTCCGCTATATATGCTTCTTGCTGGCATGATCCTCGTTGCCGCTTTTGGTCTGGCGACCCAGGGAAGACACAACAGATAAACATGATGAGCTTAGACTGGTAGAATGGGAGTCAAGAGTCGCAGGCGAGAGTCCTAGAACTTCGGGTGCTATTATGAAGGCTCTTAATTCGGGATTTTGGAAGAAAGGCACGCTATGTGGAAGGATTTGTTGGAAGAGAAATGAACTTTTTGGATATGGACCATGTGATGCATATTTGCCCAGCATCGCATGTAATTCTGTATATCTCCTGGAAGGCGGACAATATAATATCATATCGAGTTAGTGTTTTACCTCTTGGAGTAGAGTTAAGTGGACTTAGCACTCGTTTCCGATGACGCGCTTCCGAAGGCCTAACTAAAGAGTGGTTCATCAACTCCATCCAGTCCAGTGCCAGGCTGTGTTTGATCTACATCTTGTGCCAGTAAAAGTCGGCAGAACAATGCGGACTTTAGAATTGACCATCGCGGCGTGTTTTTTTTTTTTTTTCATGAAGCTGACATGGAGATGCCATCAAGCAACTTGTTCATGATGCTCAACAGACGCAAGACTGTCTCGAGTACCGAGACCCCCTTGCTCAAAAGCTAGAGCAGGCAAAATTTCACGGGATATTCATCGCTGATGTCTTGGGTATGTTTCTTTTCGAAAACCAGGTGGAGCAGATTCTAACAATGTGGAGACGGATAAGATGTCTACAAAGGCCCGAAAAATCTAAATCTGGCTATAGTTTCAGCAGCCCAATGGCCTGTGAATGAGCCGTTGGCTGTGATTTCGGCAATGGTAGCCGTGACGAAGAGCTTAGGTTTCGGTGTTACCGTTGCAACGACATACGAGCAGCCGTATCACTTGGCGAGGAGATTGTCCACTATTGATCACTTGACAAAGGGAAGACTAGGATGGAATGTGCGTCACGTTAAATTTGAGAAAGTGTCAAAAACGGTCGCTGACTGATTCAGATTGTGACAGGATATCTCGATTCCGCTGCAAGGAATCTTGGACACACCAAGCAACCACAAGTCAGAAACAGTTCCTGATTTCTTCTCAGACTCATAACACTAACTTCTGTATGAAGCAAGATGAACGCTATGCCATCGCGGACGAGTATCTCGAAGTCATGTACAAGCTTTGGGAATCCTCATGGCGCGATGATGTAGTGATCCGGGACGCCAAAAGAGGAGTCTATACTGACCCGACAGGAGTCCGAGAGATCAACCATGTAGGAAAATATTTCAACGTTCCCGGTCCGCATATCTGCCAAGCAATTTCACAGCGAACTCCAGTGCTAATGCAAGCCGGCACTTCATCTTCAGGAAGACGGTTTGCAGCCAAAAACGCGGAAGCTATCTTTGTGGCCGGTCACAGCCCATCCGTTGTCGCGAAAAGCGTTCAGGACATACGAGTCCAAGCAAAGGAATTTGGGTGTGATACAGCTGCTGTGAAATTCCTAGCTATGATTTGTCCAGTTTTGGGGAAGACAGAAGAGGAGGCAAAGGCGAAGTATGAGGAATACTTGAGCTATGGAAGCGAGGATGGAGCGTTCGCGCTTTTTGGAGGCTGGACTGGAATTGATCTCTCCAAATATGGAGATGATGAAGAGCTGAGACAAGTTGAAAGTAACGCCATCCGGTAAGTGAAAACGAAATGGATGGTGAGGACTAGTCGCTAAAATCAGATCCAGATCTGCGGTGGAGGGTGGTCCAAGTCTTCACCGGGCGTGACAAAATGGACCAAGCACACAGTAGCACGACACTTGATGGTCGGTGGTCTGGGTGCGACTGTCGTTGGGACTCCCGCTCAAGTAGCAATTGAATTCGAAAGATGGGTGGAGGAAGCTGATGTGGACGGATTCAACATAGTGAGAGAGAAAACAGAAAGAATGTCCACGGGCTATACTGACACATACAACAGGCCTATGCCATCACTCCCGGTTCTTTCAACGACGTAATAGAACTTCTGTTACCGGAATTGGAAACACGAGAGTTATTCTGGGACGATTATGATGTACCAGGAGGAACATACAGAGAGAATCTATACACGAAAAAAGGCGGAAGCGACCTATCAGAGCATCACCCAGCTCATGGCCACCGTTGAAAAGCTGGAACCGAATAGGAAATAAAGTTACATAGAACGTTGATCTTGACTCTGAATCTAACTTGTCCATTAGTGAAGTACCCTCTGGACATATCAATGAAATTCGAAAGTCCAATCAAACCCATCTACCCCGCCGACCCAGAATACTAGCACCGCCTATCAACGCCGTAACCCCTGTGAATACAATCAAGGTTCCATAGCCACTGCCGTACGCAAATCCAGCTTGTCCTTTCCAAGGCATTCCCTTGAGAAGCGATTCGCTCAAAGGTCCACAAGCCACATTCCCAATGCCTCTCGCCGCATAGAGACATCCTAGAATCAAAGTCTGATCTGCTGACTCTTTCTTCTTCTTCACATCCTGCATAATCCCCGTCCAAGTACTGGTATAGCTACCAGTGAAAAAGCCGTAGACCATACAGAAAGCATATACTTGTGCCAAAGACATGGATAATCCCCAAATAACAAAAACGCTAATCACAGAACCGATGGTGGAGATGGCGATGCAAGTCGTGACGTGGAGTTTGTCGACTAACACTCCCATGAACACGGAGCCGAACACAGTGGCAATGTTGAAGAGGATGACGGTCAGTGTACTCAGTAGACTTGAAGCACCCAATGATCGGGCATAAGTCGGCAGATAAATAGAAGGAATGAAGAACCCAAGAGCCTGAACAACGATACAAGTGATATGAATCGCAAACGTCGATGTAGCCATGAACGAAAGATCAAATCGTCGTGGTACATGGACCTGAGCAATCGGCACACGTCTTTTAATAAACCGCAAGAATGGAACCGTCAGAACAAACAGACAAATCGACCAAGCTCGAAGCGCTGTCCGGAAACCGTATTGATCGAGCGCCCATTCCATGATAACAGGTACCACGACACCAGCGAGCCCTGTGCCGGCCCACATAATACCGTAAGCAAATCCGATCTGCTTTGCGAACCATTCGTTCATGAGGAAGATACATGGTGCGTAGGCGAAACTGCCACCTATAGCGTAGAAAACTCCTTGGGTAATGATTAAGTGTATAGTTTTTGTGGCAAGTGAACTCAGTCCCAGGGCTAGGCACATTAGGAATACGCCGCCGCCTGTAGACCAAGGAACTACATTCGGCCAACGGCGGAGAATAGCAAAGACGATTGGGAGGTCGAGGTACATTATTCCCTGTTACTCATGTTAATGTGTTTTTTTTGATATGGTTAGAAGTAGGAACTTACTAGTGCACATGTGCCGATGAGTGTGATATTACTTGCTCCCGCGAATGGTTCATGAGAGGAATAGTATTCTTGGAACACGCCAAAAGCGTATGGAAATCCTGGATATATGTAAGAAGAAATTTTGACATACGAACAGGAGTTGAAAATTTGAACTTACCCCAGACCAAAGCCTCTACAACAAAAGAGGCAGCTAAAAACAGCCAGGCATCTATGCCACCATCAGCAGGAGGAAGCGAGAACTCCTGTAGTGGTGCCGGTGGCTCAGGACGCTGTTCTAATGAAGGCCTGCTATGAGTTGATACATTTGATTCCCTTGGCCATTCCTCGGAATGGTGCCCCCCGGAAGTATCCAGCGATTGTTGCGGGAACGTGGTCAGTTCGACTTGTGACATTATTTCTGATTCAATTACTTGAAAATTCACGTTTCAAGATCATTCAGAACAGAAAAAAGGAAAGTAAGAGAAAGCCATTCAATTCATATGATTCATTGAGTAAATATATCTGTCTATGGAAAGGCGTGATTAGCAATCCAAAAGTGGGTTGTAAGCCGACAGATTTCTGCTGTACGTCATGCCTAAACGCTGTCAAGTATCGAGACCAGAAGTTAGCATGAAAACAATGAAACAGAATTCAAAATTTGTATCTAGCGACGAGAATAAGATTCCTAATTCTCGATTCTTGTATAAAATTGCATTATATGGAAATTTTTCAATTATCGTCTATCAAAGGTTTTTTGTAGTGCGGGGTGGCGGGGTAATTAGCGATTACATTTTTCACAGGGCTTAGAATTAACGACTCGAGCGCTAAAACTACAGAGTGCCATCCGCTGAACTTAAGCACTAATTTTGTTTTTCTTGCCTATTCGCCCGAGCGCTTGGAGCCAACATATTTCAGCTCACTAGAGTTAATATGAAATATATCTTGACATATTTTATTACATTCTATTAGAGTAAAATCCAGCTTCAGTGATGCTGAGGAATCGTCTTGACGCTTTAACAGGACAATTACCCCGCCAATAAAGCAGCGGTGCTGACTCACCCCACCTCGCGCTTTCCAGGCGACAATATTCTGTTCCAACATTCCTTAATCATATACGACATTGCTCAGACACATGTACATCAGATTATAGGAGCTACAATGGCGTTATATATTCTTTAAGCCTCGTAATTAGCGCGTCTAGGATGGAACGATGCCATTCCAGCGGCAACTTTGCAACATTCCTAGATCTCAGTAACGAGATACTCATCAGCATTTTCGAAGAAGCAAGACGTCTTCCGCTTTACCCTCATAATATGCATCACTGACGATACTTAAAGCTTAACATACTCTCCCCACGCCATCTCCGTGCCCATCGCCTTGTCTCAAGAAGATTAGACGCAATAATCACCCCTATTGTCTATCGTCACTTCAACCTCGGCGCGAAATGGATTTCCGCACCCGATGACCCTCCTCGAAAAGAGGCAATCGCCAAAATTAATGCCTACACTCGACACTTGTCACTAGCTGAAGGGAACTTCAGCTCGCATTGGGCGGGCCAAATGGTAGCGCGTTTGGTTTCTGGATGTCAGCGCTTGGAATCACTCACGTAAACCTCTTTGCCACTCCCAATCTCATCTTAAGCTGATTTAAATAGATGGGCATGCCAGGCTCTTGACAGAAACGTGGCATACGATGGAATGCCCTACGTCTACCAAGAACTTCCTTCTTCTCTTCGAAAAATCATTGTTGAGAAGTTCCCAAGCCTTCGCCTGTATATCGAGAGGTTTAACAGCGATACCAGGATCTCTTCATCCATTCCGTTACCTAATGTCAGAGGGCTGAGGATGATTAGACATGAAGGACCAGATCCCAATCCTGAGTTTTTCTACAATATGAAGAATCTGGAAGCACTTGAAGTTCAAGTGTATTCCGATTTTGAGTTCGATGATTTTGAGCATGGCCGGAAATTGCCTCCCATCAAGGAATTGAAGATCGGTCAACGCACGTATATGGCTGGTGTTTCTAAAGATCTTTGGGATCTTTCTCGCCTCGAATCGTTGGAGGTGTCGGATATGTATAGTCTTGATCTTCCCAGTCTAGGTTCGGCATCCGCGATGTTCAGGTCAATGCCCCCCAAGATTTTAGCAGGCTTGAAGGTCTTGAAGTACACGATTCCGTTTGTGGCTTCGGATCCACATATAAAGTTCCCGATCAATGTCCTTGATGATATCAAAGCTCTTAGCGTATTCCATCTAATCACAGACTTTGATTCTCTTGATATGACTTGCATTGGTAGACATGGAGATACGTTGGAAGAACTCGATCTGGGGCAGATTACGGAGCCGCATGATCAGGAGTTTGCTTGTTCCGTCTTGGCCGTCCCAGATTTGGAAATCTTGCAGCAGTCATGTTGGCGTTTGCAACGTTTGGCTATCAATATTAATCTGAAAGGAACTGATGTGAGTACCTGTCGCGTCTCTCAAAATAGCCTACAGCTGACCATCGATTAATGAAAAAGATGGGCGAAGCCCTCAGCGTCTTGGCCAAGTTCCCCAGCCTACAAACATTGACCCTCCGCATAGGAGCTGTACGACCATGGGGAACAGGTCGACACATATCTGGCGCAAAGGAGGCAGGCGCCGGTATGGGCGCCAGATACATCGAAGGAGTCAGTGGGGCAGCTACATGGTTACGAAGAGTGAAAGCAGCCAAAAGCAGTGATCCCGATTTCGACTTCGCCATCGGGGTGACAAGATACATCACCCCACTCAAACCCGGAAAGCTGTCTAAACTGGTTCTGAATATGGGATCCTATGGCGAGAAGTCGTACTGGAAAGCGCAACCGTATATGGAGGAGAATTATCCGAGAGAAATGAGGCTTTTTGAAATTACTTGGAATTGGGTGGATTCGACGAGAGCTACATTGAAGGAGTATAGGGGTGATACGGTGGCGAACTGTGTTATTATTGATTGTTGAAGATACTTCGATCCGATGTATCGCACACCCCTTGCCTTAGACGAGTTTTCTATATCCCACTATAGGGGTAGTCGCTGGTTAAAATTCCCCGCTGCTGATTGGTGGGCTATGATGACATCTTCGTGCCTCTAGATTGCGTGCTGCCGATCTCCCCAAGCTCATGAACTTCACAGGTTCAATTGGTTTTCATGATTCATATCAGAACGCTTTCTCATGCTTCATGAATAATGACGTGGGAAAGGGCGGGGTAGCTGCAGTTCTGCATCATAATCGAGAAAGCCCTCGCATCTAATATACTTCATCCTGTTGATAAATTTATACATATTGTATCCCTACCAAATTTCAATTTTATCATTCCTCAATTAAAAACGATGCCTTCCGCAACCTCACCCGAGCAGGTT
>Ga0247778_1001205_pt1 | contig 12893 bp, 12 predicted proteins | sample UWRJL049202B5_FD_179939 | JGI IMG/M metagenome (GOLD analysis project Ga0247778, IMG submission 179939) | Plant litter microbial communities from Arlington Agricultural Research Station in Wisconsin, United States - UWRJ-L049-202B-5 | ecosystem: Environmental > Terrestrial > Plant litter >... | reverse complement strand
CCCAAAAACCTGGAGACCAAGCTGTAATCTTGCTTTCACACCAACCCCTCAAAACTCCCATTTTTTACATGACAGACGCAGGCCCGCGTCTGGTTTCGCAATGTGAAGAACATTCATGCCCGGAACCCCCTTGACTAAAAGTACTTGGCTTGGTAGGATGGTCGATTCGATAAGATGGCATTGCCGATGTTAACATCGAAGAAGCTCGCATCCGCGAAAAAGCAAAAGGACCATTGGCTTTGTTGACCCCGTCCCTCGTCCAAAAGGGTAAACCAGTTTTTTGCTGTTGACTATCATCATTGGCCCGAAGCGCTGGATCTAAATTCTCCATCATCTGGGATGTGCTTCGCATGAGGAGGTTAACCTCTAAAGGGGAGGTTCGAAGCTCATCAAGAATCCACTGGTTGATTCGGTCACTTGGACCAGATGCCTCTAATTCGGTGGTTAAGGCGCCATCCTTTTCTTCTGGTTGCGGCTGCAAGACTGGAAACTTTACGTAGTTGGATAAGCCGGTGGAAAGCATACTGCCTCCAGAGCTGCTATTTTTCGTGCCAATTTCCGAAAAGCTTGGGTCGCTTGTGTCGGCGAGAACAATACCTCCGTCGAGACATTGTGCTTTGAGCCTCTTTATATCTTCCTGGATCACCGTTATCTCGCTCCGCAGGGTCGTTGCTTGACCCAGGAGATCCTGTAGCAACACGTTGTAGCCTTCATCTGACCCCTTTCCAGGGCTTAATTTCGACATCAACACCTCCCGCTCTTCCATCAAATTATCATATCTTTCCCAAGCAAGATCTAAATCTCCCATTCGTGAAAGATATGTGGCATGGAGGGGATGGTAGTCCGTTGAGTGTTCGGAGATACCAAGAAGGCCGTGTGCGGTGAGGTATTCGTCAGCTTCCTCTAGAGGGATATGTTCCGTGTCGTCAAATATACCGAGGTTGGGACTGGAATAGATATTCCCTTCCAGCTTTGAGAGCTCGTATTCCACCTCGGCATAAAGATCCTCGAGGCCATCGTATTCACAAGCTATTTCTCCATAGTCGTCTCGGGCTAATTGCATTGCAGAGAAAAATTTCTCTAGGTCTAGGTTGAGAATAGGTGATGTCGCGGTTGATAGAGATCCTTCATTCCGTCCTCGTACGTACTTCATGAAAGCTTCGTCCGCAGAAGTTTTCATCTCTTCTTTCTCGCGGAGCTCGGCTCTCTTATCCTGTAGCTTCGAGCGTAGTCTTAGTGCATTTGTACGCAAATAACACAGTCTGGTCCATTCCTCTTGAGCTTGTCCTAGATCAAGGTTCGGACCATGCCAATTATCCTTATTCAAAAGCAGCCGTTCTGGCAGCGGAGTAGGACGATCTGTATTTTCGTATTGAAATTGTATTCGAGGAGAGGTTGATCGTGGAGTCACCGAGGGCAGTGATAGTTTTGAAGAGGACGGGGAAGACGTGCGGGGGGCGGCAACAGAAAATGACTCTCTCGTGTTTGATTCCATTGAGGCGGACTCTCTCGCTATACTGTATGCCGTATTTGGATTTCAATCGCTGTCCGTATCCATCCCCAGTCTAGGCTACTGAGTCAGGAGACGTTGGGTGATTCCCTCCAGTCAACGAGTTGGCCGGCAAGCTGACATAGCTTAGGGGTTTTTGGGAAAGTAGAAGACAGAAGATAGGTCTGCGGATGCGGTAAACCAGGGAGAGACACTGTGGACCTTATAAGTGTCGGTTTTTCCGCTGGACGTGATTGAAAGGTTGATGGAGGAATTTGAAGCCAAGGTCCCGGTTGTCAGCCCTGCTCAGCAGCGCCGCTTTCTCTCTCTCCAGCATGTCTCCTGTTCAAAGGCGGCAATGGTTCGAACATAAGCTGCAGGGCCACGCAGGGCAGGACACTCTCCAAGCGCACCAAGATCTCCTACTTTCCCCTCACAAGGCCAGTGGGTATGGGCTATTATAGTGTTGCTTCTGTTAAATAGATCTGTAGGAGGGAGGTCAAATCATTGGAAAAAATGATAGATTCTGTGAGTACAGTTTCACAGTTTGAATTTTCAGAAGAGAAATAAAGTCATTGTACAGTACTTTCGCTGCTCCACAGTAGATTGACACAAAAAGCGACGCTGACGGTGCGGGGCAATCCGATTTTGAACATTCCTCCCTTTAGGATGTGGCGGGGATGAAATTGTACTTCCCCAGTTCATGGCGAACTTGTGTAATCGATATGGGGTTCGGAGCCTGTAGTCTCGCTGCTTCCATACTACCCAGTTTAATGCTTGGAATTTCGGTAGCTGTCGGTTGCAAACGAATGTTTATGTTCAAAATAATTCTGATGTAGTTGAGACAAGTTTCCATTCACGAAGTTGGAAAGTCGGAATCTGTTTCATAAAATTTACTCATTACGCAATAAGACCAGTAGCAGAAGAAACCCCTAAACCTGGATATGAATCAGATGAATAAAGGTTATGACTTAGAGCTCTTCGAAATTTCAAGCTCCAATAAGATCTCAGATAATTAAGATGGAGTGTAATTGTCCATCGAGTCGACAAGGGTTTCTTGCAGACACGCTAGAACGATTAGTTCCTTTTGTCTGGCGGGACGACACTGCCTTGCGTCCACTTTGTAGATGTTTACTTTTGTGTATCGTGGAACAGGGAGTCCCCATGGGCAGTTGCATGGTTCCTTGGCCGCATGGCAGCATCGAGCCAGGTGCATAATATCTGGTACGATCATCAGATCTCTTGTTAGCTGGGCGCATGTCGAGGCTCTGAGGGATCTGTACTTGGCCTTTGAGGGAGTAATTCCCCGGAGAAAGAAGATTGGTATCATTCACTGTTCGTGATGAATTGAACAGAAAATGCTTATTTCCAAATTCATGATGATGACACGAGAACACACCCCACGTCTATAACACTTCGATGTTAAGCCCCATCACCACAATATATTCTGGACCCAGGAAGTTTGGCCAATCGTTTCCAAGCGATGCGACTCAATCTATCGAAGCTCATCAACCGAACGAAATTGTGGTGCAACCGCAGTGCCGGGTGGAGTCATCGAAAAATTTGGCCTTGTGACCTACAGCAGAGCCTCAATTAGACTTTCATTGGTCAGGGATGAGGAATTTGGTGTGTCACACAGAGTTATATCGCATTGCGCGGATCGATTCCCGGAAAACGTGGCTGAAGAGGACGCGTTGCTCCAGCCTATTAAGCTGCACTGCGCATCGAATCCTGGATCCACCACCCGTCGTGAACGTGAGAGGAGGGTACATTGTCCCGGCGAGCCTAAAACAATCCTGGATCTTACGAACCCGCCACATTTCGAGTATTGGAACGGCCCGCAGTCACATACCAATGCCCTTGCCGCTGCTATAGTTGACGATTTTGGTCCTTTGCTCGTGAAAATCATACTAGGCATCTCCATGCCCATTTTAGCCTGAATAGTAAGCCACTGGTACATGCACGATTAAGATAAAAATTGAAGAGTGTCAGGATAGTGAAAATTTGCCCCTAGTATTATAAGTAACTAATTAAAGAAAGGGGAGTAGTAGGAATTTGAGTGTCAATCGTAGCTTATATATCGAGCCTGCTCGTACAGGTAATCTAAAAGGAATGAAACTTTCTAGAGGAATAAAATACATGTATGACGATTAAAATGCTGCAGTTGACAGGATCCTAAATTTCCCGTGCACTTCCTTCGTGGGCTTGAACGCTCCTGGCACACTTCTGACCCTTCGCACGTAACTTTCTCTCTGAGGCGGCTTTGCATGTGTCATCTTCGTTTCTTGGCTCTCGCCCTTCAGCAAAATTGAAGAAATATCGGTTTCAATGAAGCTGGGCGTCGGGATGGCTTTAAAAGCACTTTGATCCTTGTTGGCCCTGTCCTTCTCCCAAAGTGATAAGACATTCCATTGATATTGAAGAATGTCTGTTTTCCATTGCTGAAAGCTCAAGAGTCGGACAATTTGAAGAAAGACTCGGACGAGGAGTTCAACTTCCATTGGAGATGCTCGAAGTTTATGTAGTAACCAACGACAGATTCGATCCCCCTTATTATTCTCATCAAACTCAGTGATTAAGTTGTCAAATGGGATTTTGATCTTGGAAATTGCTAGTAATGCCAAGGGCGATGGAAGTATGAGAGGAAACGTACTGTAACTGGATCTCGCGGTCGTTTCTTGAATAATGTCACCCCCACCAGTTTCAAGCACTTCCTCTCCTTCATTGCTTCTGCGGGGGTCATCTTCCTCGCCACTCCCTTGCTCACTCCAGGTATTGTCCGTAGAGATATCAAGTCCTGCCATCAAACACTGCTCTTTCAGCCTGTCTAGATCGGCTTCAATCTTAGCGATTTCCTTTTGTATTGTGACTTCGTCGTTTTGAAACCCCGAAAGGAAGAGTTTCTCATCGTCGTGAAGGTCCAAGCCTACAGGTAGCCATGTTGCTTGCCTTGAAAGCAATCTGTCGCGCTCCAAACCCAAATTGTCATACCGTTCCTTGGCTAGATCCAAATCACCGAGCCTTGAAAGAAATTCTGCCTGTAATGGATCGTAATCTTCCGCGTGGCCGGAGGAGATACCCAAAAGCGAATCTGGGGCAGAAGAGGTAATGCTGTCCGATCTTTTCATTGTTGATTCTGCAATCTCGCTCTCAGGCAACTCGCTCAATTTGGTTCCCCGCAAATGGCGTTCCGTTTTAGCTAACTGAAACTCTGTTTCGTCCAATAATTCTTCCAACTCGCTGTACTCATATTCACATTCTCCACAGTCATCCCGAGCATTTTGCATTGCCGAGTAGAGGCTGTCGACATCAAGAGCATTCGCCAATATTGAATTCGAAGCTGTGGCTGCTGTGGGAGAGACCCGGCTTTCTCTCACGTGCCTCATGAAGGCTTCGTCCGCGGCGCTCTTGATTGATTGCTTCTCTTGCAAATCTAAGCGTTTATTTCGAAGTCTGGAGCGTAGTTTCAGTGCCTTTGATATTAACAATGGTAATTTTCTCCACTCTTCTGCTGCCCGCACAGGATCATCGCGAAAATCATCATCTCGATGCGCGAGGAACTTGTCCATCTCGCCCATGCGAGGTTCCAATTGATGCGTGGAATGCTCTGCACGATGCATATTCATTTGAACCCTCGGCGACGAAGATCGAGGCACTTCTGCTGGTGGCTGTTTCTCTCCAAAATTTCCAAGCGGATCGTCAGCCATTCCCGAGAAGTAATTTGGACGAGTATAAGAGGTTTCTCGAGAAATTTCTAGTTGTGGGTGAAGATTTAGGGCTATAGTTTGAGGAAGAGGCGGTGAGTTACCGACTCTCGGTAGTACCCCCATATGTATGTGTTGCATTCCCCCTGAGTTACTCCAGTTGGCAGAGGATTGCAAAGACTGCATAGCGGTGCTGCTGTTGCCAGAGCTCTCTGACTCTGATGTGCGCCATCTCTGTTGTCTCGTACCCTTGTTTGGCCTATAAACTCTGTCGTTTGCCCATTCAGCATGATGTTTGTCCAATTCCTCCTGCATATGAGACCGCTTGTCTGCGGATCGAAGCCGTTTCGAGCCAGGTAAGCTGCCTCGACTTCGACGTGGGAAACCGCCATCAGTCAACGAGTTGCAATCTGCCATGTGGGATCAGTATCTGGTACTCAATCATCGGAATAGCGGTTTGTGGACGTGAGAGATAGAGGGCAGCCAACATGAGGAGATAGTGGTTCCAACATGATTGCTTCGTGCAGGGGCGAGACGAAACTGGTCTTTTTATGAGATTGGCAGGAATGGCAGGTGCTGGGCTGCCTTCGCTAGTCAGCCCTGGTGGCCATCCTTCCTCCTCGTGTGACGGCGTTTGCATCGATCCGCCACAACCCATGGCGAGAAACCATGACGAAGGGAAGGCGAAAAGCGGCATTCCTTTTTGCAACACCGGGAGCGAGATCATGACATCCATCGCGGTGCAGGTGTTCCAGGGTGCAGCAGCTGCAGCCCAGACGATTACATTCCCTGTTGACAAGACCAACGCCCGCCTTATTTGCAGGGCCCGTCCCGGCTTGGCGGCCAATGAAATATGCCCCCACGACGCACGTCGTAGCGAACAAATGGGCAGCAGATGCACAAATTCGAAAGGGGTGGCAGCGGGTGCAGATGTTCTTCATGGCCGGAATGTGATGATCTCCAAACAGCCAGCTGGGCGATGCGGCTCATTTGCCTTTTGTCTATTTGAATATGGGTGGGCCAACCCGGGCGAGGCGGGGCATCCATTCAGAATCAGGCGATTCCGGTCTGGTTTTGATCGATCAAACGCAGCCTCGCGAAAATGTCTTCTCGTGTTTCGAGAGGCAAAGGAAAAACTGTGGACAAATCTACTCCATGGTCTGAGTGGACTTGGGACCAGCCAAATGGCCGGTATTACCGGGGCCGCCAAGACTCCACTGGTACGTACGCGTACAAGACTACCGTGAAATGAAATTTAAACACCATCGACTTGATTCTGGAACTTTACATTATGTTAATATCTTCCAGGTGAATATGAATACGAGGTTAGCCCTCCACCTCAATCGGACGCCGATCCACGCTCCGCAAGCTCTTCGAATGCAGTCAGCACATACAAGAGTACTCCAACTGCAGGTTCAGATGAGGGAGACCAGGAGAATTATACATTCGAGGGTTCTCGACAGGGGTTTGGCTCTGTGGACAATCTGACCGGCAGCTTCGCGACTACTTCTCTGGATGGTGACCAGACTCCAAAGCAGGCCGTGTCTGTACCATATGGCCAAGGGGCCTCGAGCTCGTACTACCCCTCAGACTCTTACTCGAGCAGTAAAATCCCACGTATATACAGTTCTTAGATCAAACTCTGACATTCATTAGACTATAACATTCAAAAAACCTCAGCCTACTCAGCACAAACGCCAAGCTCTGTAACCGCCTCGTCGCAGATACCGAGCGCTGGCTATACGACTTCATACGGGGGTGGATCAAACATAGGCACGCAACTCGAATGAACTGCCAAGGGTATTGTACTTACTAACTCATACAGCTTCGAGTCTCTCGTATTCAGCACAACCTACATCATACACTGGGGCTGAATCATCTTCGGCCAATTCTTCGTACAATCAAGCAAAATATTTTGATACTTCACCAGTACCTTATGGGATATCCGGGTCAAGTAGGCCTACCAGTCAAACTCTGGGAAGCATACTCTGATGTGAATCTGTATTTATAGGTGCACAACCACCCCAGAATACCGAAAAAGTCCATGGCAGCCGCTCTGGAGGCCTAACGAACCAGGGGTCCAAACTCATATCAGGAACTGCTGGAAGTAGAGAAAAGCTTGACCCTGGTATGTATTGTGTCAACACTTTGACAATCTGTCATGCTGAAATTGTTCAGACTTTAAGATCCATTCCTCTAAACACTTCAAGCGTTTTCATGTGAGGATTCCATTGTTTGAATTATGAATCTTGGGCAGTTTCGAAGCTAACGTTTCTTTTTGTAAGGTATTCAAAGTCTTGTGGCCCGAACCACAAGGCCAAACTAGTACCGAAGCCACCGAAGTCACCCAAGAACGCCTGCACCATGCAAAGTTTGGAGAGCCAGTCTATTCATCTCTACGCCGGTTTGTCATAGTTTTATCTGGTGATGGTCACTGCCAGTGCGTGTAAGTATACAGTTCTGCGAAATTTGAGTGGCGCTGAAAACCGTAGGCCGATTCTGACTTACGGGCACCAAGGCACGACAAAACGCGGTATTAATCCCGATCACCACGCGATCATTTACACCAGTAAAGACGCTCCAAAGGAGCTTAAAGGGGAAGCGCCGCTGAGAAAGCGTCCGATTCAGGTCATCCCTAATACCCCTAGAGATAAGCTCTCTCTTGATTCACGAGTCAATTATGCTAAAATCTACACCGTGGAGCACAATGTCAAGGTCTTGTTTACGGGAAGGCTTGCGCCCAAGTCAGAAGGAAAATTCCTCATCGACTTTGACGAGACGTGGTCACAGAGAACATCCGCCCAGCAGTGATGGCTTGGATGTTGAATATTATGGTGGTGTTTGGAAGGATGTGTTTGCAGGGCAAGACGAAGTCTGCAACGCGGGTTGCAGCACATGCGATTGTCAGATCGCGAATATACGTTTGGCAAATGATCTGTAAATGAAAGGTGTTGTTGATACGATCTTCGGGCTGGACGATGCCCTTCACATTTACGTTACTTAGTTGGAAAGGTCCTCATCCATGGTGGACAGAGACTACTTTCTTTGTTGGTCTATATTTATGATTTTCGATATACCTCTTTCAGCATTCATGTACACAGAAACGGCCTATGACGAGATTTTGTGGGAGGCTTCTTGTATTTATCTGCGATTCCTCGGCGCACGACAACCTTTTTCATGAGTACATATCATCCTGTAGATAGCTACGGCCTATACTTACGAGCTTGAAGTCATCTCTTATTTCTATCTATTCTATGGCGAGGGCTGGAACTTACGTATTGGGACCTAAATTGTAGCTAATCACGAATGAACGTTTTGATATTATTTTTATGATCTTTCTGTTTCGTTTCAAGGAACTTGGAAAGGGGCCTTTGGTTTTCTTCTATATTCAATACGATATTGCATACTTCCGCTCATACGCTTGGGTTCAAAGCAACTCCACACCTTGGTCATGGTAAAATTGATCACTAGTGCCCTTCTGCATGCAATTCGATCGAGTCCGACTCCAGTGTACTTCCGCCATTGTTTACTTCCCTTAATGGAAAGCGAAAAGATTGTACAGAGACCGAGACCGGAGGCCCTAACTAGGAGTGCTGCATATTTGGTAGGTCACAGCGCCTGTATTTCAGGCCATGTGCCCTGTATTTTCAGGGGGTAAGCACTACGATTTAGTGACCCCCTCGGTAAACCCGCTAACCTCACCGCATTTTTTCTCTCAGGCTCTTGCGTAACCCATAGCAATCACCGCCATGTTTTTATTCCAGTTTCAGATCTGAAAACTCCCCTTCAAAAGGGACACTCGAATTCTGCGTTGCCTATGTGTGAATCTGTAGATGGGTTTGGATAATCGGTGTTCCCAACTCCTCTGATCCGCATTTTCACGCTCTTCGCAGAGATTAGTTGGGGCTTGGCTACCTTCTGTGTCTAATAAATACAATCATGTATCGTTACTATGGGTGCGGGGAGATGAAGTATATTCTTTGAATTTTTGCACAGTAAATATGTTGGTCCGCTGCTGCGCTCTCTTTACTTGCCAAGATCCGCCAGCTTGTATTGAAGAACAACTCCGTAACCCAGCAATTTCGAGGCTTTGTCAAGACAAAAGCAAGAACTTAACAAGTTCTTGCTTAAAGCAGAGCATCACTCCAATAAAAAGCGTTCGGTACCCGCTGCCACGCCACAAAGACTGAGTGATACGTGGTATGAAACCGCTTCGCGCCTCGTTCTCCGATTGGCTCAGCCTCACCTCTACTTCACCCAATTACTTCCCTATCTCCCAAAAACTCTACCAAAAACTTTTCCCAATGCACAATTACAAGCACACATTTCAAAGACAGCAAATTGGCAGGAAGATGATCCATATATTCATATAAAATTTATCAACATCTCAACCCCCTTCCTTCCCACCATATCACACCAAACCTACCCCAACCCCCAGCATCAATCAAAGATACAATCCCATCGATCGAACAATCTGTAAACTCCATACCCAAAAACGTAATTACATATTCCCTCCCATGCGAGCGCAGTGCGCACCGTTTCCATTCTATGATTTTTGAAAATGCGAGGTTGGTTTAGTTGCCTTTGGTTGTGGCATCTGTTATACGTTAGCTGCTGTTTTTGAAAGATGGAATGGGGAATGCAATGGGAGGTGGCGTTTGGGAACGTACCAAGATACACAGCAGTAGCATCGAAGCTAACAACGTTTCCGCTGGCGTCGGACATGGCGGCCGCTTCAGCGCTGGGTGCTTGAGGGGAGCGGGCGACGATGTCTGGGTTAGTGTTAGTTGGGTTTGCTATTTATGTAGACAGATGTGGTTGGGGTTGCGAGGTGGGTCGGTGGACCGTAAAGTATCGTGGAATTGGAAAAGCTAGGCTAGACGTTGGGACGGGGAAGACCCAGCGTCTAGAATCCAGTACATTGCAGATTTGAAGAACGGGAAAGGGAAATGGGATGTTAAGGGGAAATGGAAAACGTACCATCCAGACGAGCTGGCATAGGGACTGGGCCTGCAATGGCAACGGCCACAAAGGAGACAAGAGCGACGAGTGTGAATTGCATGTTTGCGGTGTGGGGTTTGTGATTGACGACTTTGGAAAGAGGGTATATGTTAAGGGTCGTCCGGCGACAGGCTGACTAGCAGTATTCTTTTTGATTGGTAAAATCGAAAAGAGAATAAATAGAATAGAAGGAACGAAAGTTACGTTAAGATGGTGGAATGAAGAGCTGAGAATGAAGATGGGAGAGGGCAGGAATAAGAGGGAGGAAAGGGGACTTGGGTATTTGTATTGCCAAGGAGGCTGATGTTCGTCCCCTGCTCGGACGACGAATGTGTTTTCGCCGCACGGAAGGAATAAGGAACTAGCCAAGAAACGACGATGTCATCTCAAGATGGAGCTGAGTTTGTAGCAGAGTGGAACGGAATCTGGCTGGAGCGAACATTGGGCGTTGGGGTACAGGGCTTGTAGAGCGCCTGTGTCGGTGATCACGGGTTGGTGAGACTACATGTGTTCCATAGGGTCTCTCCACCCGAGGCTTGTCCTGTCAATTAAGCTCAGCACCGCCGCAATGGTACCCTGGGAAGACCCTCATTGGAGAGGCCGCTGTTGATAGCGCCGGTGCTTATTTGACTTGCTGGGGCGTCAAGATTCGGGAGAGGAAAGGTGCGAGGGCTTGAGACCAGGCTGAGACGGGGTGAAGCGAAGCGAGAGGGACATTGCTTTGCAACAGGACCATGGAAAAGGAACATCCGGTGAATCATTCATGCGTCAAGGGGCGTGGAGGACGTGTTGAAAGCTGTTCACTGCATCCGAAGTCCGCATGAGGCTTGGCCAGAGAGTCAAGCTTCTTGGATGTGAGGCTGGAAGTTATTTCACTGGAGTGACGAGGTGAGATGAGATGAGATGAAGGCGTGATGTTTCAAGATTCCGTGGTTGTTTCAGGGGTAGCGAGAGATACCAGCCACAATATTTCTCACTCAATCACCTGACCATGAAATATATGTGGCTGGTGTTTCTACAGTAGCTTCAGAGCTAAAGCAATGCATAACTTTTATGAATCAGCCATGCCCAGCCTTGTCTTGAATAGTGACCAAATTGCATAAGCTCAAGCTCCACTCCCCAGCAGCCAGCTCCCGTCACTTCAACCAGCGGCTGGACCCCACTTCACGGCCATGCTGGACAACACCACCCACCCCGCATCTCCGTCTCCAACCTCTCCTCCTCCACGTCCCCTCTATCGACCCGGGATCGCCCACTCCAAACCTCACCGCCAACAAGCTCTCCGTTTCGAAACAATCAGCAACCATGGCGACCGTCGAGCACTGCCTGTACTGCTTCGAAGCTCTCTCCGCCAGCCTCGAGAAGCGCACCCCCATGACACTATACCAAGTACAAACCTCATGGGCAGAATACCCCAAAGGACTCGAAGACAATGCATCCATTTCATCCGAACAAGAAGCAGAGAAAGATGACGCCGAAAGACCTTCGCTGGCTGCACCCCGCAATCCCGTCCTGCAACGCGTATCAGATAGCCGTTCCCCAGCAAGTGGAAGCTCGACACCGGCGAGCAATAGCAGCTCGAGCTCGCTGAGTCCGGATACAGAGGCTACGACGCCGAATAGTAGCACGCCGAGTTTTGTGCCGGTGGGGTTGCATCCGAGACGTAGCTCGCAGAGAGCTACTATCTCGGAGTCGCCTTTATTCGTACGTCTCATTCTCTTATTTTGAATTAAAGTTCATTTCAAAGTTGATAATGTATACTAATTGATTTTTTTTGGTAATGAATAGGTAACATGGAACACCGTCTCCCCAACCTCCCACTCCCGCTCCCTCCGCGGCTGCATCGGAACCTTCGAAAGCATGCCCCTCTCCGAGGGCCTCTCCTCCTACGCCCTCCACTCCGCTCTCCAAGACCACCGCTTCTCCCCAATCGACCTCAAAGAACTTCCTTCTCTGGAAGTAAGCGTCACCCTCCTCACAGATTTCGAAACATGCAAAGAGGCTATGGATTGGGAGCTAGGCGTGCATGGAATTCGAATTTCATTCTATGCTAGGAATAGACGGTACGTTCATTCCTTTCTATAAATGTTTGCGAAGTTTTGAGGAGCTAATTAAACCAACAGATTCGGAGCATGCTACCTCCCCGACGTAGCCGTCGAACAAGGCTGGGATAAAGAAGAAACTATCATCTCCCTAATGCGCAAAGCCGGCTGGGGCGGGCGCAAAGAGAAATGGAGCGACGTCGGCGACCTTAAAGTCACGCGTTTCCAAGGCGCAGCTGAGAGTGTGGGATGGGAGGAGTTTAAGGCATGGAAAGCTTGGGTTGCGGAGAAGAAATAGGGGCTCTTTAGAGGGAAGAAATGTTAGATGAGATGATTGTAGATGGCGTTTGGGAGATTTGGGTTATCCGGAATGGATTGGATTGGGATCGGATTGGCGTCTTTTGCGCGCTGGTTGATATATGCTCTAATGAATTGGGCTGCGGCGATTTGCGGCGATTTCGGGAAGGATTTCGGGAAGATTTTTCGTTTGCTGGTTTGCATGCAGATTAGAGACCTGAAATAGAAGAAACCTTTGACACTTCAACCTTTATCTAATTGGGAGAGATTTTTTGTTGGAGAGAGAGATAGGGGGGGGGGGGGGGGGGGGGGAGAGGCAGTTTTTGTTCCATTCTACTAGGGGGTAGAGTCGCCATGAGG
>Ga0247778_1001203_pt1 | contig 12918 bp, 5 predicted proteins | sample UWRJL049202B5_FD_179939 | JGI IMG/M metagenome (GOLD analysis project Ga0247778, IMG submission 179939) | Plant litter microbial communities from Arlington Agricultural Research Station in Wisconsin, United States - UWRJ-L049-202B-5 | ecosystem: Environmental > Terrestrial > Plant litter >... | reverse complement strand
TTATTTAAAAAAAAATAGTATTTATTATAAAAAATATTTTTTATAACGAAATTAATTATTTAAATTATTATTATAATAATATTAATAATATAAAAATTGGAATAGAATTAAAAAAAAAATATAATTTTATATAATTAAATTAGGGGATATATTATAATAAAATATATTATAATATATATATTATATTTTTAATTTTATATAAATATTTAAAAAATAATTTATATATATAAAAATTATTATTTATTTATTTAATTTCTTTAAATTTTAATATATTTGTATATTTAACCTATTCTCAAAGATCCTAGAATTTATTTCTTCTTCAATTTACGTGATAATAAATATATAGATTAAATTAGAAAAAAATAAAAAACTCGACAATTGTTGGTTTATTTATCGATCTCAATACCTGGTTCAAGTTCAGCCTTTCCAGGTATATCAATTATAAAAAAACTAGAAAAATTTTCTAATTTATTTTATCGGTCTATTTGGTCTGATTAGTTATTTAATCTTATCAATTTATTTGGTTTTATTAGTTTGTCTAGAAGCGTTGATCTATTTAATATCCTTGGCCTATTTGGTCTCATTAAATAATTAGTTTATTTGGTTTCGATAATCTATTAGATCTTAATAATTTATTTGGTTTTATTAATTTATTTAATTTCGTCAATTTATTCGGTTTATATAATATTAATAATCTATAATATATTATCAATTATCATTAATCGCCAATAATCTAGAATTGGTAAATCTGCAATTTTTATTTTATTTCATATAATCCCGACCTATTAGGCCGGTAGTTATAATATATAAATAACCAATCAAGGTCATCGCGAATCAATAATCACACTCTAAAGGGAGCACTATAAGTCCTATCTGCAACCTTCCAGCATCTTCCGCCCGAGCAAAAGGACACCGATTGATCCAGATGATCTTTATAAACTTGCGTCCAGTGGCTCCATAGACTATTGTCACTTCAGCTGGGGCCGGGGCTGGGGCTGCAGTTGATTAGTGATTATTGCTGGGTAAATATTTGGGAAAAATACATTTTGATTCATTCATGCTATCCGCAAATTCTCCCGAGTATTTGGCATCTTCTGAACTCTACCGGGTTTCAACGAGGCCAATTCAATGGCGTATATACACCGGATTGCCAGCAGTGGAGGGTTTGATTGTGTGATGTTGGAGACAAGTTGGAGTCGAAGCACCAAGCCGCCAGAACACAGAGATCGCAAGATCAAAGGTGATGGCCAGTCATTGCAGCAAGAAACGCTGCTCCCACAATCACGCGCGGCGTAGGAAGCAACATTGTCGCTGTTGCCCTCAAGAGCGTGGCCTCAATGTGCACCCCAATCATAGCCACGAGATTGCGCGGAATGAGGGGCCTTCACTTACATCCTCAGTTTCACTTCCTAGCCCACCATCCGCTCCCTAACAATGGGAATCGCGCCATTCCTCCCCGGCATAACAGCCTCAATCCTCATCGCCAATACCCCAGCCCACAAGCACCCCGACCTCGACGAGCCCAGCATCGAGGAGGAGGCGAAGGAAGAAAAAGAGGAAGAGGAAGAGGAAGAATAGGAGGAGGAAGAAGAGCCCTCCTTCCTTGTTTTTGAGCGATACTATTAAGAATCCTGGTACTGTCCTCCTCCTCCTCCTCTTCTCAAATTTATAATTAGCCCGGAAACAAAAAAAGTTTCATGGTCAAAATATATATTTCGATCCTGTAACTAATCTTAAATACAATTACAAAATTAAAATAGCAATCTATCGGGCCCCTGGCAAAAACTTTGCAGATAAAGCGGAAGGAGCAATCTTAGGCCAAGATACTGCAATTGATACGATTTATTCAAATTTTTGGTGCAATTTTATTCTCAATGTACTGACTCTGGCAGGATGAACAGGAAAGCCCGGGCATGCGGCAATCAATCGACGAATTTGATACGATTTACGAATATCATAACACTCTCGTGCACAATTGGGTTTCTGGGAGGCTGCTTATAGCATGGGAACTGGGAGTCGACCTGTGCTGCGGCGATACCAGTCTTGGGGATTCGAACAACGATTGTACGCCTGGAAACCACATAAGCGGGGAGCTAAAGCCGACCTCTGGGCCACTTCAGAAGCGGATAAGACGAAGCAATTCGAACCTGGAGAACTCACAAACCAAGATCCCAACGATGCATCCACTCCCAAGGCTTCCAAGTCCACCAGACCCACCGCACCACCTAGCAAAGCCGTATCCAAAATGATCCACCAGGTGTGAGACAATCAAGGGTTGCCACTTCCACAACAGAGGAGGCCGAGGAATTATCTTGAAAACCCCACAAGCCCAGATCCCGACGACGCATCTGCTGATTCTACCCCCAAGGTTTGAAAGTCCGCGAAACCAACCACGTCGCTAGCAAAGCCGTAATTCAAAATGATCGACCTGGTGTGAGACAATTAGAAGTTCTCACTTCCACATTCCCACTTCCATAATTGAGGAGACCAAATAACTCAAAATTGGGAATTCACAAGCCCGGATCCCAACGATGCGTCTACTCCCAAAATCACAACGAGGATTATAAGAATAACAAGGACTAGAATCCACCAAAACGAGCAATTCGGTACAATCCGTCAACCCCGTATTATAAAATATTACGCTTCAAGTCACCGAAATTTGGCGGATTATATTATTAACAATTCTTCGACACTTAATATTATACCTCGATTCAATAACAGTTCTGCAGATCGAGATACTATCAACTCCACAGCATAGGAAACACTCCAGAACCAAAGTTCTTAACCACCGCGCATTTATAAAAAACGTAGTAGCGGAGTTGAGGATCAAAAATACGAAATGCGTATCTCATATAGAAACATCAATTCGAGCATTTTACCAAAGCATATGGAACTGTCAAAGCCCGAATCATTGAAGCAGAAACTTTCGAAGTCCGAACAGGAAAAGACACCAGCCGTCACATTCAATTCCGACTTCCACCAAGACCAAGACATACCACGCCCTCGAAAAGATCGAGACTAAGTGAGAAGGAAATGCGAGCAATAGAAACTCCTACACCAGGACGAAGCTCGCGTATTGCAGCTAAGTTTAAATAGAAATCGAAAGCAGCAATGACTAAGTCTCTCCAGCTCCAAGTAGAACGGGCAAGGAAAAGAAAGAACTAAATCAAGAGTATTTGCTATTAGCGCTACCCGCGATTTTCTTAAATATAGCAACGTTTGTAATCGGTTTACAATTAAACAAAATTGATTGATTATAGATTACTCTAGCTCCGTCGGCTAATATTATTACTTAAATCTAGATTATTGTCCATTTCTAATTTATTGAATTAATAGAAATTAAGGAATCTCACGAAGTTAAAATTAAAAAAATCCCTAAGGTCAAATTTAAAAAAAATTAAAAATTTTTTAATTATTTTGGTTTTAAAAGATTTGATTATTTATTTTATTTATAATATTATCGTCAATAATATTATTTTATTATTAAATAATAATATTTTCGAATAGATCTAATATCTCCGCAACGATAATAATATCTTATAATCCGTTTAATATAGTGTCACGTCCGTTGGTGGCGATAATAAGTATATGGTTGATTCTGGCCACCCAGCCAACGTTTTTTTTGGATTTAGATCCACAGTGTGTTGTCTTTGGACTCATTCCGCCTTTCGTGTCTCAATATCCGCTCTCTATCCGCGAAGCTCAATAGTCCAATGGACGTATCTTGCCTGTTCAAACCACGAAGTTATCGAGCATTAGCCATGCGCCGTATTTGATTGCGAACTTGGAACAAGAGGCAATGGCAATTCACACTCAAGTTTTCGGGAATCTTCAAGGACGACAGTGATGTTGGCGGAGTTTCTTGTCTCTTACTCCATAGAGCACATGTCTCCGCCCTGGAGATACATCGAGCAAGTTTGTACCTCATCTCCCTCTCATGATCTATGCTGACACGGCATAGGTATGGTTTCAACAGACCAATGCTCCCGGCAGCCGACCTCTTCCCCTTCTGAAAGCTTCGAAGATATACTTTCTACGTCGACTCCCATCAATACGCCTCGAATGTGCACAGAAGGTACTCCTGCCGAATCACGAATTATTACCTCCCGGTACAGCCGAAGCCTACGAGCCACTGCGAAAGGAGACAGTATCAACATTCTCTTACCCTTCTTGCAAACAGAGCGCCAAACATATCGCCGGGACGTACGAAAGTTCGCAAACTACAATCCTATCTATCCGACACCCAGGCCCTATCGTCTCTACGCACCTTGAGGAGAGAGCTCTCAATAATTTCACGGTGTAGTACCGTTCTCGAAGACGCGGAAACGTCCCGAGAGGTGGCCACCCTTGATACAAGGTATGGAGCGGTGCTCGTTTGAAGGTCTGGTGGACATCATTTCTTAAGCGTTAGCTTTTACTCAGCCTTGATGCTGGTAGTCGAATGGAGCGGCGTATGGTACTCTCACCAGTTCCAAACAGTTCTGTTTTCTACTTCTCAAGGGTTGATATTTGAAACAAAACTCAGAGCCCAATATGCGTCGAGCAAGTGACCTCGGCGAATCTCCCACTATCTCTGGAAGAATGAAAACTCCAGGCCGATCCCCGCCCCTTTCAGACATCCTCGAGGATCAAAGGGGGGTAATATACCTTGACCACGAGGCACCAGGTGGCCCTCTATGACACGTCAACATCTGCCACTTCGATATCCTCACTTCCACAGCTCTTGTCCGTCAAGCAACCGCTCAAGGCGAGCAGTCCCGGCAGCTTGACGCCCACTGAATGTCTCTGATACAGTGGCACCACGGTCTAGTATGTATCGCGGGGTGACTTTTGCACGTTGGTGGGGGATTCAATGACATGTTCGGCCGGTTCAGTCCTGGATGTCTCGCAATTAATGGCACTTCGACCGCCCTCTGATGATCTTTTGTGGTGGAGATGGCCTTGTCTCAACAGCTGGGGGTGTGGACTGGCGCTTTTTACTGTTTGGCATCTGCTTTGGGTGGCGCGCTCTTAACAACTGGCGGCGCAGATGCTCGCTCCTTGGTAGGTTCTGTGACGCTGTGGATGTCTGTGTAGTACTGTAGCTCTGCGTGACGAAAAATGGTGGTACGAGCACGTAGTTTTGTTCGGGGTGGACTTGTATTCATAGACGGATTCCCGATAGACTCAGGATTGATTTTCCCTGTCGTTGGTTCCTTTTTAGTCTGCGGACGTGAGCGATTACTGTTTTAACCTGAGCCGAGGGTGAGGTATGCCCGAGCAGGGCCTAAGCAGAGCCAATGTATATAATATAGAACCAATTTTGGTCTACTATATATTTCGATTATAGTGTCTATATTAAATTTGCCTAGAAATCCGTTTTCACTTTATAGAATTTCTGCTAAAATAATTTTGGATATTTTTTTATTAAAAAATGTAAAATTAATAATTCAGTCCTATAATTTAAATATATAATAATTTATTTTATTCTCAGAATAAGTCACAGAATTCTTTTATATAATAGTTGAAATATCTATTTCTTTTGTTGTTTATAATTATTTAAAAGATACTAATTAAAACCCTATATTATTCAATTGCTCAAAATCAATCTTAGTTATAATAATATCATAATCTCGAGAAATTAATATTATATTCAAAGTATTTGAAGCATTCTATATAAATCTTCTATTTAATTATGCTATATTTCCTTTTCATGGTTGTGGATGAATTTCTCGTTAGATTACAAGATTCGCCGTATCTAATATAGATTCTGTGCTAGGATTACGCAGGCAGATTATGCGCAGGCAGATTGAGAGACGAGGTTCCTGTATTGTTCCAGTCTTTTTAGAAGATTTCGGGGGGCAGGAATAGGTGCAAGGTTGGAGGCTCGTCGGGCATACGCACAGTGTCTGGCGATGGTGGTAACCCTACACAGATAAATCAATGCAATGATGGATTATTTCTAAACACTCATGGACATTTGTTGCATTCGAGGCACTTCCTAGGTATCAATAAGAAGAAGCAATCCCTAATCCGTCACCAGCACTAGATCTTAGCGTGCTATTTGTGCGCATTTTACTATAGCTATAGAGCCTAGTGTCTTCAGGCTTAAAGCTCGAGATGTAACAGTGCGAAGGAAGATTGTAGCGAAAACCGGGTTGAGAACGAGGTACGAACGTAATTTGTGTGAAGGATGAATTGTTGAGTATTCCGACGCTTTGTTTTTTTAAGGGATTTAATGCCAAAGAGTCATACATATACAAAAAAGTTTGGAAGCAAGAAAATAGAGTCGTTCTCAATGAGTGAAGCATTGAAAAGACAAGTCGTGTATCGAACATGAGAAAGAGAAAGAGAAACTTGATGTGTAAGTACCGAAGCCTAAAGCTAAACGTTGTGGATAGAACACGAAGGTTTTATTCAATGAGTAATTGGGTCTCGCGATGAGAGGTTCCCGCGTGCTTGGAGATGCGTATGCCTCTTCTAATTTGAGAATTTCAAGCTCGCTGTCGACAGATAATAACATCTATAATTGAACACTCCCGTGATAAGATAACTCGAGCGCGTAAATATGAAGAACAACCAAGAGGAAAACAGAGATATAGGTGCATAATCCTGATGCCAGCACCCCTTGAACGGACAACTGAAAATCAGTATATTGTTATGAGCTCGGTAGTTGTCTTCTCGTCATCCCACCACTCCTCATCCTCGTCCTTCTCATCGTCCTCGTCTTCGTACTTCTCATCCTCATTCTCGCCCTTCTCATCGTTCTCGTTCTCGTCCTCGTCCTTCTCATCATCCTCATCCTCGTTTTCCTTGTCTCTAGTATCCTCTTCATACTCCTCATACTCCTCATATTCCTCATATTCCTCATTTTCCTCTGATAACCTATAACTCATAGCATTCTTTATAAAGTCACGACTCAGTAAGTCGTCCATCAAACATACACCAATCATATAAACAGGACGGCTACCCCTGGCGGAAAGTCTATGCTCAGATCCCGCAGAGCGAAGAACGAGCGCGAATGTAGACCATTCAGAATAGTATATGAAATCACCTTTTCTCGAGGACGCTGGCACAAGAGCAGCCTCGTATGGTCGGGAACCGTCAGACGCTGGAAACAGGCAGACGGCGAACCTTCGGCCATCCAAAAGACACCCATCTTCTTCCTGAACGCGGTGCAGCTCTCTCTTTGCGAAGGCGATGAATTTGTCTGATGTGTGTATCACATCTGATAGTATGGCTCCCGCCTTCAAGTCGGATCCGGACTGGTGCCGAATCCATGCACGGGCTTCCTCTCGGCGACGTGTTGAATTGGCTTTGTAAGAGGAGGTGTTGAGCACTCGTCCCAGCTTCTTGATTGAACCACAGAAGGTCAAATTTGAGGTAAAGCCACCAATTTGAAAGTTGTTCATACCGAAGCTGGATCTGGACCCATAGAAGCCATTTCCGTACTTGGCTTTGTAATTGGCTTGAGAACCACTCCAGTACTCAGTATCCCGCGATGTTAACACTCTATAGCGAGTGTTTTCATGCCGACGAGTCCAATCAGGAACCCAGCTTGGAAACCCCTGCATTCGTTGTTCAGGCTCGATATTTTCAATATAACTAAATATATCAATCGAGTCTGTCACGGAGATATGTCGTTCGGTAAAATTCTGGAAAACCTGTTGACAAGTCATCCCATAGTCGGGAGTGAGGCTGAGGTATTCAGCAAATCCGAGATGTGCGAAAACTCTATCGCGAGAATCGGATGCTAGATATCCTCGACGAGCCTCCATGACGGAGAGCAATCGATCGTTTATCTCTGGCATTTCTGTATTTGTTTTGTAGTATGGGGGGTATAACTCTGTATGGATTTTCGATTCTCCAGAAGTTTTATATCTAGCCTCGACTTTTGACTTATCAAAATCACATTTGGCATTATTCATCTGGTTGACAACCTTAAATGCCCCCTTCAAGCTTGTCGAATCGTCACCGAGCTTCCCCTTTGTAGGATGCGAGGAACAAAATTTTGGTCCCAAGTCATTGGAGGCTTTGTATCGAACCTCGTTATCAGGATACAAAACTTCAAGACAGGGCAAGGTTCTCCACGGGAATCTGATGCTGCCGAGTTGCAGCCTTGGGTCAGGCGACATAACCAACTCCTGCAGTATCCAGATTCTGTAGAACCAAGTTCGGACTAGAATTTGCTTGAGTACTTCGACTCCTTCATCCGGATCCGGGTGCAAGACCCCTTGCTCGAAACAGTTCAGCATTTTGGTCAACGCGGCTTCAGTTGCCGCATCGCATTCTCCGAGGAAAATCACGGTGTGATGAGCCACTTCGTAGACATTTCCCATTTGCTGCACTTGTTTCCCTTTTTCGGTATTATCCTGCTGATTGATGCACACCCCATCAGCCCATACACGCAAGACCCTCCTATCGTCACGCAGGTATCGGAGTGCATATTCCGGATTTTTGGTTACCTGCAGACGGTGACCATCGACGAAGATAGATGTGGTATTGCTTGCGTCACCCCAAACATATGATAACGAGGTATAATGCTCGTAGATCTCGACCCGTGAGTGGCCCAGGGTTGTGTGTATGATTGAGCATTGCACTGGCGCAGCCTTGTCTGGGGATGGCTGGAGGACGATAAGTCTGATGCCATCAGTGTCGGTGATTGGAAGGTACTTGTATGGCTCTGGAGTCGATGTAGCCATGTTTGGTGGAATGGTTCTCATAAAATCGAAGAAGTCAAAGGTTAGGAAAGAGAAGTGAGGTTGGATGAAGGCAGATGCGTTGTCACCAACCCCTGCTCCTTTGAGCCAATAGGAGGGAGAGTAAATGTTTTCATAGAATCTTCAATTCCCGGCTTTTTAAATTCATCACTAACAAAATATTAATAACAACCCAATAGAATTTCCCGTTTACGAAAAAATAATTGTGCGATGGAATGGACGCCCTTGTACAACATTAATACGCTAGTGTATATATCCCTCAAAATCGTGAAGGATTGGTATATAAGAGGGTGTATCTAGGTTCTTTCCCAATATCTTGAATGGGGCTATATTCTAATATTAGGAACTTCACATTTTTCAAAAAAATCGGTTTAACAAATTTGTAAAAATCCTGCAATTAATTAAAAATCTGGTTAAATTTTGAAAATTAATAATTCTTATTTAAAAATTTTAATTTTTTAAAAAATGTATTTTAATTAAAATTAAATTAAGATTTTTTTTTATTAATTTTTATAAATAGAAACTTTTTATTAATAATAATAAATTTTAAATTTAAATTTTTTTTAAATAATATATAAATTATATAATAAATTTATTTAAATCCTTATAATATAATTATTTTTAGCTATATCGAATTTTTTTTAAAAATTTATACATATATATATATAATATTATTTAATATTAATTATATAATAAAAAACCGATCATATAAAATCTGATATTTTCCTATCTAAAATTGATATAAATAAATATTTAAACGTATGAAATATTTATTAATTTTAATAAAGATAGAAATTTATTAAGATTTTGATATAATCCTAGGATTAGCCGAGAATATTACTAATCTGATACTTTGTAGAAGTCCTAATGAAATTATGGCAAAAAGCAGTCTTTGGTATAATAAAAGTCTCTAAAGATCACAAGAATGTTTATTAGAAATATCTTAAATAAATTACCAAAAATCCATATATACATCTGCCATAGTATTGGTCGGGCGTATAGGGAAGGTTTTTATTGATAAAACTAGTCGTTATAAGCCCCACAATATATTGGTAAAAATTCTGGGGCGTCGTCACGTGTAGCGAAGGCAGCGACGAGCCAGCAACGAGCTAGTAATAGTAGCAACGAGCTAGTAATAATAATAACGGCAGTGATATTGCGATCAATTTTCTAATAATCCTACGATTGTGATCGCGTAATCATTTTTTAAATTATATTTAAATCCTTTAGATCCCTCTAGTAGTACTTAGGTAATATTATTATAATACGCTAATATATACGCGTATAAAAACCTAGCCAAGGACAAAATTTTGCTTAAAATAACTAAATTTAATATTATTAAATTTTTATAATATTAAAATTTTATCAAAATTTATAAAAAAATTAAATATTTTTAAATATTTAATAAACAAAATATTAATAGAAAATTATAATGTTGTTAATTTTTAAATTAATATAAAAATAAAATTATATTATTAATCAAAAATTATAATTTTATATTTTAATAATATTAATAAATAAATTAATAATAAATTTAAATTCTAGCGACGCCAAAATATTTTACTTATATAATTACTTAATTTAACGACTAGACGGCAAATTAGCTACTGTTTTCAGCTGGTTTAGTTGCTTCTTTTTGTAGCCAATTTGCCAAATCTTATACTATTTTATCATTTATATACCTAATAGCTAAAACGGTATAATTATATAAATTTTTATTAATCTATTATTAAAAAAATATTAAAAATAAATAAATAAATCAAAATCATTTTATTTAAAAAATTATTTTTTTGATTTTTATTTAATATTTTGGGATAAAAGAAAATAAAAAATGGTTTTTTATTATTATTATTTTTCGTTCTATTTTTCTTTTTTCCCTCCGTCTGTTATTATTATTTAAATAATTAATTTTTTTTAATATTTTTCGTTTTATTTTTTTGTTTTTAATGATTATTAATATTGTTTTTTTCGATTGATTTAATCGATATATATTATTATTAATAATTAATATTATATTTTTTTTCTTCCAATAATAATAAATCAAATATCGAGAATTATTTTAATATAAAAAATAAATAAATAAAAATCGATATTAAAATCGAATCGATAAATATTAATATTAATAAAAATAATAAAATAAATCTAATATAAATTATTAAAAAAAAAATTTATTTATTAAAATATTATTTCGATTAAAAAAATAATTCCAACAAATCCGAAAATAAAAATAAAAATAAAAATAAATTATTGTAAATAAAAATTAATAAAATATTTATTATAAATCTTCAAAAAATAAAAATAAAAATAAAAATAAATTATTGTAAATAAAAATTAATAAAATATTTATTATAAATCTTCAAAAAATAAAAATAAAAAAAATATAATAATATTATAATATATATTAAGAATCTTATAAATATTTTATAAATTAATTTAATTATAACAAAATAAAAATATATATATAATTAATAATAAATTTAAAAAAAAATTATTAATTAATTATTTTTTTTATAAATCGATTTTTAATATTTTTAAAATTTTATTATAATAATATTATAATAAATTTATTCCGGAATTTTAATAATAAATTTTATTAAATTTTAATCGAATTTATATATAAATTTATAAAAAAATATTTTAATATAATTTTATTTTTATTTTTATTTTTTTTTAACAAAATAAATAATTTATATAAAAATTAAAAATATACTTTTATTTTTTAAAATTATTTTTGATTTATTTTTTACTTTTTATTTATTTTTAATTTTTAATTTTATATTGGTTAAAAAAATTAAAAAATTAAATATTTGGCCTAATTATAAATAATGATTTTTACATCTAAAACTATAGATAATTAATATTTTTATTTTTTGTAAATTTATTAGAATATTATATAATTAGGAAATCTCGCTCAATTAATTATTATTATATATAATTCTCTTAAAATAGATAAATTAATTCGGTGTATTTATTAAGTTTCCATAAATCATACATTTATATTACTTGTAATATAATACTAATAATGTTTTTAACTAGAATAATATATATTATATAATTTTTTCTTATAATTTTATTTGTATTTGTAATATAATATATTAATTATAAATGTTGGTATCATAAGGGGTTTATGTACATCAGCACCTTCACATTTTTCGGAAAAAATCGGCTTAGCAGATTCGCGGGTTTCCCGCGATTAGCCGAGAATCTGACCAGATTAACAGGATTAGCAATTCTTATTTAAGAATTTTAATTTTTTTAAAAATCTAACCCGATTAGGATTAGATTAGCAACTTTTTTTGCTAGTTTTAATAATATTAATAATTAATTTCTATAAATAGAAACTTTTTATTAATAATAATAAAATTTAATTTTAAATTTTTTAAATTTTTTTTTAAATTTTTTAATTGATGCACGGACTATATAATAGATTCGCTTAACTCCTTATATTATAGTCATTTATATTAATATAAATATTTTTAGTTATATTAAATTTTTTTTAAAAATTTATATATATATATATATATTTGTATTATATATATAAAATATTATTTAATATATTATATATAATATTATTAAAATTTGGATTTAATAAATATCGATATTTAATATCAATTATATAATAAAAAATCAATTATATAAAATTTGATATTTTTATATCTAAATTTGATATAAATAAATATTTGGATATATAAAATATTTATTAATCTTGTTGAAATAAAGTTAAGGGTCCTGTTCTAAGGCATGTGAGTGGGAGGCTAGTGGTAGCCGAGCTCCTCTCGTCTATCTATATATATATTTTCATTCTATAGTTTCTATCTTTTTTAATCTAATAAAATTTATACCTTTATTTCCGTATTTGTCATAATTTAATAAATTATAAATTTGGATAGTAGGAGAGTTGAAACTTTTATTTAAATTATTTATAAAAAAATTGTAATATCTAATATTTGTATTCATATTTATAGGAAAATTATAATATCCAATATTTGTATTTATATTTGCAAAAAAACTATAATATCTAATATTTATCAAATTTTATTTTATTTATTTTAACGACTTTATTTTTATTTTTTAAATATTGAATAAATATCTATTAAATCAATAAAAATAAATATTAACCTTTAGTGTACTATACTAGTTTTTATAATACTCGAGAAAAATAATTTTTTTAATAATATCTAAAAAATAACAAAAAAAAAAGATTATAAATTTTTATTAT
>Ga0247778_1001202_pt1 | contig 12936 bp, 11 predicted proteins | sample UWRJL049202B5_FD_179939 | JGI IMG/M metagenome (GOLD analysis project Ga0247778, IMG submission 179939) | Plant litter microbial communities from Arlington Agricultural Research Station in Wisconsin, United States - UWRJ-L049-202B-5 | ecosystem: Environmental > Terrestrial > Plant litter >... | reverse complement strand
CAACTTAACCGTTACGGACACAATCTGTCATTGGCCATCGAGCATCATGGTGCGCATTTCGGCGCACTGACAGACAGCCCGGGCGTCACCGGCATGAAGAACGCTTTCAGCCACGGCGACGCCGCGCTTGCCCTCATCGGGCCCGATGGCATCGGCAAGACCAGCCACGCCTACGCCTTGGCTCAGAATGTGCTCGCAGAGGCCCAGGACCGCACACTGGAACACAAACAGATCGTCGCACTCGATGCCAGTGCCATCATATCCAACGCCCGGCAGCCGGGCGAGCTGGAATATATACTGACGAACCTGTTGAACGAGGCGGTGCACGCTGGCAATATCATCCTGTTCCTGGATGATGCGCAGCTGTTCTTCCAGACAGGCCCCGGCAGCCTGAACGCCACGCAGATATTATTACCCGCGGTGCAGTCCCGCGCGGTGCAGCTTATCTTTGCCATGTCCTCGCACGATTACGAGCAGCTGCGTGCGAACGACATGGCGCTCGCCGGTCTGCTGACACCGATAGTCCTGCGCGAAGAGCCCGAAGCCGAAACCATGGAAGTACTAGCCGATAATGCCACCCGGTTCGAGATCCGCCACCGGTTGCTCATCAGTTATGATGCCCTCAAGGTAGCCTACCGCCTGAGCGGCCGCTACGAAACCGATATGGCCTACCCGGGCAAAGCAATCCGACTGCTTGAGCAATCGCTGAGCCATGCTGAGCAGAACATCGTAACCGCACATTCCGTAGAAGCCGCGATTGAACAGACCAGGGGCGTAAAAGCAGGCAGCGCGGCACCCGTGGAAGCCGACCAGCTGTTACACCTGGAAGACCACATCCACGAACGCATGATCAACCAGACGCGGGCGGTCGAGGTAGTCGCCAGCGCACTGCGGCGTGCCCGGGCCGGGGTGTCCAGCCCTAACCGGCCTATCGGCAGCTTTTTGTTCCTAGGACCAACCGGTGTGGGCAAGACCGAGCTGGCCAAAGCTATCGCCGCCACGTATTTCGGCGACGAAGCATCCATGATCCGCCTGGACATGAGCGAGTACCAGCAGGCGACCGACGTAACGCGGCTGCTGAGTGACGGCCAAGGTGAAAGCAGCAGCCTGATCCTGCAGGTACGCCAAAAACCGTTCAGCGTCGTACTGCTGGATGAGATTGAAAAAGCCCATCCGAATATCCTCAATCTGCTGCTGCAGCTGCTGGACGAAGGCAAGCTCACCGACGCACAGGGGCGCAGCGTATCGTTCAAAGACTGCGTGGTGATCGCCACCAGTAATGCTGGTGCCGACAGTATCCGCGAGCACATCGAAAAGGGTGAAGAAATCGAAGCCTTCGAAACTGAACTCACCAACCAGCTGATCAACAGCGGTCAGTTCCGCCCGGAGCTGTTGAACCGTTTTGATGAGATCGTGTTGTTCCGTCCGCTCAAACCAGAAGAGCTGGCCCAGGTCGTACGGTTGATGCTCGGTGGCATCAACAAAACGCTGTCTACCCAGAATATCTCCGTGCAGCTTACCGACGCTGCCATCGCTGCCATCGTAGCTGCCGGCAATGACCCCCGGCTCGGGGCGCGGCCCATGCGCCGGGCACTGCAGCGTGCCGTCGAAAACACCGTCGCAGGCAAGATACTGCGCGGTGAGGCGCATCCCGGCGATCAGCTGACGCTCGACGTCAGCGATTTGTCTCTGTAGCTTTCGATGGACATACTATAGCACCGAGGCTGCACGGACAGCCTACTGGTGAACGATAGCCATCCGGCGCGGATCGCCGAATTCATTGAACTGAGACCAGAGCTTCGGCTCTTTGGTGAACCGCTCAAGTTCCGTATCGTGCAATGACAGAGCCCGGGTGGCTAATGCTACGACGGGCTCTGTCATTTCCTCGACACTCCGGGTATACGATGTATTCATTGATACCATACCGCTGAGCAGCGCATCCAGCGTAGCCTGGTGTACGTACTGCGGGTTTCCCGTATCAAACTCAGCCGCGTGCAACGGATGCGCATTGGCAGGCTCCAGCATGGGGTCGACATCGCGGAGCGTGTCCTGGCGGTTGCGGTCGCCGATCTTTGTTATCGCCTCGAGCAGCGTCAGTTTTTCATCCACGCTCATGGCATCCATATCTACGAATATACCGGTGGTACGGCGGGCCGCGATCGATGCGTCGCAGCGGAAATAGAATCCCAGCACGAACTGCACCATCTTTTGTTCGGCCATCTGGCGGGCGTATTTTTCCATGGTGCGGCCATCCACCAACACCGTATCAGTCCCGTCTTGCGCCGCCTGTCTTACTTGGTCGAACAGTAATCCCACGGCCAGCGGATGCGCATTGGCATTCTGTGCGATCTGCGCGCTGCCGGTGCTGACCTCCTGGGTGTAGAGCAGCTTGTCTATACTGGGCTGGTCCATATCTACTATGGATTGCAGCAGATCGAGCATATCCGGCCGGGTTTCCGGTTGCGCCAGATATTGCGTTATCTGCGATTGATCGTGCAGTGACACACCCTGGTCGATACCGAGCTTGGCAAGCACACGGAATTTCTGCCCCTGATCTATCACGATCACGCTGCGGCCTTCGGCAATCAGCTGGTCTTGCACCGCCCGGACACTCGTACCTTTGCCGCTGCGGGCTTCACCCTCGAACGTGATGACCTTTGTATGTGGTATCTTGTCAGTCGGGCCAAATGTCTCGGCGATGTGCATATCGAATCAAACTATACTGTTGCCGCCCAACTATTGCAACTACTTACCACGGAACGTTCCCACCGACCGCAGGCAACATGCACACTCCGTGCCAGTATGCTCGCACGCCGTACCGGGGCCCTGTATACTACACACATGACAAAGATATACTCCTGGAACGTAAACGGCATCCGTGCCGTACTCAAAAAAAACGCTTTGCAGCCGTTTTTGGACAAAGAACAGCCTGACATTCTGTGCCTGCAGGAAACAAAAGCCAAGCAGGAGCAGGTAGAGCTAGAGCTACCCGGCTACCGCCAGTTCTGGTACAGCGCGGATAAGCCTGGGTACAGCGGCACCGCACTCTTCAGTAAACAGGAACCCTTGCAGGTGGTGGATGGTTTTCCCGAAGACATTATCAAAAAATACGAGGTAACCGGTGACACGTTCGGTGATCCGAACAAAGAGGGCCGGGTGCTGGCTGCTGAATTTGAGAAATTCTGGGTAGTTACCGTGTACACGCCGAACGCCAAAGACGACCTGGGCCGCTTGCAGCTTCGCCACAAACAGTGGGACCCGGCATTCCTGGCCTACTGCAAGCAGCTGGAGCAGAGCAAACCCGTAGCCTTTTGCGGGGACCTGAACGTAGCCCACACCGAAGACGATCTGGCCAACCCCAAGCCAAACCGCGGCAAAAAAGGTTTTACCGACGAAGAACGCGAAGGCTTTGATAACTTCGAGGCAGCAGGCTTTGTCGACACGCTGCGCATGTTCAAACAGGGCAATGGCTACTACACCTGGTGGAGTCACTTCGCACGGAGCCGCGAACGCAACGTCGGCTGGCGCATCGACTATTTCCTAGTGTCCGAGAGCCTCAAAAGCAAGGTTACAGCCGCTGCGATCCACCCGGAATACCTCGGCTCCGACCACTGCCCAGTATCGCTGACCCTCGACATCTGATTCGCACGCCCGAACATCTGGTACAATCTATGCATGGATAGAGATTTGGAGTTCATGTACGAAATCGGCGCAGTGCGCCTGATACCACGCCAGTGGCATCGCTTTCATATGGGAAACGTGGGTGATCTGGCAGACCATCACTTTCGGGTGTTATGGCTGGCGCTATTGATTGCCGCCCGCGAAAAAGCAGACATCAACCACGAAAAAATGATGAAGATGGCGCTGGTACACGATATCGCCGAAAGCCGCACCGGCGACGTGGACTACCTGGCGCGCCAGTATGTAATCCGCAACGAAGAACAGGGATTGGCTGACATGCTGGACGGCACAGTGCTACAAGAAGAATTTATTCAGATAGCTAAAGAATACGAGGAGCGAACCTGCCTAGAGGCAAAAATAGTCAAGGACGCCGACAACCTGGATGTGGACATGGAGTTGCAAGAACAGAGTAGTCAGGGACATCAATTGCCCGACCAATGGCTGGAAAAAAGGCAGATCGTGGGCAAAACCAAGCTGTACACCGACACCGCACGCAAGATGCAGGCCCAGATCATGAAATCGAATCCTCATGATTGGCACATCAAATCGCCGCACAACCGCGTAAACGGAGGCGACTGGAAACAGCCATGATCTCACCGGCGACCGAGCAGCGGCTGGCAGCGCTTTTCGAAGCGCAGCACAGCTACCAGCCTGCGCCGGAAATAGCCCAGCAGCTACTTGGCAAAACCGTCGTGATGCTGGTAGGGGCCACCTGCGAGGGCAAAAACACGGTGATGGACGCCGTGTGCCAGCTGGACGACCGGTTCAGCATATCCGGCCGGTTTACCAGCCGTGAGCCGCGCGGCAGCGACAAACCGGGCGAATACACCTACTACCGGAACACCGACGAAGGCCTGAGCAGCCTGCTGACCAGCATCGACCGCCGCCAAGTGGTGCAATACGCCGTCAACCCGCACGCCAATCTCATATACGGCACCAGCCTGGGCGACTATACCGCGAACTACAATTTATCGGACATATTTGCCAGCTCGGTCGACACATTTCGTAATCTCAGCTTCAAACGGGCGCTGGCTATCACCGTCATCACCGACCCGGATACATGGCTACACCGCTTCGACGAACGGTTCCCGCCGGGGCACGCCCAGCGCAGAGCCCGCCGCGATGAAGCGATCGAAAGCTTTACCTGGTCGCTCGCACAGGACACCGATGACCATTTTTGGATCCGGAACCTCCAGGACCAGGCGGATCTGGCCGCCCAGGCGGTCATCGATATAACGGTATCAGGCGGCACCGGAGAGCCGTCTGCGCGTGAGCTAGCCATCGCCAGTCTGCAAGCAGCACAGGACATCGGGCTATGAAAGAAATTACCACCACGCTCGCATTCCTGCTGCGGCCCGGCGAAATCATGCTTGCCATGAAAAAACGCGGCCACGGCGAGGGAAATTGGAACGGCGTAGGCGGCAAGATCGAGCCCGGCGAAACTATCGAACAAGCAATGGTACGCGAATGCCAAGAGGAAACGGGGGTCACCCCCACCGCCTATACCAAAGTTGCACGGCACGTATTCCACGAACAATACAAGGGCGAACCATGTAAAAATACCGTTCACGTATACCTGTGTACCGCATGGACCGGTCAGCTTACTGAGTCCGAAGAGATGGCGCCGGCCTGGTTCAGCCTGGATGCCATACCATACGACCGCATGTGGCCTGATGACATCCACTGGATGCCCGACATGCTGGCCAACAAGTTGTTAGAGACTTGCTTTTATTACGATGACAACAACGTACTCCAGTCGTATGATATTACGGAAGTGACGGAGTTTTCGTGAACCCGGATTTCTGGCTTCGACAGACCGACAAACCGGCATATCCGCAGCTGGAATGGAGCCAGCCCGAAAACAAGACGCTGGCCGGCAAACTGCTGATAATCGGCGGCACGCAGCATGGGTTTGCCGCTCCCGCCGAGGCCTACGGCATCGCCGAAAAGGCCGGTGCGGGAGGTGTTCGTGTAATTTTGCCCGAAAGTCTCCGCAGATCTGTTAGCAAGCTGTTTCCGGGCGCAGATTTCGCCCCCAGTACGCTCAGCGGTAGTTTTGCCGCCAACAGTCTTGCGGAATGGTGCGCCGCCAGCAGCTGGGCCGACGGCGTGCTGTTTCCTGGGGACATCAGCCGCAACAGCGAAACCACCGTGCTACTGGAAAACTTCCTGGAAAAACATCCGGGACAAACGACACTCACGCGTGATGCCGCCGATCTGCTGTGCCAGCAGCCCATCAGTATCCTGCACCGGCAGCAAACGCTTATGGTACTCGCCATGGGGCAGCTGCAAAAACTCGGCAGTGAAGCACGTTTCCCCCGAGCATTCACCACCGGTATGGGCCTGGTACAGCTCGTGGAAGCGCTCCACGAGTTCACTAAGCGCTTTGCGCCGATCATCATCACCCGGCATCAGAATCAGCTGGTAGTCGCACAGGGCGGCCGCATAAGCACCACTAAACTGGCGGGCGACAAACAGCTCTGGCGGCTCAGTACCGCTACAACGGCCAGCGTATGGTGGATGCAGAATCCGTCCAAACAGTTCGAAGCGCTCACTACGGCGATGTGGATTGCCGCAAAATAGCAGCCGCAGACATTCCGTCCGCAACCGCCACCTGGAAAATAGTTGATAACCTCTGTTACTTGCTCTAAAATCTAAACCTATGAAATTTTCCCGTTTCGAGGAGCTATGTGATGAGCAGCAGGTCAGGCTACACCATGTGATCATACGGGCCGGTCGAAGTGCATCGTCCGGCTCCATGTTTACCCTCGAGCCCAATGGCATGTACTCGGCTGTGAATGCGGCCGGTAATTTACTGCGCAAAGACCCGGAACAACACCTTGCATCCGCCGAGCTAGACATTCCCGAGCCACTAGCCCAGAAGCCAAAAAATTTCGCTGCGAATGTACTCAGCGCCATGATTGCGGCCAGTATCAATCCCGTACCCGCGACCGACCATAGCCGGACGTTCATCTGTCGCAAAACCAGGAATATTGATTGCTGCTCGAACGCAGAGGGTGGTTTCAGTGAGACTTTCACCCAGATGTACACACCCCAGGTGCCGCTCGAAGATCATTACAAACCCATAGGCTACCAGATAATCACCGGTAGTCACGACGAGCCGATTGCCGTCCGGAAGGCAAGGGGAGAACCTTCCGCCCTCACACTGGTCAAAACCACCATCAACGGCATTCCGTATCCAGCCGGTTCTATCATGCGTATGGACCTGCTGGACGACCGAAGCCGGGACGACCCGAGCATATTTGATACAGACTTACCTTTTGATGATCAGCGGCGGGTGGGCGCGGAGCGTGTCAGCCATGCCGCGTTCATACGCCTGTCTGCCTTCAGCGAGCGACCGAAAAGGCGCAAGCAGCTATTCGACCTCGAAGATTTGAGCGATTACTACAAAGCAGGTAAGCAGGTGCTAGCCCAGGCCACAATGAGAGACCTGACGCATCTAGCGGCCACTGCACTGCAATACACCGAGCCGTTGGATTCCTAACAAAAAAGCGATTACCGCAGTGGCAATCGCTGTTTTGTCTGGTGGGCAAGGGGGGACTTGAACCCCCACGAGCTTACGCTCACAAGATTTTGAGTCTAGCGTGTCTACCAATTCCACCACTCGCCCTTACAAGCCTGGCCGTACGGCTATACTCGCCAGCTGCGGCGTGCCAACTGTGAATGTGCCATAAAGTAGGCTATCAGAGGTGTATTGTACTACAATGTAGGCACGGAGGGGAATAGACGTTTCACTACATTCCCGAGTACCGAACAGTGCATCCGTAGGATATACTGATAGCGTAAACGCGAGTGGGCATTTGCCCTGCTTGCACGCGAACTATGAGCAGCAAGAATCCACTTATTCCGCAAGCGACTGGTCAGGATGGGCAATCAGCCGATCCTGCCGTTGCTCTGATACGCGCAAAAGTCAGCCGTGCCTACAGCGCCGAGCCTGATGCCGCCCAGGAAATCGCCGAAGCACAGACCGTTGCCACCCCTAGCAAACACCAGCTGTTCATGCAGCAGATCAGCGGCTCAGGCAAAAGCCTGGCCGAAATCCAAACAGAATGGCATCACTACTACACTACGCTGAGTGACGCCGAAAAACACGAGGTCTGGCAGGAATTCTACGCCGTCAACCAGCACACGCCGTACCAAAAACTGTTCCAGAAACAGCAGGAGGTAGCTGCCCGCAAGCGCATAGAAGCACCCGCAGAGTCAGCCACGACTCCACAGCCCACGGTAACCCCGGCAGCCGTGCCGGCACCTGTAGCTTCGGCCAGTGGCGTGGTGGTGGCAAACCACGAGCCGGTGCCCGTCAGCACTCCCCACAAGCCTCGCCTGGACCACGAAGCCGCCCGGCAGCTCAAATCCAAAATAACCAACCACGTGAGTGCCGGCGGCAAGCTGAAGCTGAAGCACCATGTGCAGTCGCTGGGCTTCGGCCTGGCCAGCGGGCTGTTGGTTCTGCTGGTTCTGTTGTTTACGTTCTTTAACGAATACGTGATCGCACCGTTCATCCAGCCCAGCCGCAACGTGAGCAGCACACCTATCATCCTCAGCGACAACACCGTAGCGGCCGACGCGCCGCCGTCCGTTACCGTGCCGAAGATCAACATCCAGATACCTGTTAATTTTGCCGTTGCCACCACGAACGAATCAATCGTCGAAGAGGGTCTGAAAACCGGTGTCATACACTATCCCAGCACGGTACTGCCCGGGCAGAACGGCAATGCGGCATATTTCGGCCATTCCTCCGGAAATATATTCAATAACGGCAAGTACAAATTTGCTTTTACGCTGCTGCACGACCTATCCACGGGCGATCTGTTTTACATAAACTACGGCGGCAAAACGTATGCCTACCGCATATTCGACCGCCAGGTGGTGCCACCCACCGATGTGGGAGTTATAAACGAAACCCGCGGCAAGCAGGCGACGGCCGAGCTCATCACCTGCGACCCGCCCGGCATCAGCACTAACCGCCTAGTAATATGGGGCGAGCAGATCAGCCCCAACCCCAGCACCAACACCGCTGGAGCCACAGCTGCCGCCACCAGCACGCCCACAGAGCTGGCAGGCAACGGCCCAACGCTGTGGAGTAAGCTCGTCGATGCTATTGAGTTCTGGAAGTAAACGGATGCTTCTGGAAGTATTCTTAGGCTGACAACCAGATTCCTGATGATATTGGCTAGTTACGTACCACTAGAACTCTATTCATCGTTCCGACTGCTGAGACCGTAATAGCCTTCGACCGGGCTGACGGTCATTTGATGCAGATCGAGATCGCAAGGATTAAGTTCGCGGGCAACCTCCTTACCTACGGATGCAGCTGACATCAGAGATTCGCGGCCCGCGTTAGACGTGATTATAAATGCGGTGCCCTCTGCGTCTTGGCGCACCACCGCAACATCTTCCGCCAAAACGAATGAGTTGTATTCTCGATCACTTCTAACAGTCAGTCTTTTAATCAGCCCGTCCAGCGCCACAGACGCAAGTGGCGGCTGAATTTCTACGGCATACTCTTGGATATGAGCATCTGGGCTTAGTTCGGCAATGTAGATGTTGTAATTCATAATTTAAGTATTATAAAACATAAGTTATAAAATATACAAATTGTCCAACCTTTGGTTATAGCCTATGTCTAGGCATTCAAAGGAGGTCACAGCCTTGAAATCCGTGCAATACCATATATAATTGACCGCGCAAGTCATCAGACCAGCGAGACGCGATGGAGTGGACATGCCCGAGATCATCGGACGGAATCCGAAGAACAAGGCCGAGTGCAGTAACTGCGGCACGCAAATGACGTTCCAGAACAACGAAGTCCGGGCAGGCGAGCGGATGCCGAATTCGCCAGATCAGGACCACCGTAGCGTGATCACGTGCCCGAACTGCCGCAAGGCGGTCGACGTGACGTCCAAGGTGGGCGCCACCAGCTACGAGAGCGCCGCCAAGCAGCAACGCGACGAAGACTACGACTGGATCTGACTGCACCACGGCCGCCCCAAATGGGGCGGCCGATTTACTAGATACTACAAACTATAGTTCTATAACGGAGGAAAATAATTCCAAGCTACGACGACGCTACCCTTACATTCACAAGTCCAGTTATTTTTGCCAGGCACGAACATAATCGAAGTGAACAGAGCCGGTACTGCCGGCAGCCGGAGCGATCTGGGAATACACGAAGTTATCCAAAATTATATTCGTAAGGCCACTGGTGGTACCGGTTACGGAACATGCCTTTACGCCGTCGACGTACCATGTCGTGCCGGTCGGCTCCACATCAACGCCATAGCTATGAAACTCAGTGGTCGGATTGAACTTCATGGCATAGGTACATTCACCCCCTTTGCCTTGGTGTTGCGTCAAATACAAATTAGTTTTGTTATCGGAATAGTACTCAAACCCATCCGTCTCGCCACTACCCGATATGTTGTTGCTTTTGTCTTGCCAGGTCCAGAACGCCGGCCAAAAACCTTTAGCAGCAGGGAATTTGGCAGATACTTCTATATAGCCATACTTGAATTTGTAACTGTTGGTCGTGGTAAGCAGGCATGACGACCACTTATACGTTTTACCGCCAATAGTAACACTGTCTGGCTTAGCATTCAGTGACAGGACACCATTCGCTACGCTGCAGTTGCTTGGCTGATCAAACTCGAGCTGCTGGTTGCCGGGGTTGCTTGTGCCGTCTCGCCCATTGGCAGCTTTCGTATACCAGTTGGCTTCCGCCGTAGATCGCCAATCCCACTTTTTGTAATCAACTACACTACCGCTGAATTCATCACTGAACTTAAGCGCCCAACTGCCGCCAGGGCCTTTCGGAGTAGCCGAACCGGTGGATGGCGGGACGGGCGTAGGAGTAGGCGTGGGCGTGGGGCTGGGCACAGGAGTAGGGACAGATGTGGCAGTTTTTGCCAGCGTCCATGTCTGGGCCGGTGTACTATTACACGTATACACTTGCGCCTGAACACCGCTTGCGGTCATACCATCTCTTACGTCGAGACAGAGCTTGGACTGCGGGTTGATGACAGTGCCGTTCGCGGTTGACTGCCATTGCTGTGCGCCTGTACCGTTGCAGTTATAGAGCCACACGATAGTTCCCGGCGTAACACCGGAATACTTTACGTCCAGGCAATGACCCTGATTGCGTATCGTGCCGTCTCCAGAGATGGTCCATTCCTGTGCGATAGTTTTGTTGCAGGTGTACAGCCAGACGGTATTGCCATTAGCAGTAGAGCCACCTCTATTATCAAGACAGTTGCCTAGTTGGCTCGTAAGCGTGTAGCCCGTACCTGTCGCGGGCGCGGCAGAGACATTACCAATGATAATACCCCATATCCCAGCTACGATCGTGATAAGCGAGAGCGCCAAAGCCATGATCGCATGAACTTTGTGTAGCAGCGTAGTCGGCCTTAGAAGTTCGTGCTTTAAGGGATTATGCGATTGTTTAGATTTTTTTACGACAAGATGCTTCGCAACACCGGAACGCTTGGAACTGTGTATCTTAGCCCGGGTCCGAGGAGAGTTCTTGGATGATGTTTTGTGTGAAGCCTTCGCTGAGGATTGAGTAGTTTTAGTCTGCATGTTTTTCTTGTTACGTTAATCTTTATGCATAATAATAGCACTCTCGAATAAAATTGGAATAACGTAGCAGCAGGCAAAGCTTATGCCATAGGATGCCAGTTATTTCGTGTATCTGCCCAAGGAATAATCAACTAACCTCGTGACCGGAACAGTCTACTTCCCAACAGTAAGTGCAGTACTAGTAACCCCAGCCTTAGCCCCGTCCGCAGCAGGCTTGATCGTATACGCATACGAATAGTCCGGCGCGAAGAACTGCAGGTAGTTCGGGTCGGCCGTCTGGAGCGTCTGGCGGTTGCGGTAGTCGTAATCGAACACCTGCAGTTTGCCGCCGCTCACGTACAGCAGGCGGTTGCCGTCCATCCAGGTCGCGTGCGTCTGCGGCGCATCCAGTGTTTTTGCAGCATGATAATGGTACTGCTCGATGTTTTCAAAGTCGTACACTACAAAATCTTGGCCGCTTTCCGCCAGCAAAAACTGCGTGTTGCTGGAAAACGCCAGGTACGACGGATTCTTTACCGATAGCCGGCGCCACGAGGCAGGGTAAGTATCCACGCTCGTTACGGTCTGGTCCTGTGGGTTCTTATAGATATACGCACCGGTGTCGTTGGCCGCGCCCACGGCCACATACCAGTCGCCGCTATACTGCGCCATGTTGAGTGCATAGGTAGTACTGCCGGTAGGGAGCGTGCGGAGCGTGATGGTCTTTTGGCCGGCCTGCAGCACCGCGCTCACCTGGTTGGTGGTGTTTTTGCCGGTGGGCGAAGCGTCGGTTACATACAGAATGTACTGGCTGCCATATGTCTTGAACGCCAGTATATTACCCAACTGGCTTTCCACCGTGCCGTCGCTGCCGTTTACGCGCTGCAGCGTCTGTGCGGCTTGGTTGAACAGATAAAACTGCTCCACGCGGTTGTCGAACAAGCTCACCGCCTGGTCCTGCGACAAATGCAAGCTGGTCGTCAGATCCACCGAATCCACAGGCGTATCGCGGTCCAGCAGTACGTACTCCTTGGCCGTGGCAGTGCCAGAAGTAGCATAGCCATGCTCCAGCAGCACATGGCGGTTGTCGGCCGCCCATTCTACCAGTTTCCAGGTGTCGGTACTGCCATCACCGGGGGTAAAGCTGCCGTCCGGCAGGGTAATCTGCGTGGATACCGGTTTGTCCGGGTTTTTAAAATCGTACTCCTGGAACACGCCGGAGCTGCCAGGCTGACCCAGTAGCAGCCACCGTTTGTCGGGGCTCTGAGTGGCTATCGTGGCAGCGGATGCCAGATCTTCGATAGTCGTCGTCTGCAGCTGCGTAGGGAACAGGAACGGATAATCAAAATGCTGCACATCACCGCCATTCACCACCACCTGGCGCTGCCAGTCGCGGTAGCCATCCCGCTGTATCTTGAGCGTGTACGTATCGGCCGATACCACCACCCGGCTGTTCGTGTCAGATTTGTAGCGTTCGCCATTCAGGTATATCTGCGCGCCGGTGGGCTGGCTGGACACGAACAGCAGGCCGTTCTGCGTGACCGTCCCTTGCTGGCTGAGATTGTAGCCATACGATTGATACAGCAGCACCAGCGTAGCGATACCGATAGCTATCGCCACCAGGCAGTAACCTAGCAGCAGCTTGATGTTGTTGAAGCGTTCCTTTTTGGGATCGAGGAA
>Ga0247778_1001201_pt1 | contig 12947 bp, 11 predicted proteins | sample UWRJL049202B5_FD_179939 | JGI IMG/M metagenome (GOLD analysis project Ga0247778, IMG submission 179939) | Plant litter microbial communities from Arlington Agricultural Research Station in Wisconsin, United States - UWRJ-L049-202B-5 | ecosystem: Environmental > Terrestrial > Plant litter >... | reverse complement strand
CCGAAGGGCACTGCACCAGGGCATCATCGATCACCGATTTCAATGGAATATCTTTATTACCACGGTAGGCGCCATCCGAGGTGATCACCAGGTTACATTGCGCGTCCTGGATCCTGTCGGCAATGCTCTGAGCGGAGAAGCCGCCAAAGACAACGGAATGGATGGCCCCGATACGGGCACAGGCAAGAACGGCAATCGCCAGCTCCGGCACCATCGGCATATAGATACAGACACGGTCGCCCTTTTTCACCTCGTTATTCTTCAGCACATTGGCAAACTGGCAAACCTTAAAATGCAATTCCTTATAAGAGAGGATCCGATAGGCCTCATCCGGATCATTGGGCTCCCAGATGATGGCAGGCTGATCACCCCGCTCCGCCAGGTGACGGTCCAGACAATTCTCCGTGATATTCAGCTGTCCGCCCGTGAACCATTTTATCTCCGGGTCCTTAAAATTCCAGTCCAGTACCTTATCCCATTTGCGATGCCACTGGAAATGGCCGGCAATCTCCGCCCAGAACCCCTCCGGATCCTCTACACTCTTCTTATATACAGATTGATATTCTTCCAAAGATTTGATCTGGTAGGGATAGCTCATATGACGACAGCTGGGTTTGTGTAAATAATTTGTAATTTAAGCGCCGTAAATTTAGAATTTAATCGGGAACTATTTATACTAACTTTATCCGATCAGTCAACACTAACGACCATTTATGGCCTTAACATCAACTACCGGGATCCGAAAAATTATCACCGCATCTTCACTGGGCACCTTAATAGAATGGTACGATTTCTATATTTTCGGCAGCCTGGCCACGGTCATTGCCACCCAGTTCTTTCCTAAGACAAATCCAACTGCCGCCCTATTATCCACATTGGCAACATTTGCCGCGGGTTTTATCGTCCGACCCTTCGGCGCCCTGGTTTTCGGCCGCCTGGGAGATAAGATCGGCCGCAAGCATACTTTCCTGCTCACCCTGATCATCATGGGAGGCTCCACCTTTGCCATTGGCCTGGTCCCTAAATATGAGACCATCGGCTTTGCCGCCCCCCTGATCGTCCTGCTGCTGCGTCTGCTGCAGGGCCTGGCCCTGGGAGGAGAATACGGCGGCGCCGCCACCTATGTCGCGGAACATTCCCCAGCCCACCGCAGAGGCTATTTTACTTCCTGGATCCAGACCACCGCCACGGTCGGTCTCCTGGTCTCCCTGGGCGTGATCCTGCTGGTACGCCACCTCCTGGACCCCGACCAGGCCCGCAGTATAGAAAAATTCAATGACTGGGGCTGGAGGATCCCTTTCCTGGTCTCCATCGTGCTGGTGATCGTTTCCATCTACATCCGGCTGAAGATGAGCGAATCTCCCCTTTTCAACAAACTCCGCGAGGAAGGAAAGACCTCCGTCAATCCCCTAAAGGAAAGCTTTGGCCATAAGGAGAACCTGAAAATGGTTCTGCTGGCACTTTTCGGCGCCACCATGGGGCAGGGCGTCGTCTTTTACACCGGTCAGTTCTATGCCCAGGCATTCCTGGAGAATACCTGCCACATCGATTTCGATCAGTCAAAAACGATCCTGATCCTGGCCATCGTTGCCGCCACCCCTTTCTTCCTCGTTTTCGGAGGATGGAGTGACCGCATCGGGCGCAAATGGATCATGATGGCCGGCCTGGGTCTGGCCGCCCTTTCCTATCATGCCATCTTCCGGGAAATGTTCTCCCTTTCCGATACAAAGGATCACGTAGAGATTACCGCGCAAAAAGAGATCAGGAGCACCGTAGCCTATGTCGGCAAAACCGGTAATCTCCTGAGGACATCGTCGGCCATCACCCATTATGAAGATGGAATGATCCTTACCGACACCAAAAAGGATACCCTCTATGCCAGCGGCAGGAGCAGCCTCAAGCCGGAGGCATCCACTGCCAAGACCCTGGGAACGGCCGCCTATCTGAAAATGGTCTTCCTCGTCTTTCTCATGGTCTTCTATGTCACCATGGTCTACGGCCCTATTGCAGCCTTCCTCGTGGAGTTATTCCCCACCCGGATCCGCTATACCTCCATGTCCCTGCCCTACCATATAGGTAATGGGGTGTTTGGAGGATTGACGCCCTTCATAGCCGTGCTGCTCACGACCGTCAACAGCGGTAATAATCTGGCGGGTCTCTGGTATCCTGTCATCGTTGCCGCAGCCTGCCTGGTCATCGGAGCGATTTATATTCCTTCCGGCAAAAAAGTAAAAGAATGGTAACATTATGAATACAATTAAAAAATATCTTGGTATCGTTTGGATCGCCCTGGGACCGGCAACCCTATTCTTCCTTGTACGGGCAGCCCTCGCAGAGATTGAAAAACATCCTCAGCTGAATACAAAAGTCCAATGGGGTATTTTCGTCCTGATCTTTATCCCTATCGCCATCGGGCTGGTGCTCTTCGGGTATTACGCATGGAAGGGAGAATACGCAGATACAAAGGATTAGCATAAATTCGTACCGTAAACCAGCAGTAATGTCGATCGAAGTAAAGGATCTTGTAAAGAATTATGGCGAACAAAAGGCCCTCGACCAGATCTCCTTTAGCGTTAGCAGGGGCGAGATCGTCGGATTCCTGGGACCGAACGGGGCAGGCAAGTCCACGACCATGAAGATCATCACCGGCTATCTCAACCAGGATGGAGGACAGGCAGAAGTCTGCGGAGTCCCTGTACAGACCCATCCGCTGGAAACAAAAAGGAAGATCGGTTATCTCCCCGAGGCAAATCCATTATATCCCGATATGTATGTCCGGGAATACCTGGATTTCATCGCCGGCGTACATGGAATAGCCAATAAAAAGCAAAAGATCGGGACCGTTATCGAAATGGTGGGACTGACCCCGGAGAGTAAAAAGAAGCTGGGCCAGCTTTCAAAAGGTTACAAGCAGCGGGTTGGACTCGCCGCCGCCCTTATCCACGATCCCGAAGTATTGATATTGGACGAACCTACCAGCGGACTGGATCCCAATCAGATCATAGAGATCAGGGATGTCATCAAAAGACTGGGAAAGGACAAGACCGTCCTTTTCTCCTCGCATATCCTGCAGGAAGTTGAGGCTCTCTGCGACAGGGTAGTGATCATCAACAAAGGCCGGCTGGTAGCCGACAGCCCCCTGGGCCAGCTGCGCACCCTCAACAGCGGCCAGGCCGTAAAAGTGGTATTTAAAGAAGAACTGCAGATCTCGCAACTGGCGCAGCTGCGGGGCGTGACCACCGCGCGCCAACTCTCTGTCCACGAATGGGAATTACAGACGGACGCACCCGATGAAGTAAAAAAACAATTGATGGAACTGGCTTTGCAGACTAATCTGAACATTGTTTCTTTGCAAAGTGAAAATCAGAGCCTCGAAGAGGTCTTCCGGCACCTGACCGCCGGTCCTGAATCATAAAGCCTGAACCAGAATTCGCCAGGGGCGAACCACTGAGGCCTATAAAAAGACATTATGTCTCGAAGTAAACAAGCAACAAGAAACCAGAATCACGAACTATAAACAAGAAACTACATGAGCTACATTGCCGACATTCGCGCAAGACAGATTTTAGACAGCCGCGGTAATCCTACCGTAGAAGTGGACGTTGTCACAGAGAACAACCATCGTGGCCGTGCCGCCGTACCCAGCGGCGCATCGACAGGTATCCACGAGGCCGTTGAATTAAGAGATGGAGATAAGAGCGTCTATGGAGGCAAGGGCGTATTAAAGGCTGTTTCCAACGTCAATGATATCATCGCAGATCAGCTCATCGGGTTCCCGGTGAACGAACAGGCCTCCCTGGATGCCCGCCTGATCGAAATGGATGGTACCGATAACAAAGGCAAGCTGGGCGCCAACGCCCTGCTGGCAGTTTCCATGGCCGTAGCCAAGGCTGCCGCCCAGGAGAGCAAGTTGCCCCTCTACCGCTATCTCGGCGGGGTCAACGCCACCGTCCTGCCCATTCCCCTGATGAATATCCTGAATGGCGGGGTACATGCCGATAACAAGATCGATTACCAGGAATACATGATCGTCCCCGTCGGCGCCGAGAGCTTCAGCGAAGGCCTCCGCTGGGGTGTAGAGATCTTCCACCAGTTGAAGACCGTTCTGAAAAAGAAGGGCTTCAGCACGAACGTAGGCGACGAGGGTGGTTTCGCACCGGATATCCAGAGCAACGAAGAAGCCATCGAGACCGTTCTCCAGGCAATCGAGGCGGCCGGGTACAAGGTCGGCAGCCAGATCGGCATCGCCCTGGACGCGGCCAGCAGCGAGATGTTCAAGGATGGTAAATACAAGTTCTACAAGAGCAGCGGCAAGATCCTCACCAGCGACGAAATGGTGGAATACTGGACCAATTGGGTCAACAAATATCCCATCATCTCCATCGAAGACGGCATGGCCGAAGAAGACTGGGATGGCTGGAAAAAACTGACCGATGCCGTCGGCAATAAGGTACAGCTGGTTGGAGATGACCTCTTTGTTACCAATACTAAGATCCTGCAGAAAGGCATCGACCGGGGTGTCGCCAACAGCATCCTGATTAAAGTCAACCAGATCGGAACGATCACCGAAACGATCAACGCAGTACAACTGGCTCAGACTCATGGCTATACCACCATCATGAGCCATCGCAGCGGCGAGACGGAAGATACAACGATCGCCGACCTGGCCGTGGCCCTTAACTGCGGACAGATCAAGACCGGCAGCGCCTCGCGCACAGACCGGCTGGCCAAATACAACCAGCTTCTCCGCATCGAGGAGGAACTGGGTGACAGCGGCATTTATCCGAAAGGCAAGATCAAATTCAAGAAATAATTTGTAGCTTGGTGGTCCCGGCGGTTCCCAGTTTTGCTGGAGCTTCCCGGGACCATCTTTTTTTATGAAGTGGCTGACAAACAAATATCTGTTGACAGGATTGGGCTTTACCGTCTGGATCCTCTTCTTCGACGCCCGGGACTTCATCACAACGCATTTCCGGGAAAAGGGAGAGCTGACGAAACTTCAACAGAGCAAGAAGTACTACGAACAACAGATCACAACGACCAAACAGGAACTGGAACAGCTAAGGTCCAACCCCGCCTTGCTGGAAAAATATGCAAGGGAAAAATACCTGATGAAGAAGGACAATGAGGAACTTTTCCTCATCCGTGATGCAAACGCCCCCGCAATTCACTGATTTTAACAGTTTTACACATTGCAACTACCCTTTCTATCTAATTAATTCCTTTTTAAGGACAATAAGGAATACCCAAACCCCGTTTTAATTACGGACGTTTCACTTTTACTGCTTTCGGAATTTTTAGGACATTAAATGGTTTTGCCTATGACACTCTTTACACCGGAGGATCTTTTGCTGTTTTTGTACAAAGAGTCTTCCCCAGAATTAACGGTTGCTATAGAGTCAGCCTTAAAGGAAGACTGGATGCTGCGCGAAAAATTACAGGTATTGCAATTATCCGTTGACAAATCTGGATTGAACAAGATCGTAGTCGCACCCCGCATGGAGGTTATCCTCCGGGTGATGAACTATGCCAGAGAGACTGCCACCGAATCTGTTCAGCATTCCTAATCATCGCCTATTTCCCCGCCACCGGAAATCCGGTGGTTTCGTACTTCTTATATCCTCATAAAAAATCCCATTCCATTCCTGCACAATTTTCAATTGCCGTAATTTAGCGGTCATTGAATGTAATTGTCCATGACCAGAAAGGAACGCTACGAATTCGTATTGGATTATTTCTCGGAACACAATCCTGATGCAGAAACGGAGTTGCTCTATGACAGCCCTTACCAGCTGCTCGTGGCGGTGATCCTGTCTGCGCAATGCACTGACAAGCGTGTCAATATGACCACACCGGCCATCTTTGCCCGATACCCCGATCCGGCGGCCCTCTCCCAGGCAACCTTTGAGGAGCTGTTCCCTTTGATCAGGAGTATCTCCTATCCCAACAACAAGACCAAACACCTGATCGGCATGGCGAAAATGCTGGTGGAAAAATTCCATGGCGAGGTGCCCTTGACCGTGGAGGAATTGGTGGAGTTACCGGGCGTCGGCCGAAAAACAGCCAATGTCATCACCTCCGTCGTGGACAATCAGCCCAATATGGCGGTGGACACCCACGTATTCCGGGTCTCGGCCCGTATTGGTCTCACCCACAATGCCAAAACACCCCTGGCGACAGAACGGCAGCTGCTGCAGTTCATTCCCCGGGAAATGGTCCATATTGCGCATCACTGGCTGATCCTGCATGGCAGGTATATCTGCGTCGCCCGCAATCCCAAATGCCCCGAATGCGGGCTGCAGCAGGCCTGTAAATATTTTCACAAGAATTTTCTGGAGAGGGGGTGAGGGGGGTGAAGAAGCCGGAGCTGTTCCGGCTGTTTTACTTGATTATTTTTTTTGCAATAAAATCAGGCAGAGGAGCTTCTTTCAAGGCTTTCAAGAATTCCTCTTCCTTTTTAATGAATATAGGATCATTGTCATATTTAGAAAGTTTTCTAATCACCTTTATATGAGTTTTTTTCTTTTCAGTTATCGGCGTCTCTTTCTGAATCATATCCTGAAATTTTATCAGTATAAATTTACTTAATTTTTTTAAATATCAGAAACTGTTCATAGTTAACGCCTCTTTGAAAGGGCGTCCATTCATTCCGGAATTCTCCATATATCTCATATTGCTGGTTGATTTCCAACCACAATGAAGATATTCTCATTTGATACAATCTCGTACGGGATATCGTACTGCCTTTTACAAGGATAATAGCGTTAGGCTTGAACCGCATAAAATCAACCACAGCTTCTGCAACGGTTATCAGGACTTTCATTTGGTCATTATTATTACTCGTTACGGTATCATCTATGTGACCCGTAGATGCATTTAGGTCGCCAAAAGCAAGATTATAGACGTTTATACCCATTCGTTTAAAATGTCGAAGCTTCACGATTTTTCTAATTTTCCCTTTAGGCCCCTCACTATAAAATTCGTAAGTATAGGTATCATCTGACCGTATCATACCTCTCCCATTCCATAACACACTGTTTACCTTTTTTACAATTCCTTTCTTAAACAAAAAAACGCTACTAACAAAATTAGTAACGCTTCCAACCTCTTTTAAAAATTCTTTTCCCCATTCCCTCTTCCCCGCATTCATACCGCAGGTCCGATCTTTATTTTTTCTACACTTATTTTTCTTTGCCCGTTCAGCAGTCTCCTTCCCTGGTCGACAGCATGCATGCACAACCTCCCCATCAATTCTTCTTCCTCTTCTTTTTATTTCCTTTTTCAACAGCCTTCATTCCCATCATGCAACATCCAGCCTTACCAACGTCAACGCCCATCGCCTGATAGATCGTCTCCTGGATACGACCACGGATACTAAGGCCGGACAGCCGCGGATTCGTTTCCACCGGATTGACCCGGTTGGAGAGAAAAATAAAGACCAGCCCATATTTCGGATCGACCCATACACAGGTACCTGTAAACCCTGTATGACCAAAGGTCTGCGGCGAAGCGGACAGACAAGGGTAGGGCTCCTTCCGGGTGGCATTGTCCTTCTCCGGCTTATCAAAGCCCAGACCCCGGCGGCTGATGTCACTATGATACGCACTGAAAAAATCGATGGTCTCTTTCTTGAGGAACCGCTGGCCATTCAGCGCTCCGCCATCCAGTAACATCTGCTCCAGCAAGGCCAGGTCATAGGCATCACTAAAAAGACCCGCATGACCAGCCACACCCCCGAACATCGCCGACCCCGGATCATGCACATCCCCCCGTATCTGCTGCTGCCGGAAAATAGGCTCCAGCGCCGTCGGCGCGATCCTTCCCAGCGGGAAGCGCTCCCGGGGCCTAAAACCCGTCGACAACATCCCCAGCGGTTCATAATAGGTCTTACTCACATATTCATCCAACGGCATTCCACTGATGGCCTCAACGACCTTCCCCATAAATATAAAATCATTATCACTGTAGACATATTTGTTCTCCGGCCCCAGCTTACTATCCAGGATCCGACGGTAGATCGTATCCTCCCAATCATTACGGAGGTACATATTCTCCGCCACCCGGATGCGATGCAGGCTGTCCGGCTTCGCCACATAGATTCCGGGCAGGGGCGCCCCCTGGCGGCTGCTATCCGTCGTTTCCTTATAAAAGGGAATAAAGGCGTTCAATCTGGCCTGATGCAATAATACATCCCAGATTTTTAACCCGGCCTTATCGGTCCCCCGCACCCAGGGCAGATAATCTCCCAGGGTCTTCTGCAGATCCAGACGGCCCTCATCATATAATTTCATAACCCCCATCGTCGTCGCACAGATCTTCGTCACCGAGGCCAGGTCATAAATGGATTCCGTATAGACCGGCTCGGTCTTGTCATAGCTCAGCGTACCAAAGGCCTTTTCATAGGCTATCTTCCCATCCTTCGCCACCAACACCACACAGCCCGGCGTAGCCTGTTTGGCAATGGCCTCCTGGCAGATCGAGTCGATCATCTGCAACCGGTCCGGATCCAATCCCAGATCTGCCGGCGCCACCGTAGGCAAAATCCGTCCAGGCCCTGTCAATCCGGAACCGGCAGGATATCCATCACAGACCGAAACCGGCAGGCTGCCCCTGGCCGTGAATTTGCCATTCAGCCAGTCCGCAGCGACATCCTGCGTGATCGCATCATCTTCATAACAGGCCATCAGGACCCGGGCATCACAGTTATTCTTAATGGCATAGGGATTACCGAAGATGAAGGTCGCCGTCTTATTCTTCAACTGCAATTGCTGTAATAACCAGGCGGCCGGCTGACTGATGGCGAAATTATGCGCCGGGAACCTGGCATAATTATGCAGGCCGATCACCAGGGCATCATACCGCCGGCTTAGCAACTCGAGGGCCGCTGCCGCCTTGACGCTGTCCAGCGCATAATCGAAGAAATATACATGTGCGTTATAATCTGTCCGCATCCTCCGGCTGAACTGATTATCGCCCGCGAGCCCCATCCCGATATAGGCGATCCTTTTGGGTCGGAGACCCTTTATGGAGGAGACGCCCGCGGCGGCGGCCCCGCCGGCCCGAATATCCGCAGCAGGTCCCCTCAGCGAAGGGCCTGTAGCTCCACCTGCCTGAACCAGGGCATTATTTTCCATGCCCAGCGGAAAAACAGCCGGATCCGAATTACGCAGCAGGGTCAGCGCATTTTCCGCTACCTGCCGCCGCATTTCCGATATCCCCGCATTCAGATCTTCCGTCAGATGCACAGTATCGACCGGATGGCGAATAGCCAGGCCATATTTATGTTTTGCATACAATACCCTTTTGACCCGGGCATCGATATCCTTCCACTTCAATTTCTTCTGCGCGATCGCCTCATTGATCTTTGCAATGCTGACCCCCACATCACCCGGCAGACAGAGCATATCATTGCCCGCGATCAGCGACTGCACCGAGGCCGCGCCATCCGGGTAGAACTTCGCCACCCCCTTCATTTCCAGCGCGTCTGTGAAGCTGATGCCTTCATAGTGCAGTTTCTTCCGCAACAGCTTCGTCACCGTCTTATTGGAAAGTGAAGTGGCCTGGTTGGGTGTATTATCGATGTCGGGGATATACAGGTGTGCGATCATAACGCTGCCCACCCCGGCATCGAAGAGGGCCCGGAAAGGCACCAGTTCCAGCGAGTCCAACTGGCCCCGGGTCTTCTTGATCACAGGCAGATCCAGGTGTGAATCCACGGATACATCCCCATGACCGGGAAAATGCTTGGCACAGGCCATGATCCCCGCATCCTGCATTCCCTTCATGTACTGTACCCCGAATTGCGCCACTTTCTGTTTGCTCTCTCCAAAAGAACGGTCGTTGATGACTGGATTGTCCGGGTTGTTATTGATGTCCACTACAGGCGCATAGTTGACCTGGATACCGATTCGCCGGCATTGCGTGCCCACCAGGCGGCCATATTGATAGACCAGGGCCGGGTCCCGGGTGGCCCCCAACATCATCTGCCGGGGAAGACCGGCGACACTGTCCATCCGCATGCCCAGGCCATTCTCCGCGTCGATACAAAAAAGGATGGGTGTACGGGTAACGCCCTGCAGGTAATTGATCCGGGTTGCCTGGGACAAAGGCCCCCCCTGGAAGAGACAGACGCCACCTACATTGTATTTCCGGACCGCCTCTCCCACGATGGAATCATAAAAGATCGCCCCATGGGTCGCAGGATCGATCGCCGAGAGCCGGACAACCATTAACTGTGCGATCTTTTCGTCTCCGGACAATGTTCTGAAAACACTGTCCACCCAGACCCGGGCCCCCGGATCACCCGATGACTGACCTTTTACAGCGTGGATTGCAAGAAACAGGCAGGATATAATAAAGGTTCTTCTCATATCAGGAGTATATATGCTAGCGTGTCACATCGACAAAAAAATACCGCGAAAGACCCCGTATAAAGCCCTTCCCGATTATTCGGCGTAATATTGCAGCACAAATTAAGGTAGAATTGCCAGACATTATTCATTTATTGCCCGATAACATTGCTAATCAGATCGCTGCCGGAGAAGTGATCCAGCGGCCTGCCAGCGCCGTGAAAGAACTGTTGGAGAATGCCGTAGATGCCGGCGCGACGGAGATCAGGCTGATCATCCAGGACGCAGGCAAGGCGCTCATCCAAGTTGTGGACAATGGCAAGGGGATGAGCGGCACCGACGCACGCCTCGCCTTCGAACGTCATGCCACCTCCAAGATCACCCATATCGACGATCTCTTTCATATCCGCACCATGGGCTTTCGCGGGGAGGCCCTCGCCTCCATTGCCGCCGTTTCCCAGGTAGAGCTCCGCACCCGGCGCGAAGAGGACGAGGCCGGCACCTGCATCGAGATAGAGAACAGCCGGGTCACGCGCCAAGAACCCGTGGCCTCGCCAGTTGGCACCAGCATCGCCATGAAGAACCTTTTCTTCAGCGTCCCGGCCCGCCGGAACTTCCTGAAGAGCAATCCCGCCGAGAACCGGCATATCGTCGACGAATTCACCCGCGTGGCACTCTCATTTCCCGCCATCTTCTTCTCCCTGACCAGCAATGGGCAGGAACAGATGCACCTGGAAAAAGGCAGTCTGAAGCAGCGGATCGTCCAGATCCTCGGCAATGCGCACAATGCCAAATTGGTCTCCGTCCAGCAGAATACCGACTATCTGAATATCTACGGTTTCGTCGGCAAACCCGAGACCGCCAAAAAGACAAGGGGTGACCAGTATTTTTTCGTCAACAACAGATTTATCCGCAGCGCCTATCTCAACCATGCAGTGATGAGCGCCTATAAGGAAATGATCGCCGGCGACAGCTTCCCCCTGTATGTTCTGTTCATCGATCTGGACCCGGCGCAAGTAGACATCAATGTCCATCCGACCAAACAGGAGATCAAATTCGAAGATGAAAAATTGGTCTATGCCTTCGTACAGGCAGCGGTAAAACATGCCCTGGCCCAGTTCAGCGTTACGCCCACCCTGGACTTTGACCTCGACCCGGGCATACAGGCATTGGACGCCATCAACAAGCCGGTCACCGAGGACAACAAGGCTGCCATCGCATCCTCTTCCCTCTACCAGACCTTTTCACAAAAGAACCAGGCCCATTTCATCGAACCCAGCCGCAAGAGCGAACTAAAACACTGGAAAGATTTTTACGAGGCGCCCACAACAGGCCAGACGGCCCGGCCCTCCAACCCCGAACTAGGGGCGACCACCAGCCCCGCTAGCTCCGCTGCAGATACCGAACCCTCCTGGTTCGACCAGGCAGCGCAGGCCGCAACCGCCGCAGGCAAGGTAGCCGTGGAAGGAAAAGAATTACAACAGATCCTCAGTACCTATATCGTTACTCCCGCCAACCGGGGATTTATCCTCATCCACCAACAATCGGCGCATGAAAGGATCCTCTACGAGCGGTTTGTAAATGCATCCGTTGGCAAAGGCATCCCCAGTCAGCAAAGCATGTTCCCCGTTACCCTGCAGCTCTCCCCGCCCGATGCCATCCTGCTCGCCGACCTGGTAAAGGACCTTTTGGTGCTGGGTTACCAGATAGAACCGTTCGGCAAAGACGCATTTATCGTACAGGGTACCCCCGCAGATACCGGCCAGGGTAATGAAAAGGCAATTCTTGAGAACCTGTTGGAACAATTCAAGCACTTCAGCAGTGACATGAAGTTTTCAAAAAGGGAAAAGTTGATACGATCCATGGCCCGGCAACAAGCCATCAAGGCCGGCACCATCCTCACTGAGAAAGAGATGAGGGCCCTGGTGGAAGGACTCTTCGCCACACGCCAACCCAACACCACCCCCGGCGGCGACCCCACCTATATCGAATTCCGCAAGGAGTATGTAGAACAGCTGTTCCGGCGTTGAGGAGCGCCCGATCATGATCACGTCCCTATCGGTTGTTCCCGGATCATCTCCTTTTTTTCCTATTGTCCCAGAAGTTGTATCGCAAATAGAGTTGCAACGAACTGTTCCGCGACTGCGAGATCTGTGTAGCGGAGATCCGTATATTTATAAAATTACTGAGCGCCCTGTTATAACGCAGTCCGAACACGAATTTCTTATAATTATAGGATAGGTCCAGCAGCAGCCGGAACTCCTGCGTCTTGATGCGCCGGTAGATCGAGTCCCCTTTAAAACTTTGGGCCTTGGCAGATTTCAGCGTATCCGTCGACCCGCGCGCAAAGGTTTTATCCTCAAAAAGACCAATGCCATTGCTCAGGCGGGAAAATTGCAGCCCCGTCCCAATATAGAAATCCGGGAAAGGACTATAGTGAACGCTCAACGGCAAATTCAGATAAAAGAGCTTCTTGACTTGTACAGAGCTTTGATGATATTGGGCAGGGTTTAGCGTATCCAATGGCGGCTGGCTGACGACCAGGTCCTTTTTGGTATACTGCGGCGCATTGAACTGCGCTTCCAGCTGCAAAATAAT